>Ga0157372_10000354_pt1 | contig 50294 bp, 44 predicted proteins | sample C55metaG_FD_115307 | JGI IMG/M metagenome (GOLD analysis project Ga0157372, IMG submission 115307) | Corn rhizosphere microbial communities from Kellogg Biological Station, Michigan, USA - C5-5 metaG | ecosystem: Host-associated > Plants > Roots > Rhizosphere > Soil | place: USA: Michigan...
AACGCAACAGTTGAAATTACCAGGCTTACAAATCGCATTTAAAACATAAACGGCCAATTTAAACTCTTAAATAGAGCCTTTTTACACAAAACCTTTTTTTACCGGACAACAGTGAACTTGTTTTAGGATCCTAATACACTTCCGATAAATTTACTGTCGCTGCTTTATGATGCTGAAACAAGTTCAGCATGACTGCGCGTGTATAAACAAAAAGCCCGGTTGCATTTGCAACCGGGCTTTTGAATACGATTAATATATATAGTTTTAAGCTAATTTTACATTTACCGCGTTAAGGCCTTTTCTGCCTTGTTGTGCCTCGTAGGTTACTTCGTCGTTTTCACGAACTTTGTCGATCAATCCTGATACGTGTACAAAGATTTCTTCGCCACTTTCAGTTTTGATAAAACCAAAACCTTTTGATTCATTAAAAAATTTTACTGTTCCTGTTGCCATTATAATTAATTGTTATTTACCGCAAGGTAAAGTAAAATATTTAATATTCAATACCTACGATGTTTTTTTGACTATTTTTTGTTTTTCAAGGTCATGGTGATGTTGGGGTTGATAGCCTGAAGGTCAGCAATAAATTGCGCTTTGTCGGGCGGCGAGATCACTATGCTGTCGAAAGTATTGTAAAATATTTCAATACGATCCAATGACCATGCAGGCGCGCTCAACGCGCTATTGGTGTCAGTAATAGAGTTTATTTTGTCGATGTCAATATCTGTATTAACCACGAATCCACACCGAACATTTAATGTATTCCCGCTTATTGTATAATATGTTGTACGACACAGATAAATGACAAAAACGCCAACAGGACAAACAATGACCGCCGGGCTCCAAATGTGGCTGCTAATGCAGACCCATACTAATATAAGTAAAGCGACTGCTAAAGGAAAAACAGTAGCAAAACCAAGTTTTGATTTATAAATAGTCATGTTTCAAAATTTAGGTAATTACAATTTAGCCAAAAAAAGCGCACTTTTGTAACATGCCTACAGGAACTCTTTTTTTGATCCCCGTACCACTAGCCGAGGATGCTGCAGCCAAAACTTTCACGCCTTATCTGGTGGATACCATTAATCATATCAAAGAATACATTGTAGAGAATGAAAAGACAGCCCGGCGCTTTTTAAAAGAAGCAGGACTCAAAACTCCTCAAAGCGAGCTAACTATTCATGATTATGGTAAGCATAACCGCAATAATAGCCTCAAACTCTTTTTTACGGGCTTACAGGCCGGGAAGGATGTTGGCCTGATGAGTGAAGCCGGTTGCCCCGGAATTGCAGATCCCGGGGCAGATATTGTAGCAGAGGCGCATAGAAGAGGCATTAAGGTAGTCCCTTTGGTTGGCCCAAGCTCTATTTTGCTGGCACTGATGGCATCAGGTTTTAACGGTCAGGGTTTTGCCTTCCAGGGATATCTGCCGATTGATAAAGTAGACCGTAGCCGTAAGATCAAGGAACTGGAGAACCTGTCTGACAAGTTGAATCAAACACAGATATTTATTGAAACGCCTTTCCGCAATAACCCCCTGCTGGAAGAGATATTGAAGGCAGGTAATCCCAAAACCAAGCTTTGCATTGCCTGTAATCTTACTGCAGTAGATGAGCTTGTGCAAACCAAAACCATTGCCGAATGGCAAACACAAGTGCCCGATTTGCATAAAAAGCCAACCATTTTCCTAATATCGCGTTCTGTATAGGTGATTAATCAGCAGCATACGCAAGTCTTGATTGTCGGTGCCGGTCCATCGGGCTTGATGATGGCAGCGCAATTATTGCGTAATGGTATACAGCCGGTAATCATCGATGTCAAAAAGGGCCCGACAGACCGGTCGAAAGCCTTAGCCGTTCAGGCAAGATCATTAGAGATATATCGCCAATTAGGTGTGATCGATAAGATTATCCATAATGGCAAACCGGCAGGTGGTTTGGCGCTTAATGGATTCGGCAAAAAACTGTCCAGACTATCGCTTACAAATACAGGCCAGGGCCAGACTAAATATCCGTTTGTATTTCTCTATCAGCAAAGTAAAAATGAGCGGGTACTGCTTGACTTTTTGACGGTAAACTGCTGCCCGGTTTATTGGCAAACTACCTTAAAATCGGCTACTCAAAATAATAAAAGGGTAAAGGTGCAACTACAATCAGGCGAAGAAAGGATAACCCTTACTTGCGACTGGCTCATTGGCGCTGACGGTGCACATAGTACCGTTCGCAAGCAATTGCAAATTCCGTTTAAAGGCGACACCTATGCGCATGAGTTTTATCTGGCGGATGTCGAGCTAAATAACAAAAGGTTGAATGATACGCGGGTAGAACTTTACCTCTCCAAGCGTGGCTTTGCAGGCTTTTTCCCGATGCCTGAACCCCATCGTTATCGCGTTATAGGCAACTTGCCCGAAAACTTAGCAACTGCCGATTTAAGCCTGAGAGACGTAATGCCGCATCTGAATAGCGTTACCAACACGGTTATGAATGTAACCGAACTGAAATGGTTCACTACCTACCGCCTGCATCATCGCATGGCCGAAAGCTTCAGAAAGCAACGCGCCTTTTTAATTGGCGATGCCGCGCATATCCACTCGCCGGTTGGCGGGCAGGGCATGAACACTGGCCTGCAGGATGCTTATAATCTGGGTTGGAAGCTGGCGGGAGTTTGCAATAACCATCTTCATAAACAGATCTTAGACAGCTACGCTGCCGAGCGTATGCCGATAGCCAAAGAACTGCTCAACACCACCGACCGCATTTTTAAGGTAGTGATGTCTACCAATTGGTTGGCCATGCTATTTAAACGCTGGGTGCTGCCGGGGTTATTAAAGTTTGCCTGGAGTAAACCCAACGTGCGTGATCTTTTTTTTAAACGTGCGTCTGAACTTTATATCAATTATCGCCACAGTAATATCAGCTTACATCTAAGCCATGCTACCCGGGTAAAGGCAGGGGACAGGCTGCCCTACCTGATTGTATTTGATGAAAAGAAGCAAACCGAAACCGATCTGCACGAATGGTGCGCCAAGCCGGGCTTTACCTTAATTGTTTTGGGAAAATTAAAGGAGATGGATCTGTTTGCTCTCGCCAAGTGGATCACCCATAGTTATAACGGTGCGCTTAATCTTTTCTACCTGCCGCCGTCAGCTAAAAACCAACATGTTTTTAATCAGTTTGATATTGCCGAGGGGAAACAGAAAGCATTGATTGTACGCCCTGATATGCACATAGGGCTCATGAATGATGTGGTAGATATTGATATGATGGATAACTATCTTAACAACGTTGTCGGCCTTAGCAAGGCTATAAATTAACCGTGTATAGTTTCAGACTTGCCGTAGTTTTTCACTACGTCGGCCTCGTAAACTAAAAACTCCTTCCAGCGTTTGTCAACGTCAATAGTTTCGGCATATTTCTTAGCCAGGTTAATGAACATGGCATAATGGGTAGCCTCACTGATCATCAGCTCATGATAAAACTCAGACAGTTCCTTATCATTAATATTTTCTGAGAGCACCTTAAAACGCTCGCAGCTGCGAGCTTCTATCATGGCTGAAAACAGTAAGCGATCGATTAGTTGAGCTTCACGTCCGCCGCCTATAATGATAAATTTGCGCAGTTCATTTACATAATCATCCTTACGCTCGCGACCCAACACAAAACCACGTTGCAGAATGATCTGGTGAACGCGTTTAAAGTGATCCATCTCTTCCTGCACCAGATCGGTCATTTGCTGTACCAGATCGCTCAAGTTGGGGTTCTGAACAATCAATGTAATGGCGTTGGATGCTGCCTTCTGTTCGCAAAAAGCATGATCAACCAATAACTCTTCGATATTGCTTTCTACCACGTTTTTAACCCATTTTGGGTCGGTTGGCAGCTGTAGTTTTAGGATGGTTTTTTCGCTCACGAGGCAAAGATAAAGCATTTAACCCATAACGTCATGCCGAACTTGTTCAGGATGGCAGGGTGTAAACAATTATCTATACAAACTCTTACTCTCAATAAATTTCAGCACCGGGTCAGGTACAAAAAACTGCACATTCTTTTTCTCGGCAATAGACTGACGGATAAAAGTGGCCGACAGTTCCATCTGTGGCGTCATGGTGATAGTTACCGATGGGTGAGAGGCCAGTTCGGCGTTCTCATAGCCCGGGCGCGGGTAAACAAATATCTGGTGATCGCGCAGAATGAGTTTATAGTTTTTCCATTTATGCAGGCTCACCAGGTTGTCTGACCCCATGATGAGGGCAAACTCGTGCTGTGGATATTTTTCTTTGAGATGAGTTAGCGTATCAATGGTGTACGACGGCTGTGGCAATTTCAGTTCCACATCGCTTACTTCGATATTCTGAGCGTTGTCGGTAGCCAGTTTAGCCATTTCAAGGCGATCGTAAGTATTAATCAGGTCGCCATATTTTTTGAAAGGATTTTGGGGCGATACTACCAGCCATACTTTATCCAATGTGGTATAATTAGCCAGGTAGTTAGCTATAATAAGGTGACCGATGTGGATGGGATTAAATGAGCCAAAGAATAATCCAATTTTCATTTCAAAATGTTTGCAGTCGAAGGGTAACCAAACGGGCATTTAACCGGTGCCATTTTCCGGGAGATTTAGATAGAGCAGCGGCATCCGACGGATGCCTGCTGCAAATTATTTCGCTAAGAAATTCTTCACCAACTGCTCAGCTTCTGCACATGCTGTCTGAAGATCGTGATTTTTGAGTATAATATCAAATTTTGGAGCATAACCCAGTTCTTTTTCAGCTTTGGCAAAGCGCTCTTTCAATTTTTCTTCACTATCGGTACCGCGACCGGTAAGGCGCTGCTTCAAAACTTCCAAAGATGGCGGCTGAACAAATATCGCCAGCGCCTGGTCTTCATACTTACGTTTAAGGTGCAGGCCACCCTCAACATCGATGTCAAATATTACAGTTTTGCCTTCATTCCAAATACGCTCAATTTCGGTGCGCAGTGTGCCGTAAAAGGTACCTGAATACACCTCTTCAAACTCAACAAACTGCTTTTTGGCGATACGGTGCAAAAACTCCTCTTTGCTGATAAAATAATACGATTTGTTGGGCTGTTCATCGCCGCGTGGTTCGCGGGTAGTGGCCGAAATGGAAAACTCAAGCTCAGGGAACTTGGTAAGCAGATGCTTAACAATGGTAGTTTTACCGGCTCCTGATGGTGCAGAAAATATAACGAGTTTTCCTTCTTCGATCATGGTTAATAGCTCATGGTTCATGGTGTTCAGGCTTGCAGTTCAAATCTATGAACCATTAACCATCAACTATGAACTTTTATAATACGTTTAACAGTTGTTCTTTAATTTTTTCGAGCTCCTCTTTCATGCCCACAACCAGCTTTTGGATGTTAGCATCATTAGCTTTTGAGCCCAGGGTATTTATTTCGCGGCCTATCTCCTGAGAGATGAATCCCAGCTTTTTGCCATTGGCATCGGCATTTTTCAGGGTTTCAAGGAAATATTCACAATGTGTTTTAAGGCGGATCTTTTCTTCGGTGATATCCAGCTTGTCGATGTAGTAGATCAGCTCCTGCTCAAAACGGTTCTGATCAACTGCCTCGCGGCCCACGGCTTCACTTAAAAACTGGTTCAAACGTTCGCGGATAACCGGTATACGTTTAGGCTCTTCAACCTCAACCAGCGCCAGGTTTTGCATGATGATATCGATACGATACTTCAAATCCTGCTCCAGCACACCACCCTCATCGCTTCTAAATTGCTGGAATGCAGCCATCGCCTGGTTAAAGGTCTTTTCAACTACTTTCCACTCATCTTCAGATAAAGTTTCGTCGTCGTATTTAACTACCTCAGGCAAACCAAGCGCTAATTGCAGCAGGTTACCTGTCGGCTCGTCTAACTCGGCGCTAACGGCTTTTAACTGCTCGAAATAGTTTTTTAAAAGTGCGGTATCAATGCCCGCGGCTTTGGCGGCTGTACCGGCTTGCTCAACGTTGATAGAAAGATTTACCTTACCACGTTCAATTTGCTTGTTGCATTCTGTGCGCAGTTGAAACTCTTTCTCAGAGAAAATTTTGGGCAGGCGCAAAGACAGTTCGAGAAACTTGCTGTTCAGGGATTTGATTTCGACGGTGTATTTGGTGTTACCCGAGTCGAAACTGGCAATTCCATATCCTGTCATGGATTTTATCATGCGCAAAGATAGTTTTTTTTCTTTAGTAGCTGTATTCGCGATATTAAAACGCTTAGACTTACGTTAATACACAACCATGAGCCGCTAAAAATTAACATTTTTTTACAACTGCACTCAAATGCAATGATTAGCTTTGTGTTCTTGAATAAATTATTTCCATACCGGCGGCTTAGCATTTTAATTGCTTTTTTTGTTTGTTTAACGTGTAGCGTTTCTGCACAACAGCTCTCTTTTTATAAGGGCGTGGTGTTTAAAAAGAACTCGCCGGTTACCATTGAGTCTGTGAGCGTGAAAAACCTGAGCCGTAAGGATGTCGAGGTTTTAACCGACGGTGTCGGCAGCTTTCGTATCCAGGCGGCTTTGGGTGATAGCTTATTGTTTAAAAAGGACGATTATACGCCTCAAATTATTGTTATCCAGAATTATTCGCCGCTGGCGGTATATATGCAGGCCATTATTCACCTTAACACGGTTACCGTTAAAGAGGTTAGCCAGGAAAAGGCCATGAAGGATGTTATGGATAACTACAAGAAAAAGGGCCAGTATTCTACGCTTGACCCTAGTGTGATGTCGGTAATAAAATCGCCACTTACGGGTTTGTATGAATTGTTTGGTAAGTCGCCCGACCAGGCCCGTAAGTTCAGACAGTATACTAAAGAAGAAATGGAGCGAATGGAGGTTGCCAAGCGCTACAACAGGCCGCTGGTAAAGAAAATAACCAATATGCCTGACGAGGACCTGGAAGACTTTATGTTTAATTTCACTCCAAATGTCGAGGATATCCGTATCTGGACAGATTACGACATCATCAGCTATATCAAACGCTCATACGCTTATTTTAAAGATAACCGGGATGATTATAAGTTGCAGAAGCTGAATTGAAGTTCACCACTTATCATTCTGAGCATAGCGAAGAATCTTATCGTACATACAAGATTCTTCGCTATGCTCAGAATGACAACGAGTAAAATAAAAGGGATGATCAACCGATCATCCCTTTTTATTTATCAAATCAGAAACTAATCTCTAATCACGCCTCTACCGACTGGCCCACCAAATGGTTAGCTACCAGATACTCGGCAATTTGTACCGCGTTAGTAGCAGCGCCTTTGCGCAGGTTGTCTGATACGATCCAGCAGTTCAACGTGTTCGGCTGACTTTCATCGCGGCGGATACGGCCAACAAATACATCGTCTTTATCGTGGGCGTCTAACGGCATTGGGTATTTCAGGTTGGCAACGTCGTCAGTTACCACAATACCCGGAGCTTTTGACAGGATGTCTCTAACTTCAGCCAAGTCAAAATCATTAGCAAACTCAATGTTTACTGATTCTGAGTGACCGCCCATAACCGGGATACGCACTGTAGTTGCAGTAACACGGATGCTGTCGTCGCCCATAATTTTGTTGGTTTCTTTTACCATTTTCATTTCCTCTTTAGTGTAACCGTTTTCGGTAAACACATCGATATGAGGTAAAACGTTCAGGTCAATTTTGTATGGATAAGCCATAGGGCCATCAACACCTGCACGCTCATTCATTAACTGGTCGACAGCTTTAACGCCGGTACCGGTTACTGACTGGTAAGTTGAAACCACAACGCGTTTTATTTTATAACGATCATGCAATGGTTTTAATGCTACCACCATTTGTATGGTCGAGCAGTTAGGGTTAGCAATGATCCTGTCTTCAGGAGTTAAAACATTAGCATTCACTTCAGGCACAACCAATTTTTTGCTTGGATCCATGCGCCATGCTGATGAATTATCAATTACAGTAGTGCCTGCTGCAGCAAAAAGCGGGGCTTGAGCCAATGATGTGCTGCCACCTGCAGAGAATATTGCAATATCAGGCTTCTGTTTAATCGCATCCTCAACAGAAATAACCTTATAAGCCTTACCCTTGAAAGTGATTTCTTTACCTACACTTTTCTCTGATGCGACTAATAATAGATCTGTAATGGGGAAGTTGCGTTCTTCAAGAACCTGCAACATTTTGGTACCTACCAGTCCGGTAGCACCTACAACTGCGATTTTCATTGTGTTAAATTGTTTGTTCTTTGGTAATGAAGCTGCCTCGCGGCGGTTTCATTGTTTTAATTTGTTAATAATAAAATATTTAATGGAGTGCAAATATCGGGATTTTTTATTAATAGCGAGCACGAATGTTAATGTTATGTTGCGATGATGATTTTGCAGCAAATTTTTACCTTTGCTTTAACTGATACTCTTTATGACCGAAACTATAATAGTGTTTGGTTCCAATGGACAAATTGGCACCGAGCTTGTAATGAACCTGCGCGCTAAATATGGTGAGAGCCGGGTGATAGCATCTGATATACGAACAACCGATAATGTCGTTATAAACTCTGGGCCGTTCGAACTGGCCAATGTGCTTGACAAAGAAAATCTTCATCAGCTTTTTGAAAAATATCGTCCCACGCAGGTTTATCTGCTGGCAGCTATCCTGTCTGCTGTAGGTGAACAAAAACCCAAACTGGCCTGGGATCTGAACATGAACGGCCTGCTCAATGTGCTTGACCTGGCGCTGGAGTTTAAAACGGCCAAAGTTTTCTGGCCGAGCTCAATAGCCGTTTTCGGTCCGCACTCGCCTAAACAGAATACGCCTCAGTTCTGTATTATGGATCCTAATTCGGTTTATGGTTTCAGCAAACTGGCCGGCGAGCGTTGGTGCGAATATTATTATCTAAAACACGGACTGGATGTTCGAAGCATCCGCTATCCGGGACTGATTGGCTGGCGCTCTGAGCCGGGCGGTGGCACTACGGACTATGCCGTGAATATCTTTCACGAAGCTTTGGAAAATGGCAAGTATGAAAGCTTCCTTTCGGCTGATACGGCTTTGCCGATGATGTATATGGAAGACGCCATTCGCGCGACGATAGAATTGATGGAGGCCCCTGCAGATAAACTGACTATCCGTTCATCCTATAATTTGGGTGGTATTAGTTTTACCCCCGATCAGTTATCCGCAGAAATAAAAAAACATTTACCTGATTTTGAGATCACTTATGCGGAGCATGACCCACGCCAGGCTATTGCCGACAGTTGGCCAAACAGTATCGACGACAGCTTTGCCCAAAATGATTGGGGCTGGAAACAAAAGTTCGATCTGCCAAGTATGACAGCCGATATGCTGGAGAATCTCCGTTAGAATCAGAGCCAAGAGACAAGAATCAAGATTTTAATGTAATCGGCTTTGTCTTGGCTCTTGATTCTTGACTCTTGTTTCTATACACTATATTTGCAGTTCAAAGCCCTGCCTAACAGGGTTTATTAAGTATACTATGGGAAGAGCATTCGAGTTCCGTAAAGAAAGAAAATTTAAGCGTTGGGCCAAGATGGCCGTGCAATTTACCCGTTTGGGTAAAGAGATAGTAATGGCAGTAAAAGCAGGCGGTGGCGACCCGAACACCAACTCGCGCTTGCGTACTGCTGTGCAAAATGCCAAGGCAGTAAACATGCCTAAAGATCGTGTTGAAGCTGCCATAAAACGTGCTACTAACCGTGACGAAAAAGATTACGAAGAGCTGGTATATGAAGGTTACGCCGCACATGGTGTTGCTGTATTGGTTGAAACTGCTACCGATAACACTAATCGTACCGTAGCTAACGTACGCAGCTATTTTACCAAATATGACGGTGCGCTGGGCAAAACCGGTTCGCTTGATTTTATATTTACACGTAAAGCTGTATTTACCTTTGTTCCGGGTGAACGTGATCTGGAAGAGCTGGAGTTTGAACTGATTGATGCCGGTTTGGAAGACCTGTTTGTTGAGGCCGATGAAGAAGGGAACGACATTGCTGTAATTCACACCGCTTTTGAAGATTTTGGAAAAATGCAAAAGACTTTGGAAGAAATGGGCATCGAAACCAAATCTGCTAAGTTGGAACGCATCCCTCAATCATTCAAAGAAGTAACAGAAGAGCAGGCCGTTGATGTAATGAAGTTGATAGACCGTTTAGAGGAAGACGATGACGTACAGGCGGTATATCATAATATGGCCGAGTAGGCCCCGCCCAGCCCTCCCCGGCAGGGAGGGCTTTAGGAATTTAAAATAAAAAAGTCTCCTCTGCCGGGGGAGATTTAGAGGGGGCTGATTATGCCTTTATTCACCACACGCAAACAAGAAAAGAAAGCCAAAGTTGTTTTTAGTGACGACCTGCTTTTGATTGAGCTTGACGGTGGCAAAACCCAGGTTTTTCCATTGGATTGGTTCCCGGCCCTGAAAGCCGCTACCGACGGAGATCGTGAAGACTGGGAACAAACAGATAAAGGCGTACGGTTTAATAAATTGAATCTGGAGATTACTGTTCAATAGAGACAAGAACCAAGAGTCAAGAAACAAGATATATGTTGATATATTGAAGTCTTGACTCTTGGCTCTTGTCTCTTGATTCTAACTCATATGACTTTCGAAGAGTTTTTCAAAAAGAAGCGGATTGACCTGGCGGCTTTAAGCCAAGCTGAACCGGTGCTATTTTCCGAATTTGAACAACACTTCGAACAAATGGGCGAAAAGAGTTTTGATCATACTAAGAAATATTGGTTCAATAAACTGCGCATTCAATATCATTTGGCGCCCGAGATAAAGCCCGAAAAGCCAAAGGCCGAAAATCAACTGGCGGAGCAAACAGTTACAGAGGAATTAAGCGAGATGGCTGCTGCGCCAAAACCAAAAGTTGGTTTCACACCGCGGTTCAAGGCTGCTGCGCCTGCTAAGCCTGTAGAAGAAACACCAGCTCCGGTAAAGGAAAAGCCAACGGTAACTGAAGGCGAAAAGCCAAAAGGTTTCACGCCGCGTTTCAAGGCAGGGGTTACCAAACCTGCTGAATCGGCTGCTCCAGCGACATCCGAAGAGAAAACAAAGGAAGTTCCGACAGCATCCGAAGAAAAACCAAAGATTGGTTTCACGCCACGCTTCAAAGCCGGTGTAACCAAACCTGCGGAAACAACATCCGAAGGAAAAGCTACTGAAAATAAACCGGCTCGAGAAGTTCCGGCAACTTCAGAAGAAAAACCCAAAATGGGGTTCACGCCGCGGTTTAAAGCTGGTGTAACTAAAACAGCTGATACCCGGGATGTATCTAAATCTGACGAGTCTGTTCAATCCGAGGAAAAACCTGCAGAAGAAAAGTTAACTGATGAAAGGCCCAAAATCGGCTTCACGCCGAGATTCAAAGCAGGCGTAACCAAAACAGCAGCTACTGAGCAGCCCAAAGCTGAAGAACCCGCTCTATCCGGAGACAATCCAGCAGAAACCGCATCTGAACTATCCGAAGAAAAGCCGGCAGAAGATAAACCCAAAATAGGCTTTACACCACGCTTTAAAGCAGGTGTAACCAAACAGATTCCGCCGCCTACGGAAGAATAAGTTTCTTGTAACAATTTACCTTACTGGTTATCTAAGTTTTACAAAACTTAATATCATGGATTGGAAACTGAATTTTAAGAAGACTCCCAAAACAGAAAAAGCCAAAAAATCAAAAATCCGCGAATGGGTTGATGCGGTTGCGTTTGCCGTAGTAGCAGCTACTATTATACGCGGCCTGTTATTTTCAGCATATGCTATCCCGTCAGGCTCGATGGAGGGTACCGAACTCACCGGCGATTATTTATTTGTAAGCAAAATAAGCTATGGCCCGCGTATGGCAAATACACCGTTGGCCATTCCATTTACTGAGCCGGTGATGTATGGCGTGAAAACTTACTCGAGCGCTATCCAGCTGCCTTATTTTAGATTACCGGGCCTGGGTCATATCAAGAATCAGGATATAGTGGTTTTCAATAAGCCTGACGAAGCCGGTCCGGAATATAATATTCCTACTGACGAGCGAACAACGCTGATTAAACGCTGCCAGGCTATTCCCGGCGATGTGCTGACTATTGTGAATGGCCAGGTTTATATTAATGGTAAAGCGGCGCCGAATGCGCCTAAGCAGCAAACGTCATACACCGTTGCCACAACTGGTTTAAATATTAATCCAGATGTAATGAAGGAACAGAATATCTCTATTCGCCAACAATTGGGGACAGATACTTATGAGATGATCATGCCGGCGTCGGCCGCTGCGGCGCTTAGGAGTTATTCAAATATCAAAAGCATTATGCCGGTTATTGCACCTGCAGGTATTTATGACCCGGAGATATTTCCCCATAATGAAAAATTTAAATGGAACGTTGATAACTACGGTCCCATCCGCCTGCCAAAAAAAGGCTGGACAACACCGCTTAACGACTCTACACTTACCTTATACCGCCGTGCTATTGAAGTATATGAAAACAATAAAGTCGAGGTAAACGGCAAAGATATCCTCATCAATGGCAAAAAAGCCGACAGTTATACCTTTAAAATGGATTACTACTGGATGATGGGCGATAATCGCCATGATTCGCTTGACTCGCGTTTTTGGGGATATGTACCCGAAGACCATATTGTGGGTAAAGCCATGCTGACTTTTTTTAGCACTGATTCTACACAAAGTTTCTTTAACAGGATTCGCTGGAACAGGGTATTGCGGCCGATTAATTAATATTGATTAATAAACATAAGGAGCGTCATGCCGTTCCCTTTTACCCCTCATTTTATATTTAATTGTAATTCAATAAATACCTACCTTTGCCGTCATTATAATCAAAAAATAATATGGCTTATAATTTACTAAAAGGCAAAAAAGGAATAATTTTTGGCGCATTGGACGAAAACTCAATCGCCTGGAAAACTGCGCTGCACTGTCATGCAGAAGGTGCCGAAATTGTGTTAACTAACGCTCCTATAGCTCTGCGTATGGGTGCTATAAATCAACTGGCCGAAGCTATTAACGCTCCGGTTATCCCTGCCGATGTTACTGTTGCTGCCGATATCGAGAACTTGTTTGCAAAATCAATGGAGCACTTTGGTGGTCAGGTTGATTTTGTATTACATTCAATTGGTATGAGTATCAATGTACGTAAAGGTATCCCTTACTACGAAAACAACTACGAGTTTACACACAAAGGTTTTGATATATCTGCACTGAGTTTGCACCGCGTGCTGCAAACTGCTATGAAAATGGATGCCATTGCAGAGTGGGGATCGGTAGTGGCTTTAACTTATATTGCCGCACAACGCGTATTCCCTGACTATAATGATATGAGCGACAACAAAGCTGTGTTAGAAAGTATAGCACGTAACTTTGGTTACTACTATGGTGCCAAAAAGAAAGTGCGTATCAATACCGTATCGCAGTCGCCAACCCGCACTACGGCAGGTTCAGGTGTGAAAGGTTTCGATGGCTTTATCAATTATGCAGAAAAGATGAGTCCGCTGGGTAATGCCGATGCCGATCAGTGCGCTGATTACCTGGTTACCTTGTTTTCTGATTTGACCAGAATGGTTACCATGCAAAATCTTTTCCATGACGGCGGTTTCTCTTTTACCGGAGTAACGCAGGCTGTTATTGAGCAGATGGAAAAATAATATTTACTGACTAACGTCTAAGAAAAAGCTGTCCGTCTACCGACGGACAGCTTTTTTGTTTTAAAGAATAAAAAAATCCCCTCCGTATGGAGGGGATTCATATTATTCAAGATTGGAAATAGAGTTACGGTCGATTTATTTTACCCGATCAATTTTACTCGGTTTCTACAGTCAGTTTATCGCCGGTAACTTCTTCCTTAATTTTAACTTCAAGCTCATCCATCAACTCAGGGTTATCCAGTATTAACTGTTTAACCGCATCACGGCCCTGGCCCAGGCGGGTTTCGCCATAACTAAACCATGAGCCTGATTTTTTGATGATGTTATGCTCAACGCCCAGGTCAATAATCTCGCCGGCTTTTGAAATACCTTCGCCAAACATAATATCGAACTCGGCAATACGAAACGGCGGAGCTACTTTGTTTTTAACGATCTTAACCTTAACGCGGTTACCTGATACTTCGTCAGTATCTTTAATTTGCGATATACGGCGAACATCTAGACGTACCGACGCATAGAATTTCAAGGCGTTACCCCCGGTAGTAGTTTCAGGGTTACCAAACATTACACCAATCTTATCGCGCAGCTGGTTGATAAAGATACAGCAGCATCCGGTTTTGGCAATAGTACCGGTTAGCTTACGCAAAGCCTGCGACATCAAACGTGCATGCAGACCCATTTTTGAATCGCCCATTTCGCCTTCAATCTCAGCTTTCGGAACCAAAGCTGCAACTGAATCGACAACTAAAATGTCAATAGCGCCCGAGCGGATCAGGTTATCAGCAATCTCTAAAGCCTGTTCGCCGTTGTCTGGTTGCGATATCAAAAGATTTTCAACATCAACGCCTAATTTTTTAGCATAAAAACGGTCGAACGCGTGCTCAGCATCTATAAAAGCGGCTATGCCACCTTTACGTTGTGCCTCAGCAATGGCATGAATGGCCAAAGTGGTTTTACCTGAAGACTCAGGGCCGTAAATTTCGATCACGCGGCCTTTTGGCAAACCGCCAACACCTAAAGCAATGTCCAACCCTAATGAACCGGTCGAGATAACCTCGGTAGGTTCAATTACGTTATCGCCCAGCTTCATGATGGTGCCTTTACCGTATGATTTTTCCAACTTATCCAGCGTAAGTTGTAATGCTTTTAATTTATCTGCGTTGCTCATCTTTTAATAATATCTTTAGCAAATGTAAAACTTATTTTTAATAATACTAATAAATTTAGTAATTATTTTTATCGGATACTTAAACTTACCTAACCTAATCAAACCTGTCAACTATTGTTATCAACACTGCGTTTCTTTAGCTCCCTGCCAATAGCATCTAATGATTTCTTGCGTTTGGCATCTTTGGCTTTTTTTAGCTTTGCGGCTTCTGCTTTCTTTAACGCGCTCTCGCTATGCGTATGCTCATAATATCTGCAAAACCAGGTAAGCGGGCAAATTTCACATTTAGGATTGCGGGCTACACATATATAACGGCCATGCAATATCAGCCAATGATGTGCAATACCCAGTGTATCCTGCGGTAAATATTTAATCAATTGTTTCTCAACAGCCAGCGGTGTGCGGGCGTTGGTGGTTAATCCAATTCTATCCGCTACGCGAAAAACATGGGTATCCACCGCAATAGCCGGGGCATCATAAACTACTGAGGCAATAACGTTAGCCGTTTTGCGGCCCACGCCCGGCATCTTTTGTAATTGGTTGATGTCTGAAGGCACCACACCTCCAAAATCGGCCAATAACATTTTTGCCATCCCCACCAAATGCTTAGCCTTATTATTAGGATAGCTTACACTGCGGATGTAGCCGAAAACCTCATCGGCATCTGAAGCAGCCAGGCTCTCAGCGTCGGGGAAGCGCTTAAATAGCGCAGGCGTAACCTGGTTAATGCGTTTATCGGTACACTGCGCCGACAGGATTACCGCCACCAGCAGCTCGAACGGATTGGAATAATGTAGTTCGGTTTCGGCCTGCGGCTGATGTTTGGAAAAATATTCTACGAAATGGCGGTAGCGTTCTGATCGTTGCATGATGGCTCAATAAACCATCAAAAGTAAAAAGATGCGGAGGAAAGTGCGCCCCGCAGACCCAAAAACTTTTAAACAAAAAATCCCGGGTAGCATTAGTGAAACTACTCAGGACTCAAGGCCTTTTTTGCCCGATAATAATTAACGTTTACTTTTTGAATAATCAAGAATGTAATGAATGGTTTGGAGCTTTGGTTTTTTTTGCAATAGCTCCAATTCTGTGCGCAATGAGTGATAAAAAATCAGCTCATCTGCGTCGAGGCTCTCTTTTACATTTTCTTTTTTCACTTCGTCGTTGTTGTGGTTAGCGACTGCGTTTAAAGTAGTAGAGGTTTCACCCATAAGCTTGTGGTTTGTTTGATCAGTTATGTATTAAGGTTAACGTACACGTTATCAGGTTTATTTTATGAAAATGAAAATTAAATGAAATTTTTCTTTTCGCGTACATATTTAGCCTAATATTAAATTTAATCAGTATGATATTTCATCAAACTAAATCTGTCCTGTTTAAAACGATAACAGCATTTAAACGGAGCTTTGGTAGCAATATTATTGGTATCATAATTTCGTTACATAAAGTTGGACGTTTGACGTCGTATGTTTTACGCTCAAAGCGATGGCTCCGCGCGACCCTCTCCCCACGGGAGGGTAGGGAGGGGTTAATCAAGCGGCCGACACTAATGAATAGATAAACAAAGCAAGGGCGTTGCGGCCGACTTGATCTTTTGGTTCTTTGTATCAAGACAAAGAACAAAGCCTACCCACGGCGATTGAGCGGGTGTGCGTACGATTAAAATGCCGCTTAGCATGTGCAGAGATTGCCACGCTCGTTCCTTGCTCGCAATAATACATGCGAGGTCAACAAAAAAAGGCCATGCATCCATAGATACATAGCCTCTTGATGAGAATTACTATTATTTGGAAACTAGTTTTTTAAGCTGAGTTCTTTGGCTTGCATCATTTTGCGCAGGTTGTTAAGGGCGTAGCGCATACGGCCCAGCGCAGTGTTAATGCTTACTTCAGTAATGTCGGCTATTTCTTTAAAGCTCATGTCGCCAAAGTGGCGCATAATCAATACTTCTTTCTGCTCTGACGGGAGTTTTTGTATCAGCGTTTTCAAATCTTTGTGGGTTTGTTCGCGCACCATACGGTCTTCCGTGCTTTCGTCATAATTGCCAAGTACCTCAAATATATCAAAGTCGTCGCCGTTGCTCACCATTGGTGCACGCTTTTCGCGACGAAAATGGTCTATCACCAGGTTGTGCGCAATACGCGTAACCCAGGGCAAAAACTTACCCTCTTCGTTATATTTGCCGGCTCTTAGTGTATTAATAACTTTTATAAAGGCATCCTGAAAAATATCTTCAGCAAGGTACTCGTCCTTTACTAACAGATAAATGGAAGTGTAGATTTTAGTTTGATAACGGCGAATAAGCTCAACTAATCCTTGTTCGTCACCGTCAATGTACAGATGGATTAGATCCTGATCACTTTGCAATTGTAAATCCATATAAAGCGTTTACTTTAACTTATTAGTTCAATAAAATGTTAAGTATAGCTTCTAATCGATACAGATTTCCTTTGGGGGTTACTAAATTGTTACATCAAATAAAACAATTTTAATCGTAAAAAGCAAATAATTTTTTTCTGTCATAATATTTATTGCATCGTGCTATTATTTGGATGCTGCTAAATATTTTAGGATTTTTGCACTTTCAAAAAATCGGCTCAATTATTGGCTATTGTCTGTTTGACACGATTTTTTTGAAAAGGTTTAATTAGTTGAGACCATGGTTGATAGTCCGTAGACCATAGTAATAAAATAGCTAAGAATTATGGACCATGGACTATCGATTATCGTCCCAAAAACAACACCGAATGAACGAAGCAGATAAAGATCCGCAAAAAAATATCATCATAAAGGGCAGCCGAGTGCACAACCTCAAAAACCTGGACGTGGCCATTCCTAAAAACAAACTGGTAGTGGTTACCGGTATGTCGGGCTCAGGCAAATCGTCCCTGGCTTTTGACACGCTGTATGCCGAGGGCCAGCGCCGTTATGTAGAGAGCCTTTCGGCCTATGCACGTCAGTTTTTGGGGCGGATGAACAAGCCCGATGTCGATTATATTAAAGGCATCGCGCCGGCTATTGCTATCGAGCAAAAGGTGATCACCTCAAACCCAAGGTCGACAGTAGGCACATCGACAGAAATTTACGATTACCTGAAGCTGCTGTTCTCTCGCATTGGTAAAACCATATCGCCGGTATCGGGCGGGGTAGTCAAGAAAGATTCAGTGACCGATGTGATCAACTTTATCATGACCCTGGCAGACGATGCACAGGTTACCATACTTTGCCCGCTGCATCCGCACAATAATCGTAGTTTGAAAGAAGAACTGGCGGTGTTGATGCAAAAAGGTTTTGTAAGGGTGGAGTATGATAAGCAGATAGCGCGCATAGAGTCATTATTGGAGGATGAATCGGTAGCTAACGGTCCATTGGTGAGCGACCATGGCCTCAAGATCATCATCGACCGTATAACCAAAGATACTACTGACGAAACCCTTAGTCGCCTGGGCGATTCTATCCAAACGGCCTTTTTCGAAGGTAAAGGCGATTGCTATATCTATTATCAGGAGCCAGAAGCCGACGCCGAGCAGCAACGCTTCTTCTGCGACCGTTTTGAACTGGACGGTATAAAATTCGAGGAGCCTACGCCAAATTTTTTCAGCTTTAACAATCCTTACGGGGCTTGTAAGCGCTGCGAGGGCTATGGCAAGGTGATTGGCATTGACGAGGATCTGGTAATCCCCGACAAAAGCAAAACCGTATATGAGGGCGCTATTGCCCCATGGCGTGGCGAAAAGATGCGCGAGTGGAACGATCAACTAATCAAGAGCGCTTTGAAGTTCGACTTTCCCATCCATCGCCAATATAATCAACTTACCGAGGAGCAACAGCAGCTGCTATGGAAGGGCAACCAATACTTCCGCGGACTGGATGAGTTCTTCAAGGAGATGGAGGCGCAAACCTATAAGATTCAGTATCGGGTAATGCTATCCCGCTACCGCGGTAAAACCACCTGCCCTGATTGTAAGGGCAGCCGTCTGCGTCATGATGCCACGTATGTGAAGATCAACGGCAAATCAATTACTGACATTGTGTTAATGCCGTTAGATAAGGCGTCTGAGTTTTTCAATAACCTGGAACTAAGTGAAACTGACGCTAAAATAGGCAAACGACTGCTAGCCGAAATTACCAGTCGTTTAAGTTTTTTGAACGATGTGGGTTTGAGTTACCTGACGCTGAACCGTCTGTCAAACACGCTGTCGGGCGGTGAGTCACAGCGTATTAACCTGGCTACCTCGTTAGGCAGCAGTTTAGTGGGATCGATTTATGTGCTGGACGAACCAAGCATCGGTCTGCATCCGCGCGATACCCAACGCCTTATTGGTGTTTTGAAGTCGCTGCGCGATGTGGGGAATACCGTGCTGGTAGTTGAGCATGAGGAAGAAGTCATGAAGGCTGCCGACCATATCATCGATATCGGCCCCGCGGCCGGTACTCATGGCGGCGAGCTTATCTTCAGCGGTGATTATAGCGCCATTGTCAAAGACGACAACAGCCTTACCGGCAAATACCTGAGCGGTAGAGAAGAAATAGCCATCCCGAAACAGCGCCGTAAGTGGAACGATTTTATTGAGATAAAAGGAGCGCGAGAGAACAACCTGAAGCACGTAAACGTTAAATTCCCGTTAGGGGTGTTTACCGCGGTGACGGGTGTGTCAGGCTCGGGCAAGACCAGTTTGGTTAAGCGCATTTTGGCTCCTGCCCTGCAGAAGGCTTTGGGCAACTACAACGGCGAACAAACCGGCAGCTATGACGCTATTGAGGGCGATTATAATAAGATTGAACAGGTAGAGCTGGTGGATCAGAACCCTATCGGCCGCTCATCGCGCTCAAACCCGGTTACTTATGTTAAGGCCTGGGACGAGATTCGTAATTTGTACGCTGCCCGGCCGGCGGCTAAGGCGGCAGGGCTTAAGCCATCATCATTCTCGTTTAACGTAGAGGGTGGCCGTTGCGATGTTTGCCAGGGCGAGGGCGAAGTGAAGATCGAGATGCAGTTTATGGCCGACATCTTCCTGACCTGCGAAACCTGCGGCGGCAAGCGTTTCAAGCAACATATTCTGGATGTAACTTATAATGACAAGAACGTGGCCGACGTACTGGCCATGACCATTGAAGATGCACTCGAGTTCTTCGCAGCCGAGCCTAAGATCATCGCCAAGATCAAACCTTTGTTTGATGTGGGTTTGGGCTATGTGCAGTTGGGGCAATCGTCAAATACCCTGTCCGGCGGCGAGGCGCAGCGTATCAAGCTGGCGTCGTTCCTGGTGAAGGGCAATAATCCGCATAAAACCTTATTTGTGTTTGACGAACCAACCACCGGCCTGCATTTTGCCGATATCAAGAAGCTATTGAAGTCGTTCGACGCGCTGCTGGAGCACGGCAATACCATCATCGTCATAGAACATAACATGGACGTGATCAAATGTGCGGATTGGGTAATAGACATTGGCCCCGAGGGCGGCGACCGCGGCGGCAACGTCGTTTTTGAAGGTTTGCCCGAGGATTTGATTAAACTTAAAGATAGTTATACCGGCAAGTTCCTGGCAGAACGGTTTGAATAGCCACATATAAACTACCTGTCATTGCGAGCGAAGCGTGGCAACCGCGAACTTTTCTGCGTGTGGTTGCTTCGTCGTTCCTCCTCGCAATGACAATGGCTGTATATTTATTGGTGCAAACTAATGCGGTTCCCATCCGGGTCTTTCACTGCGGCGAATAGTCCCCATGGTGTTTCTTTAGCATCTTCGGCATCGTGGCCTTTGGCTCGCAGGGCGGCCACATCGCGGGCGACGTCATCAGTTTTAATCACCAGGCCATCAATGCAACCCGGCGGCATGTCTTTAAACCAGGTTACCAGCGTAATGCTCGGTACCTTGGCGCCCGGCAAACCCATTTGTATCCACTGCGCGCCGCCCTCAAAAGGCGCTTCTACTATCACCTCAAAACCCAGGTCGATGTAAAACTGTTTGGCCCGCTGCTGGTCAGTAACCGGTATCGAAATAATTTCAATTGATCTCATAGTTGATTGCTTTTTGTGATGCTAAGTTAATGGTAAGGGTTGGTTATTGAAGATTAAAGATTAGTTATTTGCATGACATCACTTCCCCCGTCAAGCCATCCAGACCCCATAATGCTTGTTTCACGCGAATGTGAAACAAATGAAACAGACTTTTGATTCAATTATCTGATAATTAGCTGATTGTAAAAACAGAGTGAAACAAAATGAAACAAAGTATTCGTCAGGATTTTTATAGGTAAAATCGGTGTTATATATTGATAATCAGGCGAATGTTAATTCGCTGATTTTAACACGACGAACCAACAAAAGTGAAACAAAAAACGTACATCACTTTCGCCAGGTCGGGTCAGTAATAAAATTGTACAGATTGTTTTTGATCACCCGATCGCACTCCTGGGCCAGGCGTTCCTTTTCGTTTTCAAATACCGGTCCGTCGTAGGTGAACTTTAGCAGGGTGTTGGCGCCTTGTCCGCTTAATTCATAGATTATTTTGGTGCCCGTCCAATCGTAGTTGTCGGTTTTGCGCAAGCTTTCAGTAGTGAGCCAAACCACTTTTTCATCGGGTATGAACTCAATAATGCGTTGTTTAGACACGTGCACGTTGCCGGTTCGCAGTATAAACTCGTCATTCAGAGCGGTGCTTTTACCTTCAAATTCCTCCGGCCACCATTGCGCCACCTGATTCAGCTTTTCAAAAATCACATCGGGTGTATAAGGTAGCTCAATTTGTGTAGTGTAGATAGTATTAATCTTTTTCTTCAAGCGGCCCTGCCCTGTGGTAAGGTAAGCCAGTAAGCTGGTATTGATCCAGTGTTTCCAACCCGGTTCACAGTCTTTGTAGCAATCGACGTCGGGTGTTAAACCCTGGTGGGTAAAGGTTAACTCAGTCAACCCATCTGCGGCCGACAGCTCAAAAATCAGCCTTGTATCTTTCCATTCCGTTTTGTTGGCATACCAGGGCATGTAGCAATCTGTCACCAGCCAAACCAGTTTTTTCTCCGGCACTAATTCATCAACCGTAAAATTAAAAAATGATTCGCCACCCATTTTTACCACAAATTGGTCGCCCTGTTTTTCGGCCACGCCGGTAAAGGCTACGCCCCACCATTCAGGTACTTTACTGATCTTCGCTATCACTTCTGCAGCACTTAAGTCGACTTTAATGCTGCATGTAAAATCTTTTCTTTCCATTGTCTGATTGTTTTTCAACAAAGATCAGCACAGCACGGCTAGCAGTATTGTACAAATCGGAAGTCAGCTGGTATAATGTTTGGTGGCCAGCTCGTTAATGCTGTTTTGCAGCTCAGTAGGAGTGGTGCCGGTGAAGCGCTTAAACGCCCGGATAAAGTGCGACTGGTCATGATAGTATTTATACATCTGCGCCTTCAGATCAGTTACGTCAGCCCCGGCGGCATAGGCTTGATAAAACTGTTTGAAACGCACAATCTCTGCCAGATTCTTTGGGCCGGTGCCTAATCGTTCTGAAAACTTTGTATGCAGCCAGCGGGCGCTATAGCCCGTCTCGTGCTCCAACCGGCCGACGCTCACCAGCCCGCCGGTCTCTGCTATCCGGCCCACGCAATAATCGTAGATTGGGTCGGCAGGTGTTTTTTCAAGCCAGCCGATCAGGAAGTTTTGCAACAACTGCAACTTCAAAGCAACCGACCCGACCTCGCCTAAACGTTGCTCTAATTCGGACGCCATACTGCCTAATAGGTCGGGTAAAGCTACAATCCGGTTCTTGATTTCGGCATAAGCCAGTCTGAACAGCCGGTAGGCCCCCAGCGCATTAAATTCTATAATGATAGTGCCGGTTTCAGCATTATGCTGGGGGTCGAGCATTACAGGAGTATCAATCAGCCCCGTAAAACTCAGTTTACCCTCACTCTGTACAAAAGTATGCGCAGCCACATTGGCTGCGATACCGTTGCGGTAAGTGAGTGTTAGTTTCAGGTTTGCATTGGGCACAATAAGTTTCCGGTCAAGCGCAGGCAAGCGGCCGGTGCTTTCAAACACATAAAGCCGGGCAACGTAAGGGCTCAACAGCAAATGCGGCGTCACTGCCTGAAACTTAAATTCGGTCATCAAATTAAAGTTAGGCTTTTTAATGCAGAAATTTCAGGTTTTTAATATGTTACACTGTGTACCTAATTGCAGTTTCAACGTGTAGCCTCTTGACTTACATCATCAGTTTTTTCTACAATTTCATGAATGACATTGTCCAGCTTTTCGGCTGATTTTTTGAGCATCTCCAGGGTTTCTTTGCTATGTGGGCCGTTGAGGTCCTCAATGAGCAGGTCGGTTAGCCCGAGTATACTGGCCAGCGGCGCCCTTACCTTATGCGATTGCACCCAGGCAATTTCGCGTAGTTGCTTGTTCTGTTGTTCAATTGCGGTAAGGTAATTCATGCGCTCGGTAATGTCGCGTTCAATGGCTATATAGTTTTTGACGTTCCCCTTGGCATCCGTCACAGGCGAAATTGCCAGCGAGGCCCAGTACCGCTCGCCATTCTTTTTATAAAAAGCGACTTGTACCTGGCAGCTTTTACCATTTTGGATAGCTTGTTCTAATTTGGCTAGTTCTGCCAAATCGGTGTCAGGGCCATGCAGCAGGGTAAAGCCATGGGTTTTGATCTCCTTTGGTGTATAGCCGTTGTTTTTATAAAAGGTTGGGTTGGCATAAATAACCTCCGGGGGCTGATTACTTACATCAACAATGAGTACGGCGTCGGTGGTGTTGGTAATTACCGACTCGAGTTGACGCAAATGCTGCTCTTCTTCTTTTTGGTGGGTGATGTCTGTCATGGCGCCAATAACGCGCATTGGTTTCTTGTTTTCATCGCATACTATTACCACGCTATTACAGACGATGGCGTAAGTGCCATCGGCTTGCCTGAATCGGTATTCGTCCTGAAAGCGCTCGCTCCGGGCTCCCTTAATTACTTGTTGTACGCGTATTGATATTCTTGGCCGTTCGTCAGGGTGCACTCTGTCTACAAACCATTTGCGGGGCACGGTATTGTTGGCTTCGCTATAACCGAATAAGGTGCTGAATCCTTCGCCCAGAAATACGGTGTCAGAGGCGAGGTCCCAGTCCCATATCGCGTCAGACGATGCCCGGGCCGCTTCTCGGAAACGCTCGTTGCTGCGCAGCAATTCGGCCTCAGCTTTAATGGTTTTAGTAACATCACGACAGGTAATAATGCGTGCGTTTGGGCCATAAAAGTTAATGGGATGGCCGGTGATATCGACAAAAATAATCTCGCCATTTTTCTTAACATGGCGCCAGTAATTGACCGGTTTTTCGCGGTTTTCTTCTATGCCATCTAAAAGATCCATGAGGGCGCCGGTATCTTCGGGGGGCCTGACGTCTAAAATGGTCATCGACAAAAACTCCCTGCGCGAATAGCCATAGTGTTTTATAGCCGCTTCATTTACTTCGAGTATGCACAGGCTGTCCAGGTCATAGATCCATATGGGTAGTGGACTCAAGTCAAATATCTTACGGTATTTTTCTTCGGACTGTACCAATTTTTCTTCGGCCAGTTTTTGTTTGGTGATATCTCTGCCTGAAATACATAAGCCTATAGCGGTGCCATTTTCTTTTACGGGATTAACGGCAAAGCTAAACCAGCGAGTTCTTCCATCCGGAAGCGGGTATGGCCTTTCGTACTCTATTCCATCGCCTTTAAGCACCTGTTGGGCAATGCTTCGGAAAACAATCTGCCGATCAGGCGCCAGGTAGTCAAGCAGCGATGCGCCAACCGTGACTTTTTTTTGGCCGATGTATTGAAGGATAACTTCGCCGGCTTTTTCATTAAAGGCTATGATATCGAGGGCCTTATCTACCAGCACAAATCCTTCGACGGTATTGTCAAAAATGGCCCGGAGATTCTCTTCAGACCGACGCACTTTTTCCTCGGCATCTTTCCAACTACGAATGTCGATGATCTCGGTGCAATACCGCTGTTTGCCATCGGGCGTAATAAAGCGTACCGATGAATATTCGCACGGGAACCGGGTGCCGTTTTTGTTTATGGCGATGACTTCGCCACTGGCCTTGCCTTCTTCATCACGCCTTATAAGCAGGCGTTGCATATTTTCGTCGGTCACCAATAAATCATGCCGCCTTAGCCGTTTAAACTCTTCTTCTGAATAGCCAAACATGATACAGGCAGCGTTATTTACCGCCAGTACCTCTCCGTTTTTATCAGCCAGGAAGAACCCGTTCTGGGCGGTATCGAACATCCTTTCGTACGGGACACCTTTAGTGGTCGACTGTATTTTATCGATAATTTGATTTTCAACTATCTCATGGGTAAGCTGTAATACAAAAGCAACCTTGCCGGTTTTATCCATAATGGGGATGTAATCCAACATCCAGAATCGCAGGGTGAATCCGCCATGCTCGTCAGGAATGCGATAGGGTATGGTGCCGGGTGTTTGCGGGGTTTTTAGCTGTATGGCCAACTCGATGCATCGTAAGATTTTTTTGATGGGCGATTCCGGGTCGTCAGGTAGCTGATCAGGAAAAACCTCAAAAATGGGCTTCCCGCACAGGTCATGAGGCGACATGGCCAATGTGTGTAAGTACGCCTGGTTGGCCTGCAGTATTTTAAAATTTTGGTCTGCAGCCAGGATCAATGCGGGCACCGGAAAGTCTTGAAAAATACTTTCAAGCTTATCTATAGTCAGCATAGAGTTAGTCTGTTAGAATTATCTGTAAATATTAATTAACATAGATAAACATCGATTTGTTTATCAGCCTTGGTTTAAGTAAGCAACTTAATAAAATGGACGGATTTTTCGGCTAAAAAGGAAAGAGGTATAGGCATTAACTTGTCCATCTTATTAATGGCACCGGGCAGACGGGCAAATTTGGCCATCATACCAGAGGTACACCAAATGTTGCGTCTTCCGCACAAATCTTAATCAACAACTAATATAACACATTATCGAATAAATTAAAGCATGATTAAAGAATAGTTATTTATCATTTAGTTAATACCGCTTACCTAAATCGTCAATCGTAACCACCCATCTCAAATCTCCTATCACTTGCAGCCGCCCAATTTATAACAGTTCCAAATAACATTGTGACAATACTGTAGTTCAGTTTATTTGTTATAATTCGTAAATTCGCCGCACACCTTATTTTAGGGGCTATTTAAAGGCCTGTCACAAATAAGAAGATACATTTACACTTAATAAATCATTACCCATGGCTTTTGATATAGACATGATAAAAAAGGTTTACGGCCGTTACGCTGCACGGGTTGCTGCTGCACGTACCGCTACCGGTAAACCCCTAACATTAACCGAAAAAATATTATACGCCCACTTAAGCGAAGGCGAAGCTAAGCAAGCTTACACCCGCGGTGTTGACTATGTTGATTTTGCCCCAGACCGTGTAGCTATGCAGGATGCTACTGCCCAAATGGCGCTGCTGCAGTTTATGCAAGCCGGTCGCCCGAAAGTGGCTGTGCCGTCGACCGTGCATTGCGATCACCTGATCCAGGCTAAAGTGGGTGCCGATGCCGATTTGAGCACTGCCAAAGATGTAAATAAAGAGGTTTATGATTTCCTTGCTTCGGTAAGTGATAAATATGGTATTGGTTTCTGGAAACCGGGGGCGGGTATCATTCACCAGGTAGTGTTAGAGAACTATGCTTTCCCGGGTGGTATGATGATTGGTACTGATAGCCACACGCCCAACGCAGGTGGTTTAGGTATGATTGCCATTGGTGTTGGTGGCGCTGATGCCTGCGACGTAATGGCTGGCCTGCCATGGGAGCTTAAATTCCCGAAACTGATTGGTGTGAAGCTTACAGGTAAACTGTCTGGCTGGGCATCTGCAAAAGACGTTATCCTGAAAGTAGCAGGTATCCTTACTGTAAAAGGTGGTACCGGCGCTATTGTTGAATATTTTGGCGATGGTGCAGAGTCGCTTAGCGCTACCGGTAAAGGTACCATCTGTAACATGGGTGCTGAGATTGGTGCTACCACCTCAGTATTTGGTTATGACGCAAAGAGCGAAATCTACCTGCGCGGTACAAAACGTGCCGACATTGCCGATGCTGCCAACGCTATCAAAGAACATTTAACCGGCGACGCCGAGGTATACGCTAACCCTGAGCAATATTTTGACCAGGTTATCGAGATTAACCTGAGCGAGCTGGAACCACATATTAACGGTCCGTTTACTCCTGATTTGGCATGGCCCTTATCAAAATTTGCTACTGCGGTTAAAGAAAACGGCTGGCCTGAGAAACTGGAAGTTGGTTTGATCGGTTCATGTACCAACTCATCTTATGAGGATATTACCCGCTCGGCCTCTATCGCTAAACAGGCTATCGACAAAGGTTTGAAAACTAAAGCCGAGTTTACCATCACTCCGGGTAGTGAGCAAGTTCGTTATACAGTTGACCGTGATGGTTACTTAGATACATTCGATAAAATGGGTGGTGTGGTATTGGCTAACGCTTGCGGACCATGTATCGGTCAGTGGGCTCGTCATACTGACGATCCAACCCGTCGTAACTCTATCATTACTTCGTTTAACCGTAACTTTGCAAAACGCCAGGACGGTAACCCTAATACACATGCTTTCGTAGCATCGCCTGAAATTGTTACCGCTTTTGCTATTGCCGGCGATCTGACCTTTAACCCAATCACCGACACGCTGACCAACGAAGCCGGCGAACAAGTGAAACTGGACGAGCCACAAGGCTTAGAAATGCCGATTAAAGGCTATGCGGTTGAAGACGCAGGCTATCAGGCTCCGGCTGAAGACGGTAGCAGCGTTGTAGTTAAGGTTGACCCTAACTCGGCACGTCTGCAATTGCTTGATCCGTTTAAAGCTTGGGAAGGTACAGACCTTACCGGTTTACGCTTGCTGATTAAAGCTAAAGGTAAATGTACTACTGACCATATCTCAATGGCTGGCCCATGGTTGAAATTCCGCGGTCACCTGGATAATATCAGTAATAACATGCTGATTGGTGCTATCAACTACTTTAATGGCCTGGCTGATACCGTTAAAAACGAGCTGACCGGCGAATACGGCCCGGTACCTGCCACTCAGCGCGATTATAAAGCGCATGGTATAGGTTCAATTGTTGTAGGCGACGAGAACTACGGCGAAGGTTCATCACGTGAACATGCTGCGATGGAGCCGCGTCACCTGGGCGTTCGTGCTATATTGGTGAAATCGTTCGCCCGTATCCACGAAACCAACCTGAAAAAACAAGGTATGCTGGGCGTCACCTTTGCCGACAGCGCCGACTACGATAAAATTCAGGAAGATGACAAAATTGATATCCTGGGTTTAACTGAATTTGCTCCGGGCAAACAGTTAACTGTAGTATTACATCATCACGATGGTACCTCAGACAAGTTCCAGGTTAACCATACTTACAACGCTCAGCAAATTGAGTGGTTCAAAGCCGGTGGTGCATTGAACATCATTCGTAAGCAAATGGCTTAATAAGTAAAAGTTAAAATCCAAAAATAAAAGAGGCCTTTCCGATTGGAGAGGCCTTTTTGTTTTCGATAAAAATTTAAATATATCGCTTGTCATTCTGAGCATAGCGAAGAATGACAAAAGGGTTAATTTTTTCGGACCCTTTTCAACGTCAGCAAATTCTGCGCATTCAAACTATAGCCGCTGATGTTGTTTTGGTATAGGTTTACCCGTTTGTCGTAATACAAAACCACGACAGGCGCATTGTCCATAATGACCTGGTCCATTTGGTGGTATAATGCATAGCGTTCTGCATCGCTTTTAACGTTATAGGCCTGTTCAAACAGCTGGTCAAACCGCGCATTGCTAAACCCGGTATAATTTGGTCCGAAAGGGATTTTGTTTTTTGAATAGAACAATGACAGATAATTCTCGGCGTCCGGATAATCAGCTATCCAGGTACCATAAAAAAAGTTGATGCTGTTTTTGGCCACCATCTCGCGCAGACTGGCGCCTTGTGTTACCTCAATTTTGGTTTTGATGCCGGCGTTTTCCAACTCGCCCTGAATGTACTCAATCAGGTTATGGTAAAGCACGGTTGTGGTGAGTGTAATAATGGGCAAGTTTTTTCCCTCAGGATAACCGGCTTCAGCCAATAGCCGTCGCACCTTGGCGGGGTTGTAACTGTAGCCTTTAACTTCATCGCTAAAGCCCGGCATCCCTTTAGGTACAAAACCTTGCGTGCCCGGTGTGCTCAGGTTGTTGCGCAGGTATTTTACCAGTTTTTGTTTGTCGATGGCGTAATTAATAGCCTGGCGTATTTTTAATATCCGCAATGGCGAATGTTTGACGATGGGCAGGGTGGTATCCACCAGCATTCCCAAATACAAAGTGTTCAAATACGGGCCGGTACTCAATACAAACTTGCCCTTATATTTGCTAGTGATGTGGCCTGATTTGGTCAGGATATCATCGCGGTAGCTGCCATCAATATCATTAAAAAAATCGAGGTTCTTTTTGATGAACTCCATGAACGCTGTCTGCTTATCGTCAATAAACGTAGCACGGATGGCATCCAGGTAAGGAAGCTGCCGCCCCTTGTTATCCTTCTCCCAATATTTCGGGTTTTTTAGTAAGACCAGTATTTCGCCCTCTTTCCAGTACTTAAAGCTGAATGGGCCGGTTCCTACCGGGTGACTACGGAAATCTTTCCCGTAAAAATCGACTACCTCATGAGGTACCACCGAGCAGTATTGTGCCGTGAGCATGCTGATAAAAGGCGCGAAAGGCTGCTTTAAGGTGATGCGAAAGGTAGTATCATCAACAACCTGAAACGCTTCTTTACCGACAACCTTATCGCTAAAAATCCATGAGCCTGACGAAGCCACTTTTGGGTCGATGAGCCGGCTGAAGCTGTACGCAAAATCGGCCGCGACTACTTTGCGACCTACGCCATTTTTAAAATGCGGATCGTCCTGAAAAGTAACGTCGTTGCGCAGATGAAAGGTATAGATTTTACCATCGGCAGAAATATCCCAGCTTTTAGCTATACAAGGCGATGTTTTCAGGCTATCGTCAATCTGCACCAGCCCGTTATAAATCTGGTTATCCATCCAAATGGTGTTATGGTTGCGGCAAAAAGCGGGATCGAGCGAGGTAAGGCCCTCGTCCAGGTTTAAATTGAAAACCGTTTGATGCTGATTTTTATCTGACGAACTGCATGACGATAACATCGCGCAAAGCAATATAATACCAAAGCAGTATAGCAGTTTGTTCATCACGGCCTAAAATACTTAAATAATATGCTTGTTAAACATTGTAATGGGTTGATATGACGGTTTGATGTTAAAATGCGAGTCTGTTCGGGCATTCATCGTATAAATTAAGTTATTGCAGCCTTATGTAAACTTTAGTAAATTAACATCGTAATAAAAACCTGAATTAATAAAACTATTAACCTAACATGAAACTCTTATCACTTGCAGCGTTAACAGCAGCTGCGCTTTTCTGTGGCTTTACACAGGTGCTGGCCCAGGCAAATCGCCGGCCAATGCGCAATGTTCATTTTAACTTTATCGCCAAAGACAGTATCAAACTTTCGCTGAATGAAGATTTTGATTTGATCGAGGATAGCTGTGGCCAGTCAAACCGGTACGCACACTTTAATATGCAGCTTCGCAAATTTGTGGGCCCGGTAAAGGATGTAAGTCGCCTTGACCCCAAAATTGTAATGACCGAAGGCTCCTATAGCGTCACCGGAACAAAAGAAGGTCCATTTATTACTCATTACGTTAACGGGCAACTGCAAGCCAAGGGCAGTTTTGTAAATAATAACTTTGACGGCCATTGGGAGCTATATTATGACGACGGCAAACCAAAACTGTTTTTTGACGCCAAAGACAATGGAAAAGACATTACCATAACTGATGCGTGGGACGCAGCCGGTAAAAAGCTGGTTGAGAATGGGAAGGGAAAATACACTTCAGCGACCAGCGGGCTTACCTGGGAAGGGCATATGCTGAATGGCAAACCCGAAGGTACCTGGGATTTATATAAAACTGACGATATTACCAAGAATTCCATGGAAACTGAAAGATACAAAGCAGGCGTTTTTCAGCGCGGCAAGTCGCCGATAGGTGAGTATACAGATGCTTCGCGCATGACGCTGATAAGCCCGGCTATGCTGCCGTTTGTTAGGGCTGAGGCGCTGAAGGTATCGGCCCGCGGTTGTAATGATGCCAAAGCCAAACACCTTGTTTACGTGCAGTATAAAGAAGGTATGGACAACTACAGCCAGGCGCTGATTAATATTGTGTCGTCAGTATTAAGGCGAATTGATTTAAAACATTTTAGTAATGGCTTTGACATTGAAGGCGAAGTAAGCGATATGGGCTTCCTGATTAATTTAAATAGCGTCAACTCCTTCAATCAAGATGTTTCAAATGCGTTGATCTACGGACTAAAGCAAGCGCCTGCTTTAGAACCAGCCTCTATAGACGGCCATAAGGTTAATGAAAAAGTAAAGTTCAGCTTCAATTTTAGTGAAGGGCTTTATCGCTTTAATTACCGGTTTGGCGAGGTGGTTGACAGGTCGACAGAAGTCGCCAAAAAATAAAAAAAAGAAAGCCCGGTACAAACGCACCGGGCTTTCTTTTTTATAGCTCCAAGATTATTTACTCAACAACCGGGAAAGCTGATATTCTTAAACGTGCGCCACCCATAGGCACTAAAGTTAGCGCAGTGCTGGTGGTGCCGGTTTTAACCGGGCTTTGTGGCAACAAGCCGCATAGACCGTATTGGTCAATGGTCCAGTCGGTAATTTGTTTGCCTTTGGCTTTAAGTTCAATAGGAGCATTGGCATTGGTAAACGGGTTGCCATCTTTGGGCCATGCTCTGCGTACCACGGTAAATGATTTGTCAGGATGCTGAGCATTTAACAATAAACCATAGTTCCACGGGGTTGACGGGTAGATCTCGAATGACGGCCATTTGTTCGGGTCGGCAGTTGGTTGCCAGTGCGAGTCGCCCATGGCGGTGGTGGTGCTGTTCTCTTTTTTATAAGTCTCACCAATTTTTAACGAATAAGTAAGCGGACCGTAATTAACGCTCACGCTATTTTTATTCTGGGCCCACTGACGCACCATGATGTGCATCGGCAGTTTCAGGCTGATCTTATCGCCGTTTTTCCATTTGTCGGCCAGTTTGATGTAGCCGCCCGGAGTGGCCTGCATTTTGATAACACCACCATTTACAGCAATACTTGCACCCTTGCACCAGCTTGGAATACGGAAGTAAAGCGGGAACGCAGTAGTAACCGGCTTTGCAGTAGCGATAGTAAAATTCACGACATCATTAAACGGATATTGCGTAGCGCTGGTAATCTTTACCGTGTTGCCTTTACCAACTTTAGCAGTAATGGTGCCGGCCTGGTACAGTTGCGCTGCAAGGCCATTATCAGGCGTAGCCATCCAGGCATTTTCAGCATAGTAAACCCAGCCTGCACTGTGGTTATGCTGGCAGCAACGGCTGCTAAAAGGGTTCATCATTAAAAACGGACCGTTGTTATCAATGCCCGGCGAGTGGTTCTTGCTGTCGTTCTGCACCATGTTAGGGGCAGTAAGATAGCGCAAAGCTTTATAATCGCTGGTGAAAGCAGCAGGGAAAGTGTTAAAGGCCACGTCTTCGCAGTTGTCGGCCCAGAAAGTGTCGCCGGTATATTGCAGCAGGTATTGGTCGCTGGTCATTTGTTCAACCATACCGCAGGTTTCAACAGCCTGGCGCGGGTCGTCATAACCTTTACGTGCATTTTCGTCGGCACCAAACATGCCGCCTGGCACCTGCCCGTAAATATTGCGGATCAGCTTAAAATCATTGTACGACGCATTCAAATCGGCACTGTTGTGGCTTTGCAGCCAATAAGTTGCCGGCTCGCGGAAACACTCGGCCACGTTAACATTGTGCCAGTTAGGCAAGTTGTCGGCCTGGCGCCAGTCGGCAGTATTTTTGTCGACTTTGGTAGCCAGATCCAGCAAAAACTTATCGCCGGTAATGTTATATAACCAGTAGATGCTCACCAGGTAATCGCCGCCGCGGCTGTTTTCCCAGTAATCTTTCAGGAATTTATCGTCAGGATAAGCCTTTAGCCATTTAAAGTAATTGGTTAGGCAGGTGATGACACGTTGGTCATGGCTGTATTCATAATAACTGCGCAGGCACCATATCATGGGCATGTTGGCCCAAAGGTCGCGGTTGCCGTTGCGCTTAGTAATTACCGGCCCCATATCGCCGTCAGGACGCTGATTGTTTAGTACTGCGTTGATCCAAAACTTAGTGTCTTTGATCATTTTGGGGTCGTTCAGCATATAGGCAATGTCGCCATAACCCTTTAACCAATAAGGCAGCTCTTCCCAACCATATTTGCCCTTGCCATCTTTGTTAAGCCAGGCATTATCGGTTTTTGACAGCCAGATGCTGATCTCGCCCAGGTTACCGGTAAGACCGGCGCGCTGCAGGTCGAGCTGTTTGCGTAACCAGCCCGCAGGTTTAAAGGCGGTCACGGGTAACTTGATAAATTGCTGAGGCACCAGCGGAGCGCGGTTGCTGACATAATAGGCGTTGGTGCCTTTGATGTCGACTTTGGTAACGGCTTCAGCAGTTTGGGCATAAGTACGCGCACCGCAAGCCAACAATACCGACAGGTATAAAAAATATTTTCTCATAAATTATAAATAACAGGCATTAAATGCACCAGGTTGGAGCAGGTAAATATAGCATTTAATGTTTATTAGTGTTGTGGGGGTTTATTGTAATTTGGGGCGATGTTTGGCTAATCCTATTTGCTGTTTTTAGAATTCTGCATAATCCGCTACGTCATTGCGAGGAGGAACGACGAAGCAATCTCTACACGGCAGGTTACCGATTTGATAAGCAAGCGTAGAGATTGCTTCGTTCCTCGCAATGACGTGGCATTTTTATAACTTAAAAGAATTCACCCCCGCTTTTAAAGGCATCTGTTTACCCTTCCAAACAAACACACCACTTGTACCTTTCGGCAGATTTAAACTAACATCCCAAATCCTGCCTTTTAACTGGTAGCTAACCGCAACCTTGCCATTAGGATGCGGAATCTCGCCGCTGGCATTTTTCAGATCGCCCAGATGGGGTTCTATTTTGATTTTTTTGAAGCCGGGCGCATAGCTGTCTATCCCCAAAATAATCCGGAAAAACTCAACGTTCGGGCTGGAACCCCAGGCATGACAATCGCTGCGGCTGTAAGGCACGTTACTCATCTCGGCCCAGGTGGTGAGGCCCAGTTTAATGTCTTCGCGCCAGATATCGAGCCATTTCAGGTAATCATTACCTAAACCAGCCCGGGTTAATGCCTGGTGCAGGTAATATTTAAAGTAGATGGTACACTGGGTTAAGCTGGCATCGGTTAATAGTTTGTGGGCGATGGATGGTGTGACGGTTTTAGCCGCTACCCCGGTCAAAATAGCCAATGAATTGGCGTGTTGCGAGTATGATTTTTTATCTTCATTATCGGCATATAGTCCTTTACCCGCGTCCCAATATTTAGCCTGGATAGTCTGTTTTAGCTGAGCTGCTTTTGCACTGTAGGATGTTGCAAAGGCCGGCATTCCTAATTTAGCTTCCATTTCGGCAGCCTGCTGATAAGCCATCAGCAATTGCAGATCTAAAATAGACGAACCGCTTTTGCTGCCCATTGGCGCCGAGCCGCCGCCCCAACCGTTGCACCAATCTACAAACACCCAGTAAGGTACTTTTTTCAGGGAGCCATCCGCTTGTTGATATCTGCTGAAAAAATCCAGCACGCCACGCTCGCCCTGCAATTTGCCTTTTATAAAATCGGCATCCGGGCGATACATCCAATAATCATGCAACACACCTATGTACCACAGCGAAAACGTCGTAATAATCTGCGGGCTGAATGACGGATGCCTGCTCAGTGTAATACCCTCGCCCAAACGCGAGTGATCCATCAGGTTAATAGCGTTGCGCATCAGTCGGTCATCGCCGCTGTTATAATAGCTTACCATGGCCTGTATACGGGTGTCGCCAATGTATTGCAGCTGCTCGTAATAAGGGCAGTCCATATAGGTTTCAATGGCATCCATCCGGGCGGTGCGCCAGCCAATGTCCAGCATCTGCTGCATCTCGGGGTTATCGGTTTTTAATTTCGCATTCAGTTGAAACGGATAGCCTGTCGATGTTCCATAAATATCATCAATCACCAAAGGCTCGCCGGTAGTATGAACAATCAGTTTGATATAACGAAACGTCCTCCAGAACATCGTCGTGAAACTTTGCCCGTTGGTGCCGTCGGCCAGTAAGCTATCCTTACGGCCGCCAAGTTCTTTACCTTCCACCGCGTTACGGTCGCCTTTACGGTTGCCAAACTTTTTCAGGTTATCAAACATCGACTCATTATAAGTCATCGACATGCCTGCACCCTTGCCTTTACTAAAGTTCAGGGTCAGGTAAGCGTTGGTTAAATAAGTTTGATCCAGAATAAGCGTCGTTGTTGTATTTGCCGGGATGGTCAGAGCCGTTTTAGTAGCCGGGAAACCATTAGGCGCAGTAATGCCAATCGCTTTGCGCAAACTTGGGATGCGCTGATAAACGCGCTCCATTTGCGGTATTTGCGATTGCACCAGCATCCACCCAAAAGCGTCAGACATGCCTTTGGGTTTACCCACGTCTACAATGGCCGCCTGGCCCCATGAGCTGTCATCCAAATCCTTCGCGATTGCATTTTTTACAGCTTTGCTTTCATCCACCAACTCACCCGGACCGGCGACATAATAAGCGCCATAACCCAAACTAACAGGCAGTGGTTTATAACCGTGGTCGCGAATAACTTTCCACGAAGTATTCGTATTGGCGATGTCCTCGGCCGCGGTAGCGCCTTTTAAAATAAAGCCGGTGCGCAGCGTTATTTGTGCCTCGGGGCGAAACTCGGCCTCGTTCCAAACCTGTGCGGCCAGGGTGTTCTTGCCCGCCGTCAGATAAGGCGCCAGGTCGACACGCTCATAATTCCAAAAATAGGTATCGCCACGTGCGGGTCCGCAAGAAACCAGCGTGCCATTCACATATAATTTATACCGATTATCAGCCGATACATTCACAAAAAAGCTCGTCGGTTTACCCTGCAAATCGATCTGTTTGCGGAAATAAAACACGCCATAATTACGGCCAGTTTCGCCGCGGGCATTTATCCAATAAGCGTTCCAGGGGCCGGTAGCCACCGCCATATCCGGCGTTTGCGCTGACGCAGGCTGCAGGTATAGCAAAGCCAATAACAGTGTAGTAAGGATTGATTTCATTCAGGTTTTATAAGTGGTGTTTAAAGATAGGGATTATAAAATTGTTGGCATCCTGTACTGTCTTATCGAATATTTAACCACCACGTCATTGCGAGGAACGAAGCAATCTCTACACATGCTAATCAAGAGCAGGGTGTAGCTGGCGCGCAGCGATTGCTTCGTTCCTCGCAATGACGGGTTTATTAAGTTTCTTAATTCTTCCTTATCTTTGCCCCATCCCGGATAAAAACCGGGCAGCACATATGATCAAAGAAATTGAAATAGTTTGTCCGCCCGGGCAGCAGGACGATCAGGAAGTATTAAAGAAACTTTCGGCGACAGCTTTACATATATCTCCACAGAAAATTAATGCGGTACAGGTTTACAAGCGATCTATCGATGCGCGTGGCCGGCGTGTGGTTTACCGTATGCAGGTTAAAGTTTATGTGGATGAGGTTTATCGTCCTGAAACTTATATCCAGCAATATCCAAATGTAAAAGATGCTAAGCCGGTGATTATTGTAGGTGCTGGTCCGGCGGGATTGTTTGCGGCTTTGCAATGCGTCGAGATGGGTTTGAAGCCTATTGTTTTGGAACGCGGTAAGCAGGTAAAAGAGCGCCGTCGAGATCTGGCAAACATCAACAAACAGGGACTGGTAAATCCAGAAAGTAACTATTGCTTCGGCGAGGGCGGGGCCGGTACCTATTCGGACGGCAAGCTTTATACCCGCTCAACCAAACGCGGCGACGTAAACGCGGTGCTCAAAACCTTTGTAGCTCACGGTGCGTCCGAAGATATTTTGGTAGATGCCCGTCCGCACATCGGTACTAATAAATTACCGCAGATCATCACCGCTATTCGCGAGACAATATTGAACGCCGGGGGCGAGGTACTGTTTGATGCTAAAGTAAGCGGCTTACTGGCCGATTTTGGGAAGATACAAGGCGTAAGATTATATTCGGGCGATACCATTAAGGCCAACGCCGTCATCCTGGCGACGGGCCACTCGGCACGCGATGTTTTTGAAATGCTGCACCGCCAGAACATTTTGATCGAGGCCAAGCCCTTTGCGCTGGGTGTACGTATTGAACATCCGCAGGAAATTATTGACCAGGCTCAATACCATTGCGAGCATCGCGGACCGGATTTGCCGCCATCATATTATAACCTGGTTGAGCAGGTGGATGGCCGGGGCGTATTCTCTTTTTGCATGTGTCCCGGCGGTATTATTGCCCCGTGTGCCACCGAACATGAAGAAATTGTAGTAAACGGCTGGAGTCCGTCCAAACGAAATAATCCTTTCGCTAACTCGGGCACAGTAGTGCAAATCAATCTCGAAGATGTTAAAGGCGACAATGCCGATCCGTTTAAGATGCTAAATTTTCAGCACAGTATTGAGCAGGTGGCTTACAAAGCCGGTGGTGGTAAGCTGGTAGCTCCGGCCCAACGTATGGTTGACTTTGTGAATGGAAAGTTATCAGTGGATTTGCCGCAAAACTCTTACCTGCCCGGAACAAAAAGTGTAGAGCTAAAAGAAGTTTTACCAACGTGGATAGGCAATCGTCTGCGCGATGCGTTGCCGGTTTTTGGCAAAAAGATGAAAGGTTATTTTACCAACGAAGCGATATTGGTAGGGGTAGAATCGCGCACGTCATCGCCCATAAAAATACCGAGAGATAGGGAGACGTTACAGCATCCGCAGATACAGGGATTGTTTCCATGCGGCGAGGGAGCAGGTTATGCTGGTGGGATTATATCGGCTGCTATTGATGGGATTAATTGTGCATTAGCGGCAGGGAAAATTGTTTGACCGCCTGAACTTGTTTCAGGATCTTATAGGACAGGTTAGACGTTTATTTAGCGAGTGAGATGCCGAAACAATTTCAGCATTACGCAAGGAAAGAGAACAAATTTGTAATTTCAGTAGTTCATAAACAATATCATGACCATCAATGATTATCTTCAACACGAACTCGAAAATGTATTATCGGGCCAACCCTGGTACGGCGATCCTATTTATGATATTTTAAGCCGGATAACTTTTGAGAGCGCCTACGAGCGGCAGGGGCACGCACACACCATCATCGAAATTGTGATGCACATGGTAAGCTGGACTGAAGAGGTGATTGACCGGCTGAATGAGAAACCTGCCTCGCTACCCGTGAGCGGCAACTGGCCCCATCCCGGCGAACCCGACGAACAAAAATGGAAAATGTGGATTGATGACCTGAAGCTGGTGAACGTAAATCTGCTCCAAACCATCCGCGATTTCCCCCAGGATAAATGGGACGAACCTACCATTGATGAACGCGAAGGTGAACCGGTAACCACTTACCAGGATCTGATACACGGGTTTATTCAGCATCAGGTGTATCATGCCGGGCAGATTGCGGTGTTGTTGCGCGTGATAAACGGCTAATTAATACTGTCATTAGCCTCTGGTCGTTATTCCCCTTCAGGGAGTTAATACTCCAGCTCGGTACAATTAAAGCCCGCGTTCTTCATCAAAGTTTCGATGTATCTTGGCGACAGGTCGTTTGATACTACGCGCAAAACTTTATCGCAATCTTCCAGATCAATGTTCCAGTCTCTGATGGATGATACAGCCGATAACACCGGTTGTACCTCATTTACCTGCTCTTGCGCAGCTACGTTGGTTGAAAATATGAGTACGTTCATGGTAGTGGTTGTTTAGTGAAAAATTGTCATTGCGAGGAGGAACGACGAAGCAATCGCAAGGATGCAAAGTTCGCGGTTGCCATGCTTCGCTCGCAATGACAAGTGTTTTATTTTACTCCTCTTTTTTATCCTGAGCTTCCTCTTTAAACTCTTCCCAGGCATCTTTAAACGGGTGGTCGCCGTGGTGATGGGCCCATGGTCCGCAAGCGCGGTCACGCATTTTTTGTTTGAACTTTTCTTTTTGCTCAGGCGTCATGCTGCGGAAACGTTCCTGCATTTTTTGACGCATCCATGGGTTGCCGCCCCAGGGGCCGCCACCCCACGGCCCGCCGCGCTTACCGCGACCAAAACCAAACAGTATTTTACACAGTACAAATATGCCCATGGCCTGCCAGAAGGTAATTACACCAACGTGCAATATGTCTGGCAATAAGTGGTTCCAAAGCTGCATCACTACAAAGCTGATGAGCGATAAGAAGGCCGCTACCGCGATAGGGATAAAAATAAAACGGCCCTTAAAAAATATTCTTTTCATGTCTTTAATTTTTAATGTGTTATAATCTCTTTATATAGTTGCTGCAACCTGTCGCGCAGGTGTAAAACCGCATACCGCTTGCGCGATACCAGCGTGTTTACGTTTACTCCGGTCATTTCAGATATTTCCTGAAAGGTCATATCGTCCATTTCCTGCCAGATAAAAACCTGCTTTTGTTCGTCAGGTAATTCATCAAGCGCGGTAAACAACTGTTCCCAAAACAGGTTACGCATGTACTCACTTTCGGGCGTTGTTTCTTCGGGCATCAGCAAATCTGCAAAGGCCGATGTGTCGCTATCGTCCTCATCATCGCTGATAAACAGGTCGCCAAGTAAACTTTCTGATTTCTTTTTATGCTTGTCGGTTATTTTGTTCCTTGCCACTTTATACAGCCAGGCGCCCGTCTGCTCAATTGGTTCAGAATTTACCAGCGCGCTAAACTGGTACCACACATCCTGCAGAATGTCTTCAGCATCGGCATCATTTTTTACCCTTTTGCGGATAAAGCCGAGCAGGTTTTTACCATACGCCTTTATGGCGCTTAGTACATGGTTGTTCCTTTCTTCCGGCATTAATGATGTAGCTATCAATTTATTACTTGTTTAAAGGTACAGACGATTGTCACCTAAAAACATTTTAAATTTTTTTAAATTATTTTTTGTGATGTTATTTTGACCGTAAAAACGCCCGATTATTACAGCTTGGCAAAATATTTGAACAACCTTAACTGCCCTCCCCGTGGTTTGCGGCGAGAGATTTGTTGAGGATCGGGAGGGCTTTTTAAAAATTATGACTAACAAAAAGACATTAATATTAGGAGCTACCCCTAATTCGGCCCGCTATGCATATCTGGCCGCTAACCGTTTAAAAAGCCACGGCCATTCCATAGTTAACGTTGGACTAAAAACCGGCGAAGTTGCCGGTGTGGCTATTGAAAAGCCTGAAGAAATTCATCATGACATTGATACAGTGACGCTTTACGTCGGTCCGCAAAACCAGCCGCCCTTGTATGATTATATTTTAGCGACGAAGCCCAAACGCATCATCTTTAACCCCGGAACAGAAAATACCGAGCTGCAAAAATTGGCCGATGCTGAAGGGATAGAAACGCAGTATGCTTGTACCTTGGTTTTATTGTCGATAGGGGAGTATTAGTCGCCCCTAACCCCCTAAAGGGGGAATGATGACACTACTATAGGGTGTCACCCTGAGTTTGTCGAAGGTGAGCGCAGTCTCACGCGTTTATTGGCCTTTGCCCGCCAATGCTTCGACAGGCATGACAAACGCTCTTTTACCTCTTCTATATAAAATAGGGTGTCACCCTGAGCTTGTCGAAGGGCGAGTGCGGGGTCTCACGCGTTTATTGGCCTTTGCCCACCGATGCTTCGACAGGCTCAGCATGAGAACGCTCTTTTTGACACTTTAATATTACCCCACCAGCTCACTCACAATCTTTGCCGACAGCAAACAAAGCGGTATCCCGCCACCCGGGTGCACACTGCCCCCGCAGAAATATAGATTTTTTATTTTGGCCGATTGATTGGCGTGGCGCATAAAGGCTGCGTATTTGCTGTTTGACGATGTACCGTAGATGGATCCCCGATAGGATGATGTCTTGCTTTCGATATCGCGCGGGTCCAATATGCTTTCGCTGATGATGAGTTTGCCGATATTCTCATTCAACCTACCGGATAATTTGGCGAGGATGTTTTTGCGCGCCTCCTTGATCAGTGCGTCCCAATCCTGATCGGTGTTGGCAGGTACGTTGATCATAACGAACCAGTTTTCGCAACCTGTGGGGGCATCTTTTTCCCTCAGTTTTGAGGTGATGTTGATGTAGACGGTCGGGTCGTGATAAATGGTTCTTTGCTGCCAGATATGGTCGAACTCGGTTTTGTAATCGGCACTGAAAAATATGTTGTGCAGATCAAGCTTTGCAAACTTTTTACTGATCCCCCAATAAAACACCAAAGCCGAACTGCTGCGCTCCTGCTGCAAAATTTTCTTCGGATGCAGCTTAGGCTGAGCGCTCAGCAACTTTTTATAAGTGAACCAGATATCCATGTTAGATACCACCACATCCGCAGAAATCATCGCTCCGTTTACTTTAACGCCGGTGGCTTTATTGCCTTCCACGACAATCTCATCAACAGGCATATGGTAATTAAACTTAACGCCCAGCTCTGTAGCCAGTTTAACCAGCGAGGTTGTGATGCTGTACATGCCATCATTAGGAAAATAAGCGCCATAATGTTGCTCCAGATGCGGGATAATATTCAACGTAGCAGGCGCCGAATACGGATTTGATCCGTTATAAGTAGCATACCGGTCATAGAACTGAACCATGCGCGCATCTTTAAACAAGCTTTGATTGGCCTGGTGCATGGTACGGCCGGCATCGAGTTTATTTAGATTCAGGAGTGCTTTAAAGCCTGCTTTGGTAAACAGGGTTTTCAGTCCGGCGAATGGTTTTTGCAGAAAGACAGGGTTGGTAAGCTCGTATATCGTTTTGCTATTGTTCGCTTGTTTTGCTATCGATGTTGCAGGCTCGCTGGTGTGCGCGCTGATTTCCTCCGCAAACTTTTCACGGTCGGCATAGGCGGTAAGTTTGGTGCCATCCTCATAAAAATATTTACAGATCACATCGAGCTTTTGATACCCGAAATATTGGGACGGCTCTTTACCTGCCAGCTCAAAAAGCTCATCAATATATTGCGGCAGCGTAAGCAGGCTTGGTCCCGCATCAAAGCGAAAATTGTTTTGGTTTATCTCGCCCAACTTACCACCCGGAGTGGCATTCGCCTCAAAAACCTCGATCGCATAGCCTTTCAGCGCCAGCCGGATAGCTGATGCTATACCCGCTATCCCGGCACCGATAATTACCGTTTTTTTGGATGACATGGTGCAAATGTAATTAAACAACCTGTCATTGCGAGCGTAGCGTGGCAATCGCAAGGAGGACAGAATGAACGCGTGCGGTTGCTTCGTCGTTCCTCCTCGCAATGACAAAACATGAATAAAACTTCGTAAGTCTTGCATTCAACCCTCTTTCCCGCTTGCGGAAGAGAGGGCCGACGAGTGAAACGATGTCGGGGTGAGTCCCAGCCGCCCAACAAAAAAGCCCGCATGTAAATACCGCGGGCTCCCTCATTGTTGCAAATTATCTTTAAGCTGCGCTGTGCACACCTTCTGCAATCTCTTCGATCATTTTCCTGTTAAAAGCCGGCAGATCATCAGGCCGTCTGCTGGTTACCAGTCCGTGGTCTACCACCACTTCTTCGTTCACCCAATTGGCACCGGCGTTTTTGAGGTCGGTTTCCAGTGATGGGTAGGAGGTAAGCTTGCGGCCCTTCAGCATGCCGGTTTCAATCAACGTCTGCGGACCGTGGCAGATTGCCGCCACAGGTTTGCCTTCATCCAAAAACGCTGATGCAAACGCTACTGCCTCTTTATTTTGACGCAGCTTATCGGGGTTCAAAACGCCGCCCGGCAGTACAAGCGCATCGTAATCGTCGGGATTAGCTTCTGACAATTCTTTGTCTACATCAACCTCAATACCCCAATTGGTATGATCCCAGGCTTTAATGCGACCGCTTTTTGGCGAGATGATCTCCACCGTAGCGCCGGCATATCTCAAGGCCTCAACCGGGCTTGTTAACTCCACTTGCTCAAATCCTTCTTCAGTGAGCACTGCTACTCTTTTCTTATCCAGGGTTGCCATGATATTTTAATAATTACCTATTAAATACTACAAGGCGGCTATGGCGTTGGTTTGTAAAATTTGAAAAAAGAGAGTGGATACTAACAATAATACTGTCATGCCGAATTTATTTCGACATCCTACCCGCTAAGCACGAAGCGACCGGTATGATGGATGCTGAAACAAGTTCAGCATGACTACGTTATTAAAAAGGGTTGTCACCCTGAGCTTGTCGAAGGGCGAGCGGAGGCCAGCCCGCATTGCTTCGACGGGCTCAGCATGATACCACCCATAAGAGTTACGCTTCTATTTATTCTGATAAACAATCAGCATCGTCAAATCTTCATTGCCTGCTGGCTTGATACCGTGATGGCTGCCCGGTAAAGTTAAAATAGCATCGCCGGTGGTTACGGGGATGGTTTTGCCGTTCATTTGCAGGTCGCCGTTGCCGTTAAGGATGTAGTAAATTTCCTGCTCCTCCTGCAAATGGTAGCCTATTGACGAACCCGGGTGCAGTATCCGCTTGCGGAAAGTAACCTTGTTGTCTTTAAAACTCTTGAAGAAAGGATAGGCAGTACTCTTACCCCCGCCATTATGCGGGCCGACGTCATCTTTCACGATATCTTTTTCATGGTCGAGGATGTAGCCTTTGTCTTCCTGCCTGAACGTAAATGCAGCGAGAAGAATTAAGGAAAATGCTAATGTGGTGATGATGAATGTTGGGAGGTGAAAATTTAGTTTCATGATCTATAGTTTATAAAATATAATGTCATGCCGAATTTATTTCGGCACCCCACTCGCTAAGCAAGAGGCGACTTGTATGATAGGATGCTGAAACAAGTTCAGCATGACTACCGTTATTGAAAGGGGTTGGCCTTTGCCCTCATGCTTCGAGTGCCTCAGCATGACAGCCACACACCTTATGCATTCAACAACTCCCTCGCATTCTGTAAGGCACTCTCGCCCACATTATCGCCGCTTAACATTTTCGCTATTTCGTGTACACGCTCTGCCGGGCTTAGCGGTTTAATGCGTGTGCGGGTAGTATCTGCCTCGTCGTCTTTATAAACAAAATAGTGGCTCTGGCCCTTGCTGGCAATTTGCGGTAAGTGGGTGATGGTGATCACCTGCAGATTGTCTGACAGCTGCTCCATGATCTGCCCCACTTTGTTGGCTACCTCGCCGGATACACCGGTGTCAATCTCGTCGAAAATAATCGTCGGGAGCGCAGTGTTTTTGGCTGTGAGCGATTTAATGCTGAGCATCAACCGCGACAGCTCACCACCCGATGCTACCTTGCTCATCTCGGCCAATGCATGGCCCTTATTGGCGCTGAACAGGAAGCGTACAACATCGGCGCCATTATCTCCCAAACTACCAAATGCAGCGTTACGGCCACTATCAGACAGTGCGGTTAGTTCAATCTTTAGCGCCGAGTTCCCCATGCCCATTTCGCCCAGAGCGCGCAGCACTTCTGCTTCGATGGTTGGTATGGCTTTTTGGCGACCTGCTGTTAGCTGTGCCGCCAGTTGCTCCAATTCTTTTTTATCTGCTGATAGTTGCTGTTGCAGTTGCTCGATAGCCTCGTCGCCAAAAACGGCTTGTTGTATTTTGTTTGACAGGTCTTCTTGCAGCGCCAATAGCTCCTGGTTTGTGCTAACGCGATGTTTCTTTTGCAGGCTGTATATCAGGCTCAGGCGTTCATTCACTTCGGCGGCCCGGGCCTCGTCGGTGGTGGTGCGTTGCTCGATGTTCTCTATTTCGGCAGCCACGTCTTTGAGTTCAATAATGCTGCTGTTTAAACGATTTTGTAATTCCTCAATCTGCTGATTAAACTTAGTGAGCGCCCCTAACTGATGCGCCGCCTCTTTCAACTGCGCGAGCGCAGAGGCTTCGCTATCCTGCATCAGGTAGTTGGCGCTAAGCAGGTTGCGTTTTATTTCTTCGGCATTGTTTAATGCGTAAAGTTCTTGTTCAAGCGATTCCTGTTCATCGGCAGATAAGCCGGCTTTTTCCAGCTCGTCAAACTGAAATTGGTAATAATCCAGGTCGGCTTTGGCTCTGTCGCTTTCTTCGATGAGCTGCTGTAGTTTGGCTGTCGACTTTTTATAGGCGCGATATTTGGTTTGATAATCGCTCAGCAAATCCGGGTGTTTGGCTACCGAGTCGACCACCAATAATTGAAACAACGGATCATTGATCTCCAGCGTTGCATGCTGCGAGTGGATATCGATCAGCCTTTCGCCCAAAAGCTTCATGGCGTTCAGGTTTACCGGCGTATCATTCACAAAGGCGCGCGATTTGCCATCGGCAGATATCTCACGGCGCAAAACCGTTTCGGCTTCGTAATCCAGATCGTTATCTTCAAAAAAATCTTTCAGATGAAAATCAGCAATCCTGAACATCCCCTCAATAACACACTTTTTCTGCTGATTAAAGAAATACCTGCTCTCTGCCCGCTGCCCAAGTATCAGCGACAGCGCACCCAATATAATTGACTTGCCCGCGCCGGTTTCGCCGGTCATGATGTTAAGGCCCTTGTCAAAGCCAATCTCCAGGTTATCAATCAATGCGTAGTTGCTTATACTGAGTTTTTGAAGCATACAGGTATCTGTGGTTTCTTGTGTCGACTAAATTACGAATTACCGCTTATCATCGGCACAAAAGTATCAAAACAAAAAAAGAGGGTTGCCCCTCTTGATACTACAAACTAAACTAACTAATATTTTACTACATGGTTTATGTAGGTGTCCGTCCGCTTCAGGAGTAAGACAAGAACAAACAGTCGGACACCAGGTATAAAACAACCTTAACAGCCTCTTACCATCTTATGAAAAAAATTAAAGCCATTTTGGTTATAACTGACGATTGCTGCCTCAACTTTTTCTTTCTGTTCTGCCTTTTCGGCTTTTTCTTTTTGCTCAACCTTCTCTTTTTGTTCGGCTTTTTCCTGCTGCTCGGCCTTCTCTTTTTGCTCAGCTTTCTCTGCTTTTTCTTTTGTTTCTTCTTTCCGGGCTTTAGTACGCTCTGTATTCGCTTTTTCTAGTTGTTTTAATTCCTCCTTGATTTTGTCCCTCGTAGCTTTTGCAGCATCCTTGTTAACAGCTTTTGAGTGCGCCTGGTCGCCGAAATCTTTGGCCATGTCTTCCATGCTTTTCTCAAACTCAGGGCTGTCGTAATACTTGGTCATGTCCTCAATCTTTTTCTTGAATTCAGGGCTGTCATAATACTTGCCTATGTTTTCCATGTTTTGCTTAAACTCAGGGCTGTCGTAATACCTGGTCATGTCCTCAACGCTTTTCTTGAACTGAGGGCTATCGTAGTATTTAGCCATTTCCTCTACATTCTTTTTAAATTGAGGCGAGTTAAATTGCATGGCAAATTCTTTAACATGCTTTTGGAAATCAGGACCGCTGGCATTTTTAGCCATTTCTTCAATGCTCTTTTTAAATTTAGGGCTGCTGTAGTATTTGGTCATGTTCTCGACGCGTTTCTTAAATTCGGGCGAGTTAAACTGTTTGGCAAATTTCTCGCTGTTTTTAGCCATAGCCTCTGCCTGATGTTTCCAGGCGTCGCTGCTGTAAAACTCTTTCATGGCTTTAAACTTAGCGGTATCGCCGGGCGATATGTTGAAGGTGCCTAAAGTGTTTTTGTCGAAAAAGGCATTCTTGTCATCAGCAGGTAGGTCGTTTACAGAGTTGTACTCTTTTTTAACGCCGTTTTCATCCTCCACCACAATCTTGAATTTCTTTTTGGTGGTATCGTCGACTGTTGTGTTTTGGGTGATATCGCTCAGATACTTAATACCCAGATGTTTTTTATGTTTGGCGATGGGAGCAGGCGACGCAGGTATAGCCGGAGGCTCAGGAGCGGTAATAGCTTTGGCAATCATGCGGATGGCCGGAGCATTTTTAATCACTACTTTTCCATCTTTAATTTCAGGGTTCAGCCAGGCAATGCTGCTAATGCTGAAGGTAAGGGCCAGGAGCGTAATGAGCACCGGGCGTATATTTACGGTATGTGTTTTAGTTTTCATGATACGTTCAATTCGGTTTAATAATGCATACTTTTTGGTAGATGCGGCAAGGGCCAGTTGCCATTGGTATTGTTTATTCTCCTCGAGTTTTAACAGGGCTTGTGCATATATAAACGGACTGCCGGTGACGCGCACAACCATATCGTCGCAGCAGTTTTCTCGCTCCTCATTAATAACTTTGCCCACCAGCCTGGCAAAGGGGTTAAAGAACAGCAGGATGCCAATAACCTGCTGGATAAAATTTAACAGATAATCGTGACGCTTAACGTGGGCCAGCTCATGCAGCAGCACGGCTTCAACCTCTTCAGTACTGAGGTGGCAGGTAACCGATATGGGCATCAGGATAATAGGCTTAATAAAGCCGGTTACACACGGCACATCCACCCACTCGCTAAAGGCCGCCTGTACCCGGTCATTGAGCTGTAACGATTTGCTTAAGCATTTAATAGTACCCTCAAAACCGGCATCGCTGATGTTTTGGCGGATGCGGTAGATGTTGTTCCAGGCCAAAGTAAGTCGCAGGGCATTAAATACTACGCCTACTACGTAAATCATGGTCAGATAAGGCATGTATTGCGCTATGCTAAAGTACAGCCTGTTAGCCGGAGCAGCCACCTCGCCCAGCGATTGCGGCAAAGCCAGCGGCGACACTTTGAGCGCAACAGTCGACAGCCAGTTGTATTGGTTAAGCTCTTTAAACAACGTCACCACAAACCAGCCCAGCATAAATACCAGTGAGCCGTAGCTCACCCAGTACTTCAGCACTGCACTGCGGCCAGGAAAGGCCAGCATAAACAATCTCAAAACAATAAACACAATCAGCCCCTGCCACAACGAGTGGACAATGGTGATCCCCAGAACCTGGCTCATGTTATACAGTAGATTTTGCATGACTCTTTTTGTTTTATTTATGCCTGCAGACGCGATGTGTCGCGTCTCTACAAATTGTTAATTCTAGTTGTCTTGATTCTTGACTCTTGATTCTTGATTCTCGAACTGCCGCAGGTAGTTCCTAATCGCATCTAACTCGTCTGTCGAGGCCTGGTGTTTGCCCAGCGCCTGGATAACCAGACTGGCGGTATTACCTTTAAAAACCGTATCCATCAGCTTGTCAAGCGCGCTGGTTTGCGCCTGCTCGCGCGATATCAGGGCACGGTACACGTGCGTTTTGGTGCTGGTATCGCGCGCCACTAAACCCTTGTCGGTCATAATTTGCATAAGCTTGAGGGTGGTGGTATAACCGGCGTCCTTGTTTTCAGAAAGTTCCTCATGCACGTCGCGAACAGTACATTGGCCCAATCTCCAGATCACCTGTAAAATCTCTAACTCGCTTTCTGTCGGTTTCAGTTCCATATCAATTTGCTTCTTCTACGAATATCTTCGTACAAAGATGTACGATATTTTTCGTAGATGCAAAAAAAAGTGAAAATTTTTTGTTAAATCTTGTTAAATGAGTGGATTGGTAGTTGAAGATTGGTTATTGAAGATTAGTATGTATCGTTGTACGTTCGACGTAATACGTTATACGTTAAGTGCGCAAACCCTGTGCGGTTCCTTTCCCACTGGAGGGGCAGGGAGGGGTCTCGCCAAGCTACAAACCCAATAACTCAATCAACCAAAACCGTCCGTCCGAAAAAGATATTACACAGCAACAAATAGTCGGGACACCCGGAACTATAATTGCCGCCGTGGAGAGCAATTTCTGCACCTGCTAAGCCAAAGCAGAGGCGACAGCTTTTTTTTCATTTTACTTCCTTAAAACCAGTTTGTTATGCGTAAATTTAATCGAGGCTTTTCGATAAGTCCCCGTTATGGTCTTTTTTGCTTATGCGTTTTGTAAACTTAATAGTTAATCACCCTAATTTTTGCTGTTATGAAAACCAACTATCCAACTCTGTCAGACCAACGCCGCAATTTCCTGAAACAAGTTGCCGCAGGCGCTGCCGTATTAGGTACAGGCATGTTATCCTCAACACTGTCATTAGCTGCCGACACCGTTCAACCCGGTAACTCAGATGCCGACGAATGGTTTAAACATATAAAAGGAGTGCACAAAATAGTTTTTGATGTAACCAACCCAAATGGTATGTCGCCTTTTGCCTGGCCCCGGGTGTTCACGCTCACCAATGCCGCTACCGGGACACCCGAAAAAGATTGCGGCGTAGTAGTAATCCTTCGTCACGACGCTATTCCGTATGCGCTCAACAATCGCCTGTGGGCAAAGTATAAGTTTGGCGAAATGTTCAAGATCATGGATGCCGACGGTAAGACACCCGCCACCAAAAACCCCTTCTGGCAACCCGCACCCGGCACCTATAAAGTACCCGGCGTGGGCCCTGTGCAGATAGGTATAAATGAGCTGCAAGCTACCGGCGTCAAATTCTGCGCCTGTGCCATGGCTATTCAGGTATTTTCGGCCATAGCGGCTACGCAAGGCAATCTGGATGCCACCGCCGTTAAAAAAGAATGGATCGCGGGCCTGTTGCCCGGCGTACAACTGGTGCCATCAGGTGTATGGGCTGTAGGCCGTGCGCAAGAACACGGCTGCGCTTACTGCTTTGCAGGATAGGTTATAGGTTGTACGTTTGACGTATTACGTTGTACGTTGTTGAGGTTGTACGTTTAACGTATTACGTTATACGTTGTTGGGGTTGTACGTTTGACGTATTACGTTATACGTTGAAGCGATGGGCTGTGCGATTCCCTCCCCACGGGAGGGGCAGGGAGGGGTTTAACCCGCGACAAGTAACTAATCACTAATCAACCAATCTCTAATCACTGCCGAAGGCGCGGGGTTTAACCCAGCGACAAGCAACTAATCACTCCCCGATAGCTATCGGGGCAACCAATCTATGATCAGTCCCGATGGCGTTCCCGCCGACTGGCGGGCCAGGCTTTCCACTCATACGCCTGCGAGGCCTTAGTCACCGGGCCGGTATCCGTTGCAATCCCTAACGCGGGAGCAGGTGTCCGTCCGAAAAAAGATGTGAGACGGGAACAAACAGTCGGACACTTAGGCTACTGCATTCTTCCCCGCCGCGTCATTGTATTCTTCTCCGATACGTCAATCCGTCCCCGCCACGTCATTACTGTAAAGGTCAGATAATTCGAGGACAAGAATAGCTTTACAAAAAGTAAAGTTATGCGCATCAACACGAATGACCTGACCCTGAAACGGAATTATCTACAGACGTATCGATTTCTGATAAAGG
>Ga0157372_10000356_pt1 | contig 50272 bp, 42 predicted proteins | sample C55metaG_FD_115307 | JGI IMG/M metagenome (GOLD analysis project Ga0157372, IMG submission 115307) | Corn rhizosphere microbial communities from Kellogg Biological Station, Michigan, USA - C5-5 metaG | ecosystem: Host-associated > Plants > Roots > Rhizosphere > Soil | place: USA: Michigan...
AAGGGTCCGGCTGTTCGCCGGTTAAAGAGGTACGTGAGCTGGGTTCAGAACGTCGTGAGACAGTTCGGTTTATATCCGCTGTGGACGCAAGGAAATTTGAGAGAGTTTGCCCCTAGTACGAGAGGACCGGGGTGAACGTACCGCTGGTGTACGGATTGTGGTACCAACTGCATTGTCCGGTAGCTATGTACGGAATAGATAAGCGCTGAAAGCATATTAAGCGCGAAACTAGTCTCAAGATTAGATTTCCCCATGAGGACACTGAAAGACGATCAGTTTGATAGGCGCAAGGTAGAAGTGCGGTAACGTATGTAGCCGAAGCGTACTAATAGTCCCATTGACTTTTTATGACCTTTGATAAGCCTCTATATATGCGGGTTTATCTAAGGTAGCAATTGACTAGTTATTGGTGATTTTATCACCCGTTTGTCAGCAAACGCTTTTACATTTCCGTGATTTGTCGCATGGACATCAATAGGCTCAGACAGTTTTTCTTAACCACTGGCTGGGAAGAGCAGCCCGAGCGGCCGGATTCATTCCGGCGCCCGGCGCGATGAGAAACCCGCTTGCGGGTGTCTCATTAACATATTTGGTGCCCATAGCGCGAGGGCAACACCTGTTCCCATGCCGAACACAGCAGTTAAGCCTCGTAGCGGTGACAATACTTGGGTTTCGAACCCTGGGAAAATAGCACGGTGCCAAATTTTGATTAAGACCCCTGGAAGCAGAGGTCTTTTTCTTATGTATTTTCAATCAACAAATGAAGGCCAATACAGGGCTTATAGCGATTAACTTTACGTGCTAGCTAGGCTGTGCTCTGAAGATAGCTCAAGATCGAGAGTATAGAGCCGAGTGCCGCGTTGTTTAAAGCCTGTCATACCCAGTGACTCAACTAGCAGAGGGTCAACGCCGGCAAGGGGTGCTGCATCGAAGTAATTAACTGAAGTAACACCTTGCAACATAAGTTCACCTGCGGCTAGTCTAATAGAGAGAGGATAGGATTCTCTACTTAGTTGATCACGTCGGTAGGGACCATACAGCCAAGCCTTATTACCAGTGGGAATCAGGCAATTAACTCCTTTAAAGCAGCCATCAGAACCTTCAAACGAACCGCTATTCAAAAAATTATATGTTTCGGGATTGCGCCATACCGTTCCGCCCTCTATATAGCCCATGCGAGCATAAAGGTTACCGGCAGTCTCACGATCAAAGCTGGAGGTTAGCCGTATCACTTGAATGCTAGCCTCGTTGAAACGATTATGCAAAGCTTGCATACTGTCGTGGCCCAAATGTTGGCCGCGATGACTCGTTAGGGTTACCACGTCATCGACCCATCCTTCACTCCCAAGGACGATGTTTCCCGTAGCGGTGGAGACAATTCGACGTGTCTCTGAGTCGCGGTAAACCATTACAAAAGTATTAGGTGCTTCAAGAGCGGCTGTCAGGTTCTGTTCGACGGCGGCGGCTTTGGCGCCTTCGTCCTTTTGTGCAAAAGAGGAGCTCAATTCCGATAGCAGAGCAGAGAAGTCTCCTATCACTTGATCATCAATGAAGTCGAGTTGTTTAAATCTTTCTGGCACTTGCATCCCTAGTAGATTAATCGCTATATTATACCTTTAAAACACGAAATATCAAATCTACATGGTATTGAGAAAGAAGCTACCTCTGTTTTGTGGCAATAACTCAAGGGAAATCATCGGAGTTCGCGAGCGGCGTATAGGCGTATAATAGAAGGCCGTATGCAGGTAGCCTTTATTGGTTTTGGGGCCTTTGGACAGGCGCTGTGCTCATTAGTTGAGTACAACGGCTATGAGTACGATTGCACGGACTTACAGGGAATTACTGAACCACGACTACTGAGCCAGCCGGCTGATTTAGTGCTTTTGACGGTGCCGACGCAGGCCATACGGCAGGCTATGAAAGATAACCGGCGGTTTCTAAAGCCCGATACAATTATTGTAAACTGCAGCAAGGGCATCGAAGAAGGGACGCATCTAATGGTGCACCAGATTGTTCGCAGCCTCGGTCGTTTTCCGAATTATTACAGCCTGATCGGGCCATCATTTGCCGAAGGAGTCATGAAGCAGGAACCGACGGTGGTGTCGCTGGGCTATAAAAACCAAACGCATGTGGCTACCATCCAAAAGCTACTGGAAACACCGTGGTTTAAAGTTCAGCCCAGCCGCGGCTATCGGGCATTGGAGCTGGCCAGTGCCCTCAAAAACCTTTACGCCATCACCTGTGGCTATGCTGAAGGGCTCGGGTTTGGCCCGAATGTGCGGGTGCGGCTGATGATTATGGCCCTGGACGAATTTCACACCCTCGCCAAAGCCATGCATTTTGCCGACTATGATCTGTTAGCACCCGGTGTAGTAGGCGATTTGATCTTAACCTGTTCATCCGAGCAAAGCCGCAATTTTCAATACGGTTTAACTTTGGCGGCCGGCAAGGCAGATGATCTCCACGACACAGTAGAAGGCTACTACACCAGTCATTCCATCAATGCTATCGCCTACGAACATAACGCCAAACTACCTCTGGCTGCACTAACCAGTCAGATTATTAATGGAGAGCTGAAAAGTATAGAAGAGTTTCGCCGATTTTTGACCTAAATAGTTGCATAAACTACAAAAATATAGTTTAATGATAATAATGAGCGATATTGAATCAGGTTCAACTGTCCAGATACGTATGGAAGGGGTAATCACTTCAGACCCTGCGACAGCAGAATATATAAAGGATCAAGTACTTGAACGGCTACAAGGTTTAGGCGGAATCGCCTTTACAATTACTGTAACTGGCGGCAATACAGATCAGGGCCTACCTTCTCAAGAGCCCTTACAAGAGTGGCTCAACATGGATGTCGTAACAGCTTGGCGGAATGCATATCCAAACGAGCCGACTCGAGCTTTAGCACTTAAGAGGGGCGGCATTTACTGCTTAAGAGATGCCTTTGTAATGGGACGCGCAGGACTTTTAGATGTAACAGGCATAGGCCAGCAGTCCATGGATAAGATAATAAGCTTGATGGAAAATAATCCATTTGGAATACCTATACTTGAAGACCCCACTCCTGAACAAGTGGCAGAAATTTGCACGGGCATTGCCCAAGTTCCACTCGTTAAAGTCTCTCATTGGTTGCGATACATACGTGATACTAGCCTAAAAGACATAATGGGCATGTCTGAAGATCAGATAGGAGAGTTAATTAGTAATCGATACTCCTCTGATGAGGAGGTCAAGGTGAGGGCGGCTGCGATTATTAGGGCTGTCCAAGCTTTTACGGATAGGTTTGAAGCGGCTCGCAAGAGTCAAAACTTGTTGACATAAGCAACATAGAGTGATATCATAAGCATAATTTCGAGAGAGATTAGAGGGTTCTGTCATTTATGGCAGGGCCCTTTTTCTTTTCCCGGGAGGTGTTTTATAAATCAACGCACGGCCTGTATGCGGTGGTGCAGTGTGGTTGAACTGTGAGCACCGAAGCGCAGCGTACATAACAGTATGTGAGCATCGGAGCGCAGCAGTTCGGCCGCAATGTGCCGGTGCATACAGGCCGCCCGAACCAAGGAGAAAAGCTATTATGGCTGGAACTAAAGCTGGTGGCATGAAAGCCGCTGCAACCAACAAGGCTAAATACGGTGACAACTTTTACGCTCGCATCGGCGCTGCCGGCGGCCAGAAAGGCACCACTGGTGGCTTTTACGCTAACCGCGATTTAGCCCGGATTGCTGGTGCTCGTGGCGGTCGTGTTAGCCGTCGCACTAAGAAGGTTGTTGTTAGCGACGACACTGATTTGCAGGACGCTGACGCTGACCTGCAAAAAGCTGCCTAAACGGCTAGCTGTAGACCTAAAAACCACCCATGGCATCAAAAACCATGGGTGGTTTTCGTGTGTTTTTAACTGCCCGATACGGGCGAGCAAAACGGCTGGTGGTGACTTTCCACACGGTATGGCAGTTAAAACAGCGGTAATGGCTGATATCGTTCTGTTGCAGGCATTTAGCGCTGCAAGTCGGGCAGATACTGCGGCTATACAGCCAGTCGCGATAGGTGTCCAGACAATCTTGGATGTGCTCTTCATCAATGACAATGTCAAACTCGGCGCCGAGCTCTTTAGCCTTTTCCCAGGCTGCTAGCTCCAGTTTAATCAGTTGAATGTCGGCTTTATAGACAGTGTGACCGAGGAGCGCATGTCCGGTTTCATGTAATAGCGACCAACTATCCCGATTTTTGATTTTCGATTTTTGATTTTCGGCTTTGTAGAAAACTTCCTTCGTTTCCGGAGACCAGAGGAAAGTTTTGCCGGGCGTAAAGCGCAACTGCGGAAAGCGAGCCTGCAAGGCATCAACGAGCGGCTGCATAGCTAGCTCCATAAGTGGTTTTGGCAAGATCATAACAACCGTAGATCACCGCTTCTTCGGGTCGCTGAGCACCGCGAAGGACCGGGAAGGTGAGTAATGGCGTTTCGTAGCGCTTCAATTCGCGCGCTAGCGGCTCCTGGAACTTCTCAAAGTACGTGCCCACGCTGCCGCCGAACACGATGACTTCTGGCTCGGTAAGGGCAATTAATTCGACCAGACCGAGAGCCAGCCAGCGCGAAATGGTCTTCCAGGTAGCAGCGTCGTTAATATCACGGGCCGGCTTGCCGAAGCGCTTCACGATGGCCTTGCCGGAGGCGACGCTTTCCCAGGAAACATGTCTACCGCGGTGCTCAACCATGATCAAGCGGCCGCCGGCGTCACCGATGTTATCGTCAATCTGCCCGTTAATGACCAGACCTAGCCCGATACCCGTGCCGACAGTCACGTACAAGACGCGCTGGAACTCATGTTTTAGCAGCATCGCCTCTGATAGTGCACCCAGCTTAGCATCATTTTCAACAACAATCGGGCAGTGCAGGACCTTTTCTACGTCTGCTTGGACGTCGACATTGTGCCAGGGCAGATTACCAAAACTGTGCGCCCGCTGGTGCTGCCGGTCAAAATCCAATACCGGAATACCCACGCCGGCCGCGTGAAACTCTTTTGTAGTAAATGCCGCTACGCTTTCGGCCAGTTTGTCCAAAAATTCACGATAATTACCAGGGGTAGGGAACTTAACCGATTCTTTAATAACGCCATGCGTATCCAGTGCCGCTACCAGCACCTTAGTCCCGCCAACATCAACCCCCGCATACATATGCCTAGTGTAACATTTGGGCGGCCACTGTGCACGGCACATTTTGGGCGTAAAGCTTCGCTCCTCATTCCGTCGTACCATTTGTACGCCTCCATTCCGGTGCTCGTTTTCCATCCCAAACTGCACTCGTGCACAGCGGCCGTACCCACGGTAATATGGAAAAATAATATGTAGTATGTTATAATATTATTGTAATGACACCAGAAAGATCTGAAGAGCCTCGTGTGCCGGAGGTGCCGGTAGAGCAACCTGCGCAGATGACCCCGCCAACGGCAATAGGCGTGCAGGAATTCGCAGCTATTCCGTTCGGGCCGGGGCATCCACTTTATCATGAGGGCGGTAACGCTATCATACGTGGGACACTCAATGTTTGTGGCTTAGTCACCACTGGCTTGGTCAAGCATTTGGCATGGCGAGAACGCAATAAAGAGCGTTCAGCCGAATGGTCACAAGCTATGCGGCAGCGATCCGAAGCAAGGCATGAGCGCTGGAAAGCGGATAGTGAGGCACGCACACATCTGCATCACATCCAGATGGCAGCCATCAGGACTGGCAACCCTAACGCACAGCGTGCCTTTCTGGAGGGTAAGCGAAAGTACTGGGCAGGTCGAGCGGCCGAGATAGGACAGAGCGTAGTTGAATTGAGCACCGCCCAGCCGCGCCGATATCAGGCGAAAATACGTCGTCAGGAAAAGAAGCAGGCCAAATACGAAGGGAAGGCTCGGAAAGCAGCTGCTGAGCTTATTAGACTCTATTAGCTGGCTCTTTACCTTTAGGGGTCGAAGCGGTATAATTATCAGTAATCTTACAGATTGAGGTGTCTGCAGTTCTTGCTGAAGGCAGATCGGATCTGAAGAAATACACTATTGTCGGCCTGAAGAACCGGCGAGGAAAAGGAGGCATGAAGAATGCCAAACAACGTAATTACTATGGATGAGCTGCTAGCCGGCTCGGACGTGAAGGAGCTGGCTGCCGGCGATGTCGTCGAGGGGACCATCAGCTCTGTTAAGAAACATGAAATGTGGGTCGACCTAGGCGCCCGCGGTGTTGGGGTGGTGATGCGCCGGGAAATCGGTCACGGTCAACCGTTGGAGGTGGGCAGTAGTATCACCGTCAGCGTAATTGATCCGGAAATGGACGAGGGCTACGCCCTGCTCAGCATGAAACGGGCCGCTAAAGACCGCGGCTGGGATGAGCTGCAACGCGTCTTTGACGCTCAGGAAATCGTCGAGGTCACACCATACGACGCCAACCGTGGTGGTTTGTTGGTGGAGTTGGAAGGTATCCGCGGCTTCTTGCCGGTATCGCAACTAGCCGCCGGACACTACCCCCGCGTATCCGGTGCCGACAAGGACGAAATCTTGCAGAAACTAAATGCACTGACCAACCAGGTACTGCGCGTGCGCATTCTGGATGTCAGTCGCAAGGACAACAAGCTGATTTTCTCCGAAAAGGAAGCTGTGAAGGATGACATGCAGGCTCGTTTTGCCGAACTAAAGGTCGGTGACGAAGTCGAAGGCATCGTAACTGGAGTGATTGACTTCGGCGCGTTCGTCAATGTTGATGGTATCGAGGGGTTAATTCACATTAGTGAAATCTCTTGGGAGCGGGTCGACAACCCACGCAACTACGTGAAGGTCGGCGACACTGTGAAAGCCAAGATTATTGCTATCGACAAGGACCGTTTGAGCTTGAGCCTGAAGCAAATGAGCGATGACCCCTGGCTCAGCGAAGTAAAAGCTTTCAAAAAAGGTGATGTGGTCGAGGGTAAAATCACTCGCATTACGCCATTCGGCGCGTTCGTACAGATTAGCCCGAGCGTCGAAGCTTTGGTCCACGTGTCAGAGATGGGCGATGATGACACCATCGATCCGGAGAAGATTTTCCAGCTGAACGAAACCAAGAAATTCAAAGTTCTCGACATTGACACTGAAAACCGTAAGATAGCCCTCAGCTTGAAGGACACGAAGTAAGATGAAAGACGCTGGGTTCCTGCAGCATGTCATTCCGGCCTGCGAGCCGGAATCCAGTAAGAGTGGTGTCGCCAGAGGCGACTCATTATCGACTGGATCCCGGGTCAAGCCCGGGATGACAGTGGTAGCGATACAGTAATGCGTAAATAAAGTAACCAGCCGCAAGGCAGAAAGGAGTGTCGATGGCAACCATTATCGAAGTTGAAGACATGATCACCGTTGGCACTCTGGCCGAACGGTTGTCTATCCCTGTTACCCGGCTTATCGCTGAGCTGATGAAGAATGGCATCATGGCCACTGTCAACGAGCGGATTGATTTCGAGACCGCGCAGATTATTGTGGAAGAACTGGACCTGGAGTTCGAGCTGCAGCATAAAGCTTCAGCCGAGGAAACCATACCAGTTCGTGAGAAGATTGCCAGCAGCGCTACGGCCCAAACGCGTCCGCCGGTGGTCGCCGTTATGGGACATGTCGATCACGGCAAAACCAGTCTGCTGGATGCTATTCGTAGTGCCCAGGTGGCCAAGGGCGAGGCCGGAGGCATCACTCAGCACATTTCGGCTTATCAGATTGAGCACAATGATCGTAAAATTACTTTTCTGGACACCCCGGGGCACGAAGCTTTTGCGGCCATTCGGGAACATGGTGCGCTGCTGACGGATATTGTGATCATCGTGGTGGCGGCCGATGACGGCATCAAGCCGCAAACTATTGAGGCCATCCGCTTCGCTCGCAAAGCCGGCGTCAAAATCATCGTTGCCGCTAACAAGATGGACAAAGAAGGGGCTGACGTAAATCGGCTCTACAGCCAGCTCAGCGAGCAGGGACTGATGTGGGATGGCTGGAAGGGCGGTGATACACCGGTACAGCAAGTCTCTGCTAAGACTAAGCAGGGCATCCCCGAGTTGCTGGACATGATTCTGCTGGTGACGGACGTCGAAGATTTGCGAGCTGACACCGATGTGCCAGCTCGTGGCTTAATTATCGAAGCTCACGTGCAACAAGGCCGCGGCCCGATGGCACACGCCCTGGTGGAAGCCGGTACGCTGAAGCCCGGTGATTTCATTGTGGCCGGCTCGGCCTATGCCAAAATTCGTAACCTGGAAAGCACCGAAGGCAAGCCCCTGAAGGAAGCGCTGCCATCCACCCCTGTTATTATTACTGGCTTTAAGCAGCTGCCGGAGTTTGGTGATGAGTTCACAGTGGTGGCCAATGAGAAAGTAGCTCGTACCCAAGCCGCCCAGGTGGCTACCGTCAAGAACAGTGGTGGCAATAAGCTTGATATCAACAGCAGTGAGTTAATTCGTATGATCAACCGCAACAATCAAGTTAATGAACTTAACATCGTCATCAAGGCCGACGTGCAGGGCTCATTAACCTCTGTTATTGACAGCCTGAAAGCGCTTGATACCGAAGAAGTTGCTATCCGCGTGGTTGGTTCTGGGGTCGGTCCGGTGACAGATAACGACGTGCATCTGGCGCACACTTCGGAAGCAATTATTTATGGCTTCAATGTCACTTTGCCCAGCGGCATTAAGCAGATTGCCTCGCGGGACAAAGTCGACGTCCGCCTCTATAAAGTGATTTACGAACTGATCGATGACACTCGTGAAGAATTGAGCAAACTGCTGGCGCCAGAGGTGAAAGAAACCGAGCTAGGACGCTTGGTAGTTCGTGCCATCTTCAAGACGACCAAGAACGATGTTATTTGCGGCGGTGAAGTGACTAAGGGCAAGCTAACCGTACCTGCCTTGGCACGCGTCACTCGAGATGATGAGGTACTGGCGGCCGAAGTGGAGGTAACCAATCTCAAGCGTGGCCCGCAAGATGCCAAAGAAGTCTTTGAAGGCGAGATGTGTGGCCTCAGCTTCAAGACAAACAGCCGTGTCGACTTGCAAGAAGGCGACCGCATCGAGCTGTTTACCCGGGAAACCATCGCCCGCCACTTGTAGTTGACATTTTTTAGCTTTAATTTTATTATTTAATTATGCCTAAAAAATAGTAGGTGAAGGATTAATTTTCTTAGCGGCTACGCCTGTAATATTAGCAGGCTATGTTGCGACCTCTAACCAGGAAGTTCCTAAGGATATTCAGCGTGTCGTAGCAGCTCAACAAATCGCTCAACGCTACGCATGTAAGCATGTAAGATTGTAGAAGCCACAGATACGGGTCAACAACCTAGCCCTAAAGACGCCGAAGATAATCTTAAGCGCACAACAGTTAACGTGACGGTTGATTTTAGGGATAAAGAATCCATCATTCCGACACTTCAAAAGTATCAAGCAGACAACACGGTGGCTAGCACCGTCTGGCGCTACCCACAGCTGTTCGGCGTTATACGTTCATCGCAATTGGCGATTGCCGGTCAAGATCCATTCATTCAGAGAGGATTGACAGACAACCAAACTGATTTTATAGGCCAAACCACTGTACCATTTTTACTCGCTTAAAGGTGCCTACACGCAAGGCTCAAAAATTGATATCTCAACAGCAAATGAGGCCCAGACAGATACGGTAAATCACGAGCACATTATAGACACTGTAGGTCTGCAATGGTGCGGTTCATTAGTTTTTAAGAATGATCGCTGGGGAGTTGACCAAAATGCTGCGCCGCCGACCAATTTCTCTGATCATAATGTGACTCAAGTACTTCCGTAGCTTGTCTTGTAAATGTTTGATCTATGATCGCGGAGCATATTATCTTTCCTTGATACTTTGATCATAGATTAAGTGCCATTTGAGGTTTAGTATCTAGGTTATAAGGTAAAGAAACGTTTTATGATCAATGTTCAAAGGCCACTTTCTCGTGTAGAATAGAGCTATGCTAAAAATTGACGATAACTTACTGCAACAGATTGGACTGGGCAGCCTGCCGGTCGAAGAGAAGCGCGGCTTGCTAACGCACATTTACGAAACCTTGGAAATGCGGGTCGGCATGCGCTTGGCCGATCAAATGAGCAATGAGCAGCTTGATGAGTTCGAGCGCTATTTTGAAGCCAAAGACGATGCCGGTGCTTTCAAGTGGCTGGAAACCAACTTCCCCAATTACAAGGAAATTGTTAATGAAGAGTTCGAAAAGCTGAAGAATGAAGTCGCTCAAACGGCCTCACAAATACTGGCCGCCTCGCAGCAAGCAGCCGCTAACCCGGCAGCAGCTGCCGCGCCGCAACCGGCACCGCTGCCACAGAGCGCACCGGTGTCAGCTCCGCAGCAGCCCTGGTCGCCGCAACCGGCTCCCCAGCAGCCATTACCACAGTATGGCCCTCCGGCCCAACCAGCGCCAATGCCTCAGCAGTCACCCGCACCACAGCCGTATCAACCAGTTAATCCTAACCCAAGTGTAGCGCCCCAGGCGACTCCTGCGCCTGCGCAGCCATACGCGGCCCCACAACCACCGGCCCAGCAACCTTGGGGCCCGTCGTCCGCCCCAACTCCGGCCCAACCCGCTCCTTGGGCTACTCCTACGCCCGATCCGCAGCAGCCAGCCGGGCCGTCCGACAATCAACAGCCACCCCAGGCCGCTTAAGTCCTTTTAATCTCGTTTTATAGTTCTTGCTTGTGCTTCGGTAATTGAAGCTTATACTAAGGAGGATGGTATTACAGACCAATGACGAAGCTACTGTACCGTATGCCCTTGTAGAACAACTGTTCGACTCCGCTGACGATCAAAAAACTCTGTATAAGCACGTTGTGAACGCACCATTCGAGTATCCGGTAGCCACTGCCTTTCTATTCTTAGGCTTTATCTCATTTTTCTTAGTCGATGAAGCGAAATCGCTCATCCGCCTGGTAGGGGTGTCAGACACTGAATATTACCGCCTATCAGTCGCTGACTATCCATTTCGCCCGTCGGCTTTCACTGTTCGGCTCGACAATCCCGACAATGCCATTGCTACCGCTGTTCGGGAAGATAAAATTGTGCCCTTGCATGATTGGGGGAAGTTACGCCGTCCGCGGGCCCGCGACGAAGCCGTCAGGCTTAACCAGGCAAGTGCCGGTATCGGTTATAGCGTCCTGTATCCTTTGCCCGGATCCGTCCGGGGAGCCTTGTTGTATAACTACTTCCAATACCAAGATGCCATCGGCGATGACCAACGCAACTTCATGGAAGCCTACACCAATCTGGTAGCCGACGCGCTAACTACGCACTAGCCGCTTCGCTATTTGCTTTTATATAAGGCGGGTGTATGATACGTTTTGATGGCTAAATCTCGAACTATAAGAACAGCAGCTGGCATTACAGGGGCAGCGCTCGCTGCTAATTTTCTTACGCCTCACTCTGCACCGGCTCCTGGTGAAACTCTCTCTAGTTTTGCCCAGTCTGCCCGGCCGCAACACGTGGTGGATTACCAATTGCCAGATGGTGCCACCGATGCTTCGTTGGGCTGCATGTACGATACTCATGGACGTGGAGTGCCGCCCACTCATAGTAATAGAGGATTATGGGGCAACAGAGTTTTATCCGGCTGGGGTCCCACCTCTTGGCGGCTTGTCAACTCTGTAGGCTCTTATCCTAACGTTATTCATGTGCTCCCCATGCTCGGCGATGAAGAGTCACGAGCTTTCTTGAGGGAAGAGAATGTTATAGTCGATGTTGACGGAAAAGTTGCTACCTTACGAACGGACTACCCTCTTGATACAGGCCACCAAGGGCTTAGCCCCCAGCAAGTTACGGCTGGCCACGAACTGACCGGGATACATAACGAGGTTCAGTATAGCCTTGCGTATTACCAGGGGGCGGATCGGCTAGGGCACTGGACTTTAACGGTGGCCTGCAATGCCACTGAAACTGATCGCTTAGCGGATGCTGCCGTCTCCGTACCATCGTTAGCGAGGTTGGGTGGGCAGTTAGCTCTTGCTAGCTATGACCCAAGTGTGAGCACGCCTTAAATATAGCTTAAGCTTCTGACTGTTTACTCTTAGCTTTCGTCTTCGCAGGCGGCTTCTCGGCCTTCTTGAGCTTTTGCAGGTAGCTGCGGTACTCTTTGTCGCTAAACTGCTCTTTTTCGTGCAGGTAGGTGAGCAGACCTTGTAAGCCGGTAGGATTTTCCTCGAGCCGGCGTAGAAATATTTTTTTCAGATGTCCCAAAAACGCCTGGGAAAAGGCCGTTCTGAACGATTCAATCTGATCCAGGTCGCGCTGATTACGCGCATATAAGGTAATATAGCCGCCGCTCTCAAAAAATATTTTCTTGAAACGCACTCGGCGCGACTGAAAGAAAAAGAAAACGATTCCCGCTACTAAAAAGCACCAACCAAGGGCAATGGCTATGGTGGCCGGAATTGTCATCTTGTCGCCAGGCCCGGAGAGGGCACCGGACACTCCAAATAGGACTATAGCTGACATAAAGGTCAGTATCAAAATAGCGCGGCGAGTATTAACGGTGAAGAAATACTCTTGCAGTGTTAGAAATTCATAATCTTCGTTGATTTCACCAATTTCACCGAAGGCCAGTTTTTTGACGCTCAAATCACCCTGAATACTAGATTCATACAACAGACCGTCATCTTGGAGCGTAACCTTGCGCCAGTTTTTGCCGTTTTTCTGCAACAGTTGATTCATAAACGTTTACTATATCTGTTAGCAGGGATTTTGACAACGAAGCTGTATCTAGCTTAGATCTGATAACCGGCCAGAAAAGCTGCCGCCGGCATCTCTCCTTTACCTGCAGGTTTGAGCGAATCAATCACAAATATACCATTAGCGGTATAGAAACCGAAACTTTTACCATCTTTCCAGATTTTCCCCGCATCTCCCTTACCGCCTATGACATGAGCTTGAGTGATAACTACATCTTTCCCGGCAATAGCAGTACGGCTTTTGGGCCACTCGGCATAGGCCCGCACTTCGCGCTCCAGCTGTTCAGCCGGCTTCTGCCAGTCCAGGATGCCATCTTCTTTAGAAAGTTTTCGGGAATAGGTTGGCTCAGCGGGATAGTTATCGATGAGCTTGCTCATTTGTTGCTGATCCACACCTAGGGCTTCACCCTTCAAAAGGCGAGGAAGATCATGCTGTAGCAGGCTATCGCTAAGATCGATAAGCTTAGCGGTAAGAATTGGGGTAGTGATAGTGTTATCCAGCTCCTGCACGCCAACACCAATGAGTGGACCTTCATCCATTTTTTCGACCAGTCGCATCAGGCTAACACCAGTTTGAGCTTGGCCGCTTAGAATTGAAAAAGTGATAGGATCAGCCCCACGCCACTCAGGCAACAGGCTAAAATGGCTATTGATGATGCCAAGCGTGAAGTAATCGATCACCGCTTGGCTGACGATAATACCGAAGTCAATTAACACTGCTAGGCGGCTCTGAACCGGCTTGGTGGCTATTAGCTCGTCAAGGCTAGGTTTATCGCTTACCGGCAACACCCGCAAGCCGAGTCTCTCGGCGACGTCTAGAACCGGAAAGCTACCTTTGTGATAGGATGGCTTCGGTTTAGTAATGACCGCTTCAACATCAGCCCAAGCGCTTAAGCGTACCAACGATTCGGCAGCCACTGGGCCAGTGCCAAAAAACACTATCGGCTCGCCAAGTAATTTACTCCCAGAGTTTGGTATTGGTGCGGACGTCTTTGTCATAGTCCAGTTGCTCCAAATTGCCATCGGCCTGTAGATGATAAAAAGCCTCGGGCGTATCTTTTATATGGTCGATAAAAACAATCCCATGGGTATGATCGATTTCATGCTGGAAAATTCGAGCCAAGAAGCCTTCGGCAGTGACACGAAAGGTGCGGCCGTTTATATCTAGGGCTTTAACTTTTACTTTGCTATAGCGGGGAACTTTGCCGTAGACATCCGGCACGCTCAAACAGCCTTCAAAATCTTCGATCAACTGGCCCTCAAACTTAGTAATCTCTGGATTGATAAAAGTCGTAAAGGAATGATCTTCTTTGTTGTCATGGTTACGACGCACAACGACAATTCTCAGAGGTACATCTATCTGAATCGCGGCTAAGGCAACCCCGACTTCATGATTGCGGCTCTGCTCCCAATCAATAGTCGCGGCCTCCATATCCTGAACAACTTTTTTAATTTCATCAGTAATAACCCCAACACGCTGAGATTTCTGCCGCAGGTGATCATTCGGTAGGGCGATAATATCGTCTTTGGTCATGGTCCCAACCAGTATAACAGATGAAGCAATGGGTCGCGATTTTGTAATAACTGCTATACTGTACGCTATGGCTTCGGGAGAAATGCCGGGAATAGAGAATACCAATGAGGAAATTTTAATTCCTGATTTTGGAGCGTTCTTAAGAGGTCGTCCTAAACTATTTACTCCAGAGGAAATACCCTTTTTTGGTCTCGCTTGTGAGCAGGCATTACTTACAGTAATCGATATGCCTGAAGCAGCACCTACGCTGTCACGCTTTATTACCACTTATGACTATTTATCGCAGTACCCCTGGTGTCCTGAACATTGGAATTGGGGTAGAGGAGAGCAAGAGTATAGCGGCTTGTTAGCCGGAATGCGTCGAGCGCTTGCAACTTATGAATTCGGCGAAGAGCCCGTTATTCTTGAGCCTGAAGTTAGCTCATCCGAAATTACCACCATTCTAGAGCAATGGCGTGACCCTTTTATAGACAGTGCCACTAAAGTAACTCTTGACTGGGAAACTGTAGTCATGTTTGCGGCATCATTAAGGCGGAGCGGTTTGACCGTTCCGCAGGCGAGCGCATCAGATGTCCAGCCCCACATTATTCGTGCGCTTGAGCGTTATGCCGGCCGCCGGTACTTAGATAATTCATCTAGCCCCTGGTAAGGTTACAGTAGATTAATCGGATCAATGTCGTAAGTCCAACCACTGGCTGGTAGGGTGTGAATAACATCAATAAGACGGGCTCGATTTGTGGACTTCACAACGAGTTGGTACTGATATTTGCCTTGGAGTTTTTCGTGGAAGGACGGCGCCGGGCCTTGGATCTGAATAGCTGGGACGGTATCTAGTAGCTGCCGTTTAAGCTTGCTGGCAGCCTGTTCAGCACTTTTAGGGCTGACCCGGCGGCAGGCGAGCTTCAACAGGTGCACAAAGGGGGGGAAGTGAAACATCTGCCGCTCGGCTAGTTCTCTCTGGTAAAATCCCGTCCAATCACCTTCAATGGCTGCCTGCAAAATCGGGCTATCGACGTGATAAGTTTGAACTATAACGTGCCCCTGGCGGTGCCCACGGCCAACTCGGCCTAACACCTGAGTGAGCAGTTGATAGGTCCGTTCGGTAGCCGAAAAATCTGGTAAGTATAGGCTGCTATCGGCCAGCACAATGCCCAAAGTACTAAGATTTGGCAGATCTAGGCCCTTAGCCAGCAACTGGGTGCCTACCAAAATGTCGATTTCACCACGCTTAATAGCTTCATAATGTTGCTCGAAACGCTCGGCTTTGCTGTTGTCGGTATCAAAACGTTGTATACGCGCCAGTGGAAATAGTTTGATCAATTCTGCCACTAGTGCTTTAGTGCCGAAGGATTTGAACAGCACCGAAGGGTGTCTGCAAACCGGGCAACTAGTAATGATATTTTGGCTATAGCCACAAGTATGGCAGCGCAGGCGATTAGTATCACCGTGGTAGACCAGCGGTAAGTCGCATTGTGGGCAAACGGCCTGCCAGCCACAGTTTTCGCACAGCACCACGCGAGCAGTGCCCCGGCGATTCAGATAGATTAGGCTTTGCTCGCCGCGGTCTAAAGCTGCTTGCATGGCCTGCAGTAGGGGGGTCGACAACAGTTGGCTGCGGCTGAACTGGGAGCGATCCTTCAGATCAACGATTTGCACTTCGTTGGGCGCCTCCTCATGGGCGGTCGCTAGTCGGGTCATGCGCAAGATTGGCTTACGCCGTTGCTCGGCTAAATAGTAATCGCCCACCGAAGGGGTCGCTGAACCGATAATTAAAATAGCGTCGTGCAGGTGGGCCAGCTGGGAGGCAACACGCAGGGCATGATAATAGGGCGCTTGCTCTTGCTTGTAAGCCGGTTCGTGGGCTTCATCGATAACGATCAGTCCAATATTTTTGAGCGGACTGAAAAGGGCCGAGCGTGGCCCGATAACGACCAAAGGGCTCTCGGCGGTCAGGATACGAAGCCAAACCTTCTGTCGTTCCATCGGTGTCAGCTGCGAGTGCAGGACTACTACCTGTTCGCCGAAAGCTTGCTTGAATGATTGCGATAGCTGGGAGGTTAAGCCAATCTCTGGAGTCAACACCAAGGCGCTTTGGCCGGCTTGCAAAGCCCGCTGAGCGATCTCTATATAGACTCGGGTTTTACCGCTACCAGTTTTACCATGTAAGAGATAAGTGTCAGCTTTTGTAATATTTTTTACAATACCTAGCTGTTCGTCATTCAAAGATGTTAAAGTGGAATTTGTAGAATTTGTAACTACAGTATCTGTAGGGATATTTTTTACAGCAATCTTTGCCGGTAGTAGCTGCTGCGCGGCCGTGCCTAAATTGGTCGCATAGAATGATTGGAGCCAACTAGCTAGACGGAGTAATTGAGGAGGCAAAGGCGGTAACGGATAAACAGCCGTAAGCGGCTTGGTGGCAAAGGCAGGCTTTGAAACCGTGGCGCTTACAAAACCCAGTACTGTTTCTTTCTGCAAGGGCACGCTTACCACGCTCCCAACTGCTAGTTTTTGATCAGAACTATAGGTCAGCGGCTCCTGGCCGTGATAACGCATGCTCCGAACCCAGACTTTATAAAACATCACCCCCATTATAGTGCTTCCAATCGTACTTGTTAAAACTTGGTATTGATTAGCGCGCAAATCGTAGCTATACTAGATCTACACTAGCGTTGTCGGGAAAACAATAAGAGGTTTCAGGCTTTAACGATGCGCTTCCACGTTAATCGTAACGAAGGGTCAGCCATGTTAGATATATTTATCACTTCAAGAGTTCGCCGCAAGATCATTGTGATCTATGCCAAGTATCCGGATTTCAAAACCCACGTGCGGGGGCTTGCCAAACTTATCAAAGAAGATGCCGGCAACATTCAGCGTGAGCTGAAGCGGCTGGAAAAGGTCGGCTTCTTAATTTCCGAACGCCAAGGGAACACCAAAGTCTATTACACCAACAAACAGTTCCCAATCTTCAAAGAACTCCAAAGCATCGTCCTAAAATCCCAGCGCACTTCTCAAAAGAAAATCACCTCCTAGCCCGATTATCGAGCTGATTAACGATTCAAGATTAAGGATTAACGAAGAGCTTCATTCCTCCACGTCATCCCCAACCGGAGCGCAGCGGAGCCCTGAACTTGATTCAGGGATCCATGCGAACAAGCTTGGCATTCAAATAAATATTAGTTCCTAGCCCCTGAATTATTGTTCTTCTCTTTCTGCTAGCTCCAAATTTTGTTTTTTATATGAATCTATCAGCTGCTTTAGGGCTGATAATCCTCAAATTCCCACTGGCCTAGCCGGCTCAATTTTTCTGCCACCTCACCCCAGGTCTCACCGTGGCAGTAATTATTAACGTAATTTTGGATATAAGGCCTAACTTTTTTATAATCGGAGGCGACGAGGTAGTGCCTAGCGTTTAATAGTCCGGTTTTTTCAACTTCACGAACGAACCATTTGGCCGAACAGACTAAAATATCAAAAGACTCAAAGCCTTTTCCTTCCTCTGGGCCAACCATTAGTTGGAGCAAGAAGCCCCAATCATCACTTGTTGGTGCATAGGTTTCAAAGTTAACATCGGGGCTGTGCCAGCTATTAATAAATGCCTTCATGGCAACATTATACTATGCCCGGCACTGGCCTCTTAGTATGGCGGATAAGTCAACTGAATGCTTGCAAAAGCTCAATCTGTTCTGTAAAATACGACCGATGATACAAGTAACGAAAAAAGACGCCAAGGAATCCACCGAGAATTTACTGCGCCGCTTTAACCGCAAAGTGCAGCAATCTGGGGTGGTGGCCATTGTCAAACAGGGCCAATACTTCGAGAAACCCATGAGCAAGCGGGACCGCCGGGCCAAGGCGATTATTCGCCAGGAGCGGAAGGCGACCAAACTGCGCAAGATTAAACTTGGCCAAAGGTAGGAACGCCGTAGAATGCACATCTCGGGCGAAGGCTTCCAGTCCGCGCTCACCGTACCGATTAGTACGGCTCGCTTACGGGCTTATGGCTTCACGCCAGCTCGTTCTTTATTTTTAACAGATGGAACGAGTTGGGTTCGGCATATATTGTTCGCTAATCGCTCACAATATCGCCGTTCATCCCAAACTGCACTATTGTGGCCAATTACTGAATACCTGGAGGTGACCGTATGTTAGAAGAGAAGTTGGAGCAGGATATCAAAACGGCGCTGTTGGCTGGTGATAAGCAGACGGCGACGACGCTGCGCGGGCTAAAGAGTGCGCTGCTGTATGTGAAGGTGGCCGAGGGCAAGCGCGACAGCGGCTTGACCGATGATGAAGTGATTACCGTCTTGAGCAAAGAAGCCAAGAAGCGCCAGGAAAGCGCTGATTTATACCGTCAAGGCGGCGATGAAGCCCGCGCCGAAGCCGAGCTGAACGAAAAGAAACTGATTGAGAACTATCTGCCGGCTCAGTTATCAGAGGCCGAAGTGGCTGCGGCCATCGATGAAATCATCGCCAGCACCGGCGCCACCGACATGAAGGCCATGGGCCAAGTAATCGGTGCCACCAAAGTCAAGCTTGGCGCAACCGCCGACGGTGCTATAATTGCTCGTCTGGTAAAAGAAAAATTAGGAGGCAACTAATGATTCTATTCTTCGGCCCCCCCGGCTCCGGTAAAAGTGTCCAAGGGCAATTACTGGTCGAGCGTAATGGCTGGGCATGGTTGTCTACCGGTGAATTATTTCGTAAATCGACAGATCCCGAGGTTTTGGCGCGCCTGGCCAGCGGTGAACTGATCGATGATGCTCTCACCAACAAAGTGCTAGCCGATGCTTTAGGAAAAATTGGTAACGTGCCGCACATCGTGCTCGACGGTTACCCCCGTAATACCGATCAAGCCAAGTGGCTGATAGAACATTTGGAATCACAAAATCGCCGCGTGAGCGCCATCATTGTTTTCCAGGTGCCCGAAGAAGAATTAACCAAACGCCTCGCCGGCCGAGGCCGCGACGAAGACAACCTCGATGTCATCAAACGACGGCTGGAAATTTATCATGAACAAACCAGGCCGGTGCTGGACTTCTTCAAATCAGAAAATATGCCGTTGACTATCATTGATGGGGTCGGCGAGGTTGCTGAGATTCACGAACGCATTCAAGCTGCCGTCGAGCAGTTGGATTTGGTGTAGTCACTTCGACGCTATGCAGACGCGGGTAAAGACAGCTAGCGAAATCGAAGCCATGCGCGAAAGCGGCCGTATGCTAGCGACGATTCTGCAGGTCGTTAAAAGCCAAGTTGCTCCAGGTATGACCACCAAGCAGCTGGCCGAGATAGCTGCCCGCGAGCTAAAAGCTTTAGGCGGCGAGCCGAGCTTCTTGAATTATCCCGGTCAGCCGAGTGCTGCCAATTTCCCAGATGTAATCTGCATTTCTGTTAATGAGGAAGTGGTGCACGGCATTCCGCGCGACGATAAGATTATTAAAAACGGCGATATTGTCAGCCTGGATTTCGGCGTGACCTATCGCGGCATGATCACCGACGGCGCACTCAGCACCATCGCCGGCAAACCCCATTCGCAAACCCACGAGCATTTAGTGCGCTACACCGAGCGCGCCATGTTAGCCGGCGTCGATGCTGTCCATGACCGCGTGCGCACCGGTGATATCGGCGCCGCCGTAGAAGCCGTGCTGAACAAATACAAGTACGGCATCGTCCGTGATCTGGTAGGACATGGGGTTGGCCACGAGCTGCACGAAGATCCCAACATCCCCAATTACGGCCGCCCGAACACCGGCCCCTGGCTGGATGCCGGCATGACTATTGCCATTGAACCGATGGCTACCCTGGGCACCGAACGCGTGTACGTGGCCGAAGACGGCTGGACCATCGTCACGGCCGACGAATCCTGGGCCGCCCACTTCGAGCACACCATCCTCATCACCCCTGACGGTGCTGAAATTCTCACAACAATTTAGTCATCTTCAGGAAGAGCTAACAGGCCCAAAGCCCTGACTTGCTCAGACAGTTCATAGGTATGCCAGACTTCTGAATTGGCCGGATTTAAGCCGACGGAACGTTCGTCTTGAGCGTTTACTGGGCGGACCACAATTGCCGTAAATGCTTGTTCCTGGTCTGAGATGCTGAAGTGAGTGTCGCCCGGGCCAAACGTTATATTCTCCCCAGGAGATAGTACAGAAGCCACGCCGTTTTTGATATACACGGCGTCAGTAGGTCTGCCTGCTGTCGGTACAATAAAGTGGCTTTCCCACTGATCGGCTGGCTTCTGTTTAACTGCTTCTTGGCCATGAAACCGCACGACTGACACTGTCACGCTATCGTCACCGGTTATGCCGGCAGGCAGGTGGTACTCAGTTCTGGTATCAGAGATATCGGGCTCAATTCCCTGGATTATCTCCTCAATCAATAAGCCGTCAGCTGTATCTTGCTCCAGTAATTCTCTGATTTTTTCGGTAGCTTGAGCGACAGCTACAGGGTGATGATCTACTTTAGCAAGCTTGTTTCGTTGCATAGTTTATAAATTATAGCATAAAAATTTATTATAAGCAATAGCGTTTCGTCTTATCAGTAATTAGCCCATTACTCTTCAAAATTACCATCTGTTAATTATTAAATTTATTTATATAACTCTATTGTTTAAAAATCACTTTTATGCTATAAGTATACATTTTAAAAGCAAAACAAACACATGCAAGGCGAACAGTTCGTAAAAGTTTACGAACAAATTCCACCAGTCGAAGCCCCACAACACCCTTTCGAAGTGGCAACTGCTCAATTGGATACAGCATCGCAGGCACTTGGTGAATGGGTGTATTCGTATTTGTCACAGGCGCCTGAAGCCGACGGCAGTATGTCGGGAGTCAAGGAGCATCTACCTGGTACAGATCGATCGCCAAGCTTTAACGGAGATTTTAAAAAGTACGTTGAATGGTTTCGGGAGAACGCCGGTATTGTCAGAGGTGATATTAATACTGCATGGCGAGAAGCAAAAAGTGCTATAGATACTGTTTTTGAATCTGGTGAGATCACGGGCGAAGTGGCGGCTGAATATGGCCGGCAGACGGATATTGCAAAAACTGAGGCATATGCCAAATATAACTGGCATATCATTGCCACAGCTATGGCGCCAATGTGGAAGCCAATTATTGATGGTACATGGCCAGAGCCTGGTCCACAAAATCATGATAAGTACTGGTGGATCCATCGTGCCCAAGAAAACTTGGCACTGCAAAGTATGTACTATGTTCGACGTCGGCATGAGGCGGTTCAAAACGAGGAGTACTTTCAGCCTTCTTCTGGTCCTGTGCGGGGTCGTAATGAAGGCTTTGGTGCCGAACTTGAAGATGGTCAGCTGCTGCTAAAGGTAGTCGAAGAAGCCATGCTGGAAAATGACCGTGCCCGAGAACAAGATCCTACTATTCCAGAGCTGGATCTAACTGTTATCCCGGCACCGCCGCAGTTTGAATCAAGTGATTTTAAGCGCATTGCTAAAGAACAGGGCCGTGAAAATCCTAAAAATCCCAACGCTGATTTTCTAATTATCAACTGCCGAACCCACGAGGTCGTCGGTTGGCAGTCTAAGACGCATTTACAGCAGAAAGTAGTTAAGGGCTATGACACTGATGAGCGAATAATTATGTCTGGTACCATCGACATAGGTAACCGTGTGCGGATCCGGATACCAAATGAAAGGGGCAAGGGTGAGACCGAAAGTAGTTTCCCATGGATTGGTGGTTTAGCGGTGCAGAAGGCGCTCGAGATTTCAACCTATGGTCCAGATACGGTTTCGCAGTTTCAGTATTTGTTTGGTAACAGCCCGCAAGGTTTTGATAAGCAGGGTAATTATAGTCATACAGTAAAGCCACGCCGTACCCACATTAATTCGATAGCCCTCAGTAAACGGATGGCGCGAGAGATTGCGACCAACAATCATTTCGATACCGACTGGGTAACAGATATTCAGCAGGCTGCCCAGCGTCCGGAAGTAATTGAGGCATTGAAGCGGGTGGGTTATACACCAAAAGCTAATGGTTACTTCTACGCCGCTGCCTAAAACTGACCTTGAACAACCTTGCTACTGAAATTGAAGTATCCAACGCACTAGCCGAGTACTTTATGCGTCATTCCTTATTCTACGATTTGGCACTCCGAAAACTTGCTATCTCTCAAGAATAAGCGTTATACTACTTGCCAATGAAGCCCAATCATTTTGTTGGTCTCGATATCGGCACGTCGATGGTGCGCTGTGTGGTGGGTATGCTGGACGAAAACGCCGGCAACAAGCCGTCAATCATCGGTCACGGCTCGGCGCCGAACCTGGGCATGCGCAAAGGCGTGGTGGTGCACGTGGACGACGTGGCAGAGGCGATCGTGCAGGCGGTTACCGAAGCCGAACGCATCAGCGGCTATCATATCAGCCAGGCCACGGTCAACGTGAACGGCTCGCATGTCAGCGGTATGAACTCCAAAGGGGTGATTGCCATCAGTTCGGGTAACCGGGAAATCATGACGGATGACCGTTACCGGGTTGAAGAAGCGGCCACGGTGGTGCAGCTGCCGCCGAATCGCGAGATTATTCAGTTTTTCGCCAAAAATTACAGCGTGGACGGCCAGCAGAACATCAAGGATCCGGTGGGCATGCACGGGGTGCGTCTGGAAGTGGACGCGCATATCGTGACGGCGTCGACGCCGAATTTGCGTAACTTGGATATGGCGCTGGAGAAAGCCGAGATCATGCCGACGCATCACACGGTGTCGGGCTTGGCTGCTACCGAAGCGGTCATGGGTCGTCAGCAGAAGGAAGCCGGCACGGTGTTGGTGGATATTGGCGCTGGGTCGACTAATCTAATTGTCGTCGAAGATGGGGAAGTGCAGCATGTGGCGGTATTGCCTATTGGCGGCACGCATATCACCAACGATCTGGCGATTGGCCTGAAAACCGATCTGGATGTGGCCGAAAAGGTAAAATTGGAGCACGCCAGCTTGAGCAAAGTCACCAAAACGACGGCTAACGTCAGTATCGACAAGCTGACCCACAGTTTTCCGATGGATGATGTGCAGATGATCGTGGAGGCCAGGGTAGAGGAGCTATTTGAATACGTCGATAAAGAACTGCAGCGGATTCGGCGCTCGCGCAAGCTGCCAGGCGGCGTGATTATCACCGGTGGTACGGCCAAACTGCCGGGTATGGCGGAATTCGCCCGCGACAAGTTGGAGCTGTCGGCCCGGATTGGCAAGATCCAGAACGTCGGCGGCCTGGTGGATACCGTCGAAGACAGCGCCTATGCTACGGTGGTCGGGTTGATGCTCTTGGACATGTTGCTCCTGCCGGACACACCTTCCCATGGCGAAGGGCGAGCCCAGAAGGCTTCCACTAGTGTGATGGGCTTGGCCGAGGGCCTGATGAAACGCTTCAAGCGATAGGCACTTAAAAGTATCGGGCTATTAACTTAGTGATGGGCTGTTGTAATTTATGACGTTCGTTGGCTGTTAAGGGTCGGCCCAGACTGATTTCGGCGTATTCAAGGCGCACCCCCAGAAGTTGTTGCATATCCTTTGCGGTAATGGAGGCTGGCCGTGTACTGGTCGCTCCGACAGCTGTAGGATTTCGACGATTGCTGAAAGGCTGCGCATAAGCGCCGCCGTCAGGATAGTAAAGCCCGGCTGCCCCTTTGCTATGAGCCAACTCATAGTGGCGACGAGCTGACATACCAATATGAGCTGACGGCACATAGTGTATGCTGGTTTCCAGTTCTGTTTTACTGGTAAGGGCTAGTAGAATTTCGCTTTGTTGGACGGGATGGTTATGGGTTGCTGCCTCAACCAACTTGGCGGCTTCACCAATACGGGTAGTGGCGGGAACACCCCTTGCAAATAAATATGTTCCCAAGGCAAATGCTAAACCGCTTTCTTCGTCATATTCTCGCTCAAGACCGCTGCGTGTAAAGTGACGCCGCATAATCTCGGCGATAGCGACTGCTTTACTAGTGGGGTCGAGTTCAGCTAATGGAGTACGGCTTGCCCAATCTAATGAGTACTGGGTATTAGCGTGCACGAAATTACTGTCTAGTTTGGCGACCGACTCGACAATTTGCTGGAAGCTTCCAGGGCGGATAAAGGTTGTATCAGCATCGAGCCAGAGAACAGGATGATTATAACCTAACCCTTGCTGCATAGCGTCAACTGCCACGGCCTCCATGTGATTTGCTCGTACTTCACCCATACGCAAGTGTGGTCGTTCCAAGATCTGTAAGCCGCTGCGAATCCGTACCCCGGGAACGATAAGTTGGTTAAGCTGACTACGAAGTTCGGCGTATCTGCTTTGTGCGGCAGCGGTGATGGCTGCTTTATCAAATCGGGGAGATTTATAGCGAGTATTGGCCCATAACACGACGTTTAAGTTGCCATTGCAGCGGGCTCGCTCAGCTTGGACTAGGCCCACGGTCCTGACTACGTTGCGGATGGACTCGCCCAGAATTGATGCAGGGATAGCCACTGTTAGAATAGGTGTGGCCTGAAGTCCAGTTTGATCGGGAGTAATTGTTTCCAGTAATTCGTAGTGGGCAGACACTTGGTCTGCTATTGAAGGAGCGAAATTTCCTGATAGTGGTGCCTCAACTCTACTGTGTCGACGGCTGCAGTAATAATTAAATGCTTGTTGCAAGCCATCAATATTAATTGCATTGAAGTCTTTATAATCGGCAAGTTCGTGCGCGTCTGAAGCCGAGGAGCTTTCCCTTACAAGGGATTCAGTAGAGACCATATGTTATTTATAATATATTTACACTTAAACTGCAAGCTAAAGCTTCCATCTCTAATACAGCGAAACCTTATTAAATTACAAAGCGGTTTAAAAATTGATACCTGTAATTAGCAACAGGATAAAGCCTGGACACAGAATTTACTGATTTCAAAAACGCTAGTGCTAGGCTGGATACAGGCTTTGGATGTCAAAATTACAGCAGTTTTAGGCCGGGTACATTTGTTGAACTTGAGCACGGGAGCGGGTATACTAGCGGTATCAAGTCTGTCTAGAGGGGAGAGTACGCTATGCCACAAGTCGTTGAGCCAGCTATCGAAACGTTCGCCAAGATTAAAGTTGTTGGTGTCGGCGGCGCCGGCAGTGCGGCCATTAACCGCATGGTGGAAGCGGGTATCGAGAACGTCGAGTTTATCGCCGTTAATACCGACGCGCAGGCCTTGCACCACTCTAAGGCCGAGAAAAAGATTCATATAGGCAAGGACGCTACCCGTGGCTTGGGTGCTGGTGCCAATCCGGCAGTCGGGAAAAGTGCTGCCGAAGAGTCGCGTGATGAAATTCGCCAAGCGCTGGAAGGTGCTGACATGGTCTTTGTGACCATTGGTGCCGGTGGTGGTACGGGTAGTGGCGCCGGACCGATTGTGGCCGAAGTGGCTAAAGAGCTCGGTATTTTAGTGGTCGGCTTTGCCACCAAACCGTTTGCGTTTGAGGGTGAAAAGCGCCGTCGTAACGCCGATGAAGCGATTACTAGTTTGCGTGCTGCTGTCGATACACTGATTGTTATCCCGAATGACCGGTTGTTGCAAACTATTGACCGCCAAACACCGCTGATGGAAGCTTTTAAGGTGGCGGATGATGTCTTGCGTCAGGGTGTGCAAGGTATTTCCGACCTTATTACCGTGCATGGCCTAATCAACCTCGACTTTGCTGATGTTAAAACTGTCATGAAAGACGCCGGTTCAGCGCTGATGGGGATCGGTCGCGCCAGCGGCGAAAACCGGGCTTTGCAGGCGGCTCAGCAGGCGATCGAGTCACCGCTACTGGAAGTGTCCATCGATGGCGCCCGTGGCATTCTGTTTAACGTCATTGGTGGCAATGATCTGTCGATGCACGAAATTAACAGCGCGGCTGAAATTATCACCAGCGCGGCTGATCCGGATGCCAATATTATCTTCGGGGCTACCATCAATCCTGATCTGGAAGGGGAAATTATCATTACGGTAGTGGCTACCGGTTTTGACGCCTCTTACTTTGCCGGCCGTAAGCTGACCACGACCGATGACTCTCTAGCTGCTACACCGACCGTTGGGATGGTAAGCGATTATGCACACAAGACCGAGGAAAGTGACATCAGTGGTCTGGATATGAACCTTGACACTTCCGAGGCGACTGATTTTACCTCTGACAAGCCGATGCCAAACATTTGGGCTATCGACGAGCAGGAGGCTGAAGAGCCGACTGATGAAGCTAGCGACGTGCCGAGTGAAAACCCTGAGCCAGTAGTTTCGGATCATGAAGACGAACTGGAAAAACCGTCATTCCTACGCCGCTTGGCGAAGCGTCATAAAAATGACGACGAATCTATCTCTGAAAAAGATAAGGATAACAGCGATAATTAATTATTGCTGTACTAAAAAACACAGCGGGAATTTACTTGCAAAGCGCTATAGCTAGAGCTATGCTTAGTGTACTAAGCGCTATATGTGGCCTTATCGCCCATACGGAGTTAGCACATTCAACAACTAAAACACAAAATAGGTAAGAGGTAAAAGGTTCTAGGTTAGGGGTTTTGACACTTGAAGCCAAAGTGCTTTGGCGCAGCAAGTGTTCTTTCTTGCCCCCTTAAAACCAGATAACCATAACCTATTTAGGAGGTATGCATGAAATGCAGTCAATGCCGCTTCGATGACACCAAAGTGATCGAATCGCGCGACGTGGCTGACGGGCAGGCGATTCGCCGCCGGCGCATGTGCATCCAGTGTGGCTATCGATTCACCACCTACGAGCGTTTGGAACGTCCTCAACTGATTGTTATTAAGAACAATGGGACACGCGAACTGTTTAATCGCAACAAATTGCTCGCCGGATTGTATCGAGCCTGCGAGAAAACACCGGTTACCAACGTCCAGTTGGAACGGCTGGTGAATGATATCGAGCAAGAACTGTATGCCTGTAGCGATCCGGAAGTGCCGTCGGCCAAAATCGGCGAGCTGATCATGAAACGTCTGGCACCGCTGAATGAAGTCGCCTACGTGCGCTTCGCCAGTGTCTATCGACGCTTCAAGGATATCGCTGGCTTCGAACGCGAGCTGTCGCAAATTAAGAACAGCAAAACGGATAGCAAACAGCTCGTCAAAGGTAAACGTTAGGGCTTTGACGGCTCCCTTCGGCTCTCAAAATAATTTTGAAAGCCGCAGAGAGCTCCGACCAGTAGAGAGACACTGGTCACAGACTCTAACAAAAAGTAAAAAGTGAGTGGTGGCTTCTCCTGGTGAGGCAGTTTGGGATGATAGCTGAGGACCGCAGCGCAGCCGTACAAATTGGTACGGTGAGCAGCGAACCGCAGGCTAGCGTCCAAACTGACCGCCAGGTGGAGTCGCCCCATAACAAGGAGGGTAGATAAGTGGGACAAGCAACAAATAATCTGGGGGTCGGACGGTTATTCACCAAACCAGGCAAGAAAGCCTACGACCAGTTAAAGTGGGTCAAACGGGACTCACTGATCGTCAATCCGGTGAGCAACAAGCCGGTGTTTGAACAAAAAGACGTCGAGTTTCCAGAAGGCTGGAGTCTGAACGCCATTAATATTGTGGCCCAGAAGTACTTTACAGGCACGCCTGGTACTGATGAGCGCGAGTCGAGCCTGAAGCACTTAATCGACCGCGTGGTCGATACTGTTACCCGGCAGGGCTTACAGGAAGGTTATTTTGAGAGCGACACCGAAGCCGAAGACTTCCGCGAAGAGCTAAAATACATCTTGGCCACCCAGCGGGCAGCCTTCAACAGCCCAGTATGGTTTAACATCGGTGCACCAGAACGTTCGCAGCAGGCGAGTGCTTGTTTCATCTTGGCGGTCGAAGACACTATGGCTTCTATCCTTAATTGGTACAAAGAAGAAGGTATGATCTTTAAGGGCGGTTCGGGTGCTGGTTTAAACCTAAGTGCCATTCGTTCCAGTAAAGAACCGCTGGGCAAAAGCGCCGGCACAGCTAGTGGTCCCATGAGCTTCATGCGCGGAGCTGACAGTAGCGCTGGTGCTATTAAGAGTGGTGGTAAAACCCGTCGGGCGGCCAAAATGGTCATCCTGAATGTAGACCACCCTGATATTGAAGATTTTATTTGGAGCAAGGCAATTGAGGAGCGCAAAGCCCGTGTCCTGCAGGCCGCCGGCTTCGATATGAGTTTAGATGGCAAAGACATCTTTAGCGTCCAATACCAGAACGCCAACAATTCAGTGCGAGTGACTGACGACTTCATGAAGGCTGTTGAAAACGACGACGACTGGGATCTAAAGGCCGTAACCACCGGTAAAACGGTTAAGACTGTCAAAGCTCGCGACCTGTTCCGCCAGTTTGCGGAAAGTGCTTGGGAGTGTGCCGACCCAGGTATGCAGTTCGATACCATCATTAACAAGTGGCACACCACACCGAATGCCGGTCGTATCAACGGCTCCAACCCCTGTAGTGAATACATGCATCTCGATAACTCAGCCTGTAATTTGGCTAGCCTGAACCTGTTGAAATTCCTGAAGGCCGACGGCTCATTTGATATCAAGGAGTTCATTCATACCGTGGAGCTGATCTTTACAGCCCAGGAAATCTTGGTGGGTTACAGTGAATACCCGACAGAGAGTATCACTAAGAACGCCCGGGCTTACCGCGAGCTTGGTATTGGTTACGCCAATCTCGGTGCGCTGCTGATGGCGCTGGGTCTACCATATGACTCCGACGAAGGTCGTGCCTTGGCAGCCGCCGTGACAGCACTATTGACCGGTCACAGCTACGCTACCAGTGCCAAGATCGCCCGCCGGGTTGGTCCATTTGCTGGCTTCCACAAGGACCGCGAAGGCATGCTAAACGTGCTGCGCATGCACCGCGAAGCTGTCAATCACATTGATGCCTCGCTGGTGAGCGAAGAACTGCTGAACGCTGCGGCCACCGCTTGGGACGAAGCTGTCGAGCTCGGTGAGCAGTATGGCGTGCGCAACAGCCAGGCCAGTGTACTAGCGCCAACCGGTACTATCGGCCTGATGATGGATTGTGACACTACCGGTATCGAACCGGACCTGGGACTAGTCAAGTTCAAGAAATTAGTCGGCGGCGGTAGCATGAATATCGTCAACCAGACTGTCCCACGTGCATTGAAGCAACTCGGCTATTCTAAGCAGCAGATTGACGATATTGTTACGCATATTGATGTTGAAAAAACAATAACTGGTGCTCCGCACCTTCGTGAAGAGCACAAAGCGGTCTTCTCGTGCTCGATGGGCGACAATCCTATTCATTACCTCGGCCACGTCAAAATGATGGCCGCCGTACAGCCGTTCATCTCTGGCGCAATCTCTAAGACCGTCAATATGCCGGAAACCGCTACTGTCGAAGATGTCGAGCAAATCCATATCGACTCCTGGAAGCTGGGCCTGAAGGCGGTGGCTATCTACCGTGACAACTGTAAGGTTGGACAGCCATTGAATATGGCCAAGAAGGGTGCCGACAGCAACAACGAAGTTGCTAGCGCACCGACCGCTGAAGTACAAACGGTTGAAAAGATTGTGGTCAAGGGCCCAGCCCGCCGCAAATTGCCCCGTGTTCGTACCAGCCGCACCTATCATTTTGAAGTATCCGACCTGAAGGGCTACTTCACCGTCGGTCAGTATGAAGACGGTGCCCCTGGCGAGTTGTTCATCTCTGTCTCCAAGCAGGGTTCGACTTTGTCTGGCCTGATGGATTCCTTCGCGATCAGCGTCAGCCATGGTTTGCAATACGGCGTACCGCTAAAGTCTTACGTCAAGACACTGCGTGGCACTAGCTTCGCTCCCAGCGGTATCACCGATGACCCGGACATCCGCACCGCTTCGTCAATCACAGATTACATTTTCCGTCGCTTGGCGCTGGATTACCTCAGTTTTGATGATCGTTTGGAGCTTGGCTTGGCTAGTTTCGACGATCTGACAAACGAGCAAACCAGTCTGCTGGAAACCACTGCGGCCCCGGCGACGGACGAAGTTGTCAACGATGCTCGTGAAGAACACGAAGAAGAGAAGCAGCCAGCTTCACCGGCGGTCAGCGAAGCCCCGGCCATGCCGACCGAAGAAGCGAAAGCGCTCGTCGGTGACGCTACCGCACCGTTGTGTTACAACTGCGGCAACCAGACCCAGCGCGCCGGCAGCTGCTACGTGTGCAGCTCTTGCGGTAGTACAACGGGCTGTAGCTAGTACGACCATCGTATCGTAAAAGAGATCTCGAAAGAGATCTCTTTTACTTCAAGGTACAGTGCGGCGCTTTTAGCTCCAGTGCTCCTCCACCGTACCGGTAAGTACGGCTCCGTCCGCGCTTCACTAAAATCACCACACTACGCCTTGCTACGATGGTCGCGTGCTGAGAGGAAAGAGCATGCTCAACCAACTGAAAGAACTATTAGTAGGGCGCTGGTTTATACTTGGTAGAGTCTTATGAAGCATTTATTGATATATGTAGTGGTTAATTTATTAGCTTCGACGTTGAGCGGCGCTGCCGGTGGCGGAGCAGCGCTCATCGGTATTCCTACACTGTTATTGCTGGGCTTAACACCGACGGCTGCTATTGCCAGCAGTAAATTCTCGGGTTTAGGCTTGTCCACGGGCAGCAGCATCCGGTTTTACCGCGAAAAGTTAGCTGATCGCCGGCTGACCATCATGTTGTCGCTTATCAGTGCCGGCGGGGCGATTATCGGTAGCCTGGCACTTATCAAATTGAGTAGCCACGAATTGCTGCTGCAGCGGATCATGGGGCTAGCAATCTTAATTGTTGGTATACCCACGCTCTATGCGAAACATCTAGGGGTGGGCCTGGAAACCAAAAATCGCTCGCTTTGGGTGCGAACAGTGGGGTTTTGCCTGGTGGTGATCAGTGTGATCTTTCAGGCGGCGCTGAGTGCCGGGCTGGGCTCGCTGCAACTGATTGTCATGATGGTTTGTTTCGGCATGACGGCACTGGTGGCCAATGCCACACGTCGCTTTATGCAGCTGACCGTAGCGGTGATCAGCCTAACAGTATTCATAAGCGCTGGGCTGGTAAACTACGAATACGGCATTGCTGCTCTACTAACGTCGCTCGCCGGGGGTTTCATTGGTGCTCACATCGCTGTCAAGAAAGGCAATAAATTTGTTATCAATCTGTTTGCCATCACCAGTGCCATTCTGGCACTCCAGCTCCTGTGGCGCTAAATAGGGCAGCTCAGATTATAATGATAAGCGTATGAACACAGTACACACTGCTGGCGGTATCGTAATTCAGGATGATAAAATCTTGCTGGTCAAAAAACCGGCTGGTTATGTGTTCCCCAAAGGCCATATCGAGCCGGGGGAGACTAAAGAGGCGGCTGCGCTTCGCGAAGTTTACGAAGAAACGGGCTACGAAGCCGAAATAATCGGCTATCATAGTGCAATTACCCGGCCGTCAACGGAAAAGACCGGTGAGGTTGTCGAGAAAGTTATCTGTCTATTTATCATGAAACCACTGCGCCAAACCGGTCACCCCACCGATGAGGAAAGTGCTTGGCTGCCCTTGAGCGAAGCCGTGGCCAGCTTGGCATATCCGGCCGAAAAAGCATTCCTGTCGGATTACTTGGCGAATAATTATCGAACCAACGATTAAAAAATTATTATCCCAGCATAACGTGGCGGTTTCCAACTTTTGTGCTTATGCTACACTGGAATTATATGAAAATCGTTGTTTTATACCGGCCGGATTCCGAGCATGCGCGGCTGGTGGAAGAATTTATCCATGATTATCAGCGTCGGCACGAGGGTAGTAAGCTGGAGATCCTGAACATCGACAGCCGCGACGGCATTGCCACTGCTAGCTTGTACGATGTCATGCAGTACCCGACGATTTTGGCGCTGCGGGATGATGGGTCGGTTTTGCGGAGTTGGGAAGGGGAAACGTTGCCACTCATGGATGAGGTGGCTTCGTATTCTTATTCGTAATTTATCTCCACTTACTTTTGCCTTGATGCAAAAGTAAGCAAAAAATCAAGGCTGGCTCCAGCTGCTTGGTCAACTGTTGCGATATATTACAACTGACTTGAGAACTCGTCGCTCCGCTCCTCAAACAGCTCAAGTCACCCTTCGGGGAGTTGTAAATCTCGGCAACAGATTGAGCCGGGCGGCTTCCGCATGCCGTTTTAGCTGCGGTTGGTTGTAAAGTTGTAAATTAAGGGAGGGCATAGTACAATTTTAGGGAAATGTGTTCTCTGGGAACAGAGATGAGTGGCTATCAACCACGAAGCCTCATAGAGTAAAACTCTACCGAGGTGCGCAGCGGGAAGAACGGGTAATTATAATTTTGTTATAATTGTTTACCTCAGTAGAACTCGCCGGAACTGCTCGTAAGCCAGGTAACTAAGTGCCAAGCAAGAGAATCATCTCTTTTGGAAGTCAGATGGTACCGTCCGGCCTTTGCAGGTAAAAAGCCGGATTCTGACAGTCAAAAGAGGTGATTTTTATTTGCAAGGAGAGAATTAAGTGAAAAAATGGACAGACGAGGAAGGCGAAGAGTTTCATAACAGCGATGTCTGCTATGGGAGAGAGTATGCCCCAGGTTCGGGCACGATTGATGTCGCTAAAATCTCAATTCGTGGCGAATTTCCAGCTGGCGGCAGGTATGGCTGCGTCGGCACCCACGAAATGGCGGTGGTTATCCGTGGTGAGGGCTATATCGATACCAAAGCTGGTGAGCACGTTGATTTGAAAGTGGGCGATGTGGTCTACGTTGAACCCACAGAGTGGTTTCGCTGGGGCGGCAATATGGATTTGATCGTACCCTGCGGCCCGGCATTTGATCCGAGCAGACATAAAATTGAGGAGATGGCATGAAATTTAAAGCTGGACAACGCCGCAAGGCTATCGAGTACGAAAAGGATTTGGTTAAGTATTGGAAAGAGCATCAAACATTTGAAAAGTCGGTCGAGCAGCGGCCGGCCGATAATGCGTATGTGTTTTATGATGGTCCACCGTTCATCACCGGGGTACCACACCACGGCACGCTGCTGAGTAGTATCATCAAAGACGCGGTGCCACGTTACTGGACTATGAAAGGCAAACGGGTGGAGCGAGTGTGGGGCTGGGATTGCCACGGCTTGCCGGCCGAAGTATTTACCGAAAAGAAACTCGGTATTACCGATAAACGGGACATCGGTACTAAAATCAGTCTGGAAGACTATATCAATGCCTGCCGTATGAATATGGAACAAACCGGCGCTGCCTGGGAAGACACTATCGATCGTATCGGCCGCTGGGTAGACTTTAAGGGCGCTTACCGCACTATGGACAAAGATTACATGGAAAGTGTCTGGTGGGCCTTTAAAAAGTTGTATGAGGAAGGCAAGATCTACGAAGGCGAAAAAGTACTGTTGTACTGCGTGCGCGACGCCACCCCTATTGCCAAGGCCGAAGTCGCTATGGATAATTCCTACGAGGATGACACCGACCCGTCGGTCTATGCCAAATTTAAGCTAAAAGATAGCGACGTTAACCTGCTGGTCTGGACCACCGTGCCTTGGACGCTGTTTGCCAATACCGCTCTGGCAGTCGATAAGACGGCCGTTTACAGCCAGGTCGAGCTGAATGGCGAGCAATATGTGGTGGCAAAAGATTTACTCAAGGCGGCACTACAAGATGAAAAACATCAACAACTGCCGTATAAGCACGTTCGTGATCTTAAGGGTAGTGAATTGGTTGGCCAGACTTACGAGCCGTACTTTAAAGACTGGGGCGCAGGTGCTCATCGTATCTTCCACGCTGATTTTGTCAGTATGGAAGAAGGTACGGGTATAGTTTCGCAAGCCCCAGCCTACGGTGAAGAAGATTATCTGCTGGCTAAACAAGAAGGCGTGCCGGTCGTTTCCGTTATGGATGACAATGGATTGTTAACTGAGAGTGACTGGAAAGGCCAACAGATCTGGAACGCCAACAAAGATATTGCCAAAACACTCTTAGCCCAAGGCAAGGTGCTGCGGGTCGATTACATTCGCCACAGCTATCCTCACTGTCATCGCTGTCATACTAAGCTTGTCTACCGTGCCCATCCTAGTTGGTTTATAGACATTGCCGGGCAGCGCACGGAAATGCTAGAGCAAAATGGTCCAATCAACTGGTTCCCCAAGCATATTAAACAGGGGAGATGGCCCAAGACAATCGAAAGTGCACCTGATTGGAATCTTAGCCGCGACCGCTTTTGGGCAACGGCTATGCCGGTTTGGAAGGGTAAAGATAACAACGGTAAGGAATACGTTAAAGTTATTGGCAGCTATGCTGAGCTAAAAGACTTATCTGGGGTAGAATTGGCTGACTATCATCGGCCGTGGATTGATGATGTTAAATTTACTATTGATGGCGTTGAATATTCACGTATCGATAAAGTCATTGATGGCTGGTTTGAATCCGGTTCCATGCCGTTTGCTCAGTTCCATTATCCCTTCGAGAACGTAGAGAAGTTCGAGAATAATTTTCCGGGTGACTTTATTGCTGAATACGTCGGGCAGGTCCGCGCCTGGTTTTATTACTTGCACGCTGTTTCAGTAGGGCTGTTTGGTAAAAATAGTTTTAACAACGTCATTGTAACCGGCACGCTTGCCGGTAATGATGGCCGCAAAATGAGTAAGCATTTCGGTAACTTTACCGATCCGAATGAATTGATGGACCTCTACAGTGCGGATGCCTTACGCTTTCTGCTGCTTAGTTCGCCGCTACTCAATGGCGAAGACTTTAGTTTGCTAGATAAAGAAGTTCAGGACGTGCAGCGCAAACTGGCAATGATTTGGAATATGTATGATTTCTTTACAACGTATGCCGAGGTGGATGACTGGCAGTGGAACGGCAAGCTAACTGACCCACTTAAGCCTCGTCATGCCGAACTTGATTCGGCATCTCCTACAGATAAGAAAGAGATCCTGAAACAAGTTCAGGATGACGAATTGCAAAACCCACTTGATGTCTGGGTGGTGTCGCGTTTACATCAATTACAAGCACATGTGACTAAACACATGAACGCTTATAATTTTGTCGACGCTTTGGCCGATATTTTGCCGTTTTTGGATGACGCCAGTAACTGGTATGTGCGCCGTTCACGCAGGCGCTTTTGGAAGAGCGGTGACGATGCGAATAAGCAAACCGCCTATAAAACCCTGCATTACGTACTAACGCAGCTCAGTATTCTACTAGCGCCATTCACTCCATTCTTGGCCGAAGAGCTGTTTCTGAAGCTGACTGGAGGTGAAATGGGCGAGTCGGTGCATCTGCTGGATTGGCCAGAATCTGGCCATGTCGATGAACTAGTCCTACAACAGATGGCAATGGTGCGTGAAGCTATCAATCAGGGCCTCAGCAAGCGGGCTGAAGCCAAGCTTAAGGTACGTCAACCGCTTGCCAGCGTGAGTCTGAGCAGCCAGCATTTGGATTTTCTGGCTTCTAATTCGCCGCAGGCTGAATTCTACGGCGCTATTTTGCTTGAAGAACTGAATGTGAAGCGCTATGAACTGCGCACTGAAGGTGCTGACGCGCTAGAGGTAACGTTAGATGTGGCAATAACCCCGGAGCTCAAGCGCGAAGGCATGATGCGAGAAGTGATCCGCAACGTGCAGCAGGCACGCAAACAAGCCGGTCTGAACGTGGACGATCGGATCGAGCTGAATCTTTACAGTGAGGACGCCGAGCTGACGGCGGCTATTCAAGAGCATGCTCAGGCTATTCGGCAGGAGACGCTGGCCACCAGTTTGGACCAAAGCGATGCTCAGGTGAGCGATGTCTATGCGACCACTGTCCAGGTTGATGCTGTTACGCTGGCCATTGCTCTCAAGAAATCTTAACACCTTTCTGATAACTTATTTCTCATCTCTTCTACAAGCTTAAGCCACGCAAAGAGATAGTCTGGAGGAGCTGGTGGTTTACAGAGGCGGCCATATCTGATACTATCTATTGGTATCTAAAAATCTAGGATTAACTAAATGAAAAAAGCAGTTATTACTACTGGTGGCAAGCAGTATCTGGTGCAAGAAGGCGAGACGTTGAATGTCGAGCTGCTGAAGGGCGAAAAAGGCAAGGTAGCTTTCGACGCTTTGCTTTTGATTGACGGTGACAAAGTCTCGGTGGGCGCACCAACGGTAGCCAGCGTAAAAGTAAACGCTGAAATCGTAGCCGAAGATGTCCAGGCTGACAAAGTCACCTCTATCCGCTACAAGGCTAAAAAGCGCGTCCGCACTGTTCGCGGTCATCGTCAGCACCAAACCACGCTCAAAATTACCTCTATAGCTTAACTAAAACCCCTTGTAAGTTACCGGCTTAGGAATATCCTGGCCGGTTTTAAAGTGCTTGTGGATAACTATAGAGGCCAAAATGCCACTGTTAGTTAAAAAACAACGATTTTCTCAAGTACCTTAAAGCTGGCGAAGCGCCTGAGTAAGATTTTTCACACTGTAAAATAGGTTTTGTAATAAAAATTACTACGAATTTTGAGTACTTTGGGCTAAATTAGCGGCGAAATAGGCGCGTACATTTTTTGTTCAAAAAAGGGTTGAAACAGATATGGGACAAGGGGATAATCAGATGTAGGCCCTGATCAACAAAAGATCATTCGGCTAACACAAATTCCAAACAAATAGCATCAAATGCCAAAACAAACATCTCAAAAAAGAGAACTGTTAGCGAACGCCCTTAAGAAGGTTTTCTTAGGGGTGTTCGCTATTATTTTATTTGGCGGCTTTTGGTTCACCTTACGACCCCAGACGGCCACGGCGGCAACTAGCTCGTATCTAAACTTCCAAGCTCGTCTGCAAACGGCAGCCGGAGCCATCGTGCCGGATGGTAATTATTTTATCGAATTTAACCTCTATACAGCCAGTAGTGGGGGTGCTTCCATCTGGACGGAGCGCTATCAGGGAAGCAGTTACGCCTGTCCGTTTGGCTCGGCAACCGGAGCTACCAATACCAAAGTTGCGGTGGCTAACGGTTACGTATCGGTTAATTTAGGTTCTCTCTGTTCTTTCCCTAGCAGTATTAACTGGGATCAGCAGTTATGGTTGACAATGAACGTTGGCGGTAGCGGCGCGGTTGCCAGTTGGGACGGCGAAATGAACCCTCGTCTGCAATTAACAGCAATACCGTACGCCTTCAAAGCTGGACAGCTGGCGCAGTTTAACAGTGCGACCGGTTTTACTAGCACGCTTAATCTGCTACAACCAACGGTGGGAAATCAAGTTTTCCAGATTCCGGATCAAGGGGCTGGCGGTACCTTTAACATCTTAACTGCACCAAGTGGTAGCGACGGTTACGTAAAACTGCAGGCCACCTCGGGTTCGCCGCAAACTGGTTACTTGAATATCTCCGGCGCGGCCACTGCCGGCAGCTTGCAGGCGGCCTCGCTGGATACGGCCAGTGCCGGGACGTTGACTATTGGTGGCAATGCCAATACGACCTCTATCAGCATTGCTCAAAACACCACTATAGCGGCCGGCAAGAGTATTACTATCAGCGGTGGCAATACGGCCAGCCGTCCCTCTAGCCCGACCGAAGGCATGCTTTACTACGACACGACTACCAAAGCTCTGCTGGTCTATGCCAATGGCAAATGGCAAGCCAACCGTTCTACGGCGAACAAGATTGTCGGTACCAGCGCCAGCGGTGGCACCAGCAGTGCGGTAGCGTCGCAGAATCCGGATGCGGCTGATTATGTGAACACAAGCACAACCTCAGCTCAAACCACTATTAATAGTGCGATTTCAGCTTTACCGGCTACTGGCGGTATCGTCTATCTGATGGATGGTACGTACGTAGTGGATGGCAGCATAACTATACCTAGCGGCATGACTAATGTCACACTGGTAGGTAGTGGTGCCAATACAATTTTAAAGATTAAAAATTCCCAAAATGCCGCTACTGATGTTATAACATCCGCTGCCAGTACCATAGATCATGTCACCATCAGCAATCTAAAAATCGATGGTAACAGTTCAAACCAGACTAGCGGTACGATGAATGGTATAACATTTAATACCTTGGGAGGGGCTTCCACACTCGGTGGCCAGTTATCCAATCTTTGGTTTGAAAACATTCGTAATGGCGGCACGGCTTTTAACTTCACGAATCTTTACAACACAAATATTAGCAACGTTGTCGCTAATAGCCTGGGAACTATCATAAATGTGACAACCGCCGGCAATGGCAATACGATTAGTAATATTTCCCTAACTTCTTCAGGCGTTAGCACAAATGGTATTTCCCTGGGATCCACGGTAAATTATACTGCGATATCTAACGTCAGCCTAAGCGGCAACGGCGGTACGGGCATTACAATCGCCGGTAATAATAACACCGTTACGGGCATTCAAGCTCGTAGCATCAGCCCGGTGGTTAATGTTAGCGGCAGCTATAACAGCGTCACTGGGGGAAGTATCGTTAATGGAGGTGGCCAGGTTTGGATTCGTGGCTCGCATAATACAGTTAGCGGTTTAAGTGTAGCCTCAACAGTTAGTGAGCCGATTAATATAAGCTCAGGCACTGATAATACTATTTCAAATAACAATTTCGACAGCTCCGATACTGGAAGTTGTGCAACGGGAAGCATTATAATTTCTGACTCTTCGCGTAACCTTATTACCGGTAATACTATCACTAACTCAAATGCTAATGGTATTTACATTACGCGAGTATCGGGAACAGTTGATGCGAACATTATAAGTAACAACACCATTTACAATAGTGGCACCAGTGCATCTTGTGGGAGTACGGATAGTGGTATAACCATTAATGGGGGTGTTGCAGTAAGCAATACACGTATCACTAATAATACCATTACAGATACGGCTGGTACAGGCTATGCAATCAATATTACTGGTTCTGTAGCTACCGGCACATATTTGTCCGGTAATGCCTACTCAGGTACCGGTGCGTCATCTATTAATGATGCTGGAAATAACACTATATATGTAAATCAAGCAGACAGTAACGGTAACCTAATTAATAAAACGCAAGGCGGTGGCTTCACAATTGGTACTGGTACAGCTTCGGGTACGTTCTCTATCCAAGGTGGTGTAGTGGCTACCCAATTGCCGGCACCGGTAGCGGGTGCCGTAGGTACTACGGGATCTCCTGGTTCCACGACCTACCGCTATCAGATAACGGCATTGGATGGTAGCGGCGAAACAGTAGGTTCAAATGTTGTGCAAACAACTACAGGTAATGCCACTCTCTCGACGAGTAATTTCAACACTGTGAACTGGTCGGCAGTACCAGGGGCATATAAATATAATATTTATCGTTGTACGACTACTGCCTGTACGCCGCTGTTATTAGCTACTGTAGCCGGCAATATCACCACATACCTCGATCAAGCTGCTGGTTCGCCCAGTGGCGCTGCTCCAAGCACCAACACCACCGGCGGCGGTACGTTTGCCGGGGCATTGCAGGCGGCCAGCGGGCTGACCATCGGTACGGCTTCGGCCAAACAGGGTTCGATCACGTTTAATAACAGCAGTAACGCCAATACGGTAAGCATTGTTTCTGGTACAACAAGTGCTTCTTACAGCATTCAATTACCAAGTGCCATCGGTAGTACTGGTCAATGTCTGAGTATTGCCGGTGTAGCCAGCACGACCGAAACCCTCGGGTATACCAGCTGTGGCGGCGGTAACCCCATTCTCAATCAATTAACCCAACAGACTAGCGCCAACTTCAACATTGATGGCACAGGGACTATCGGTACATCCCTAACCACACCACTCATCCAGTCGAGCGGCAGTACCTTAACACTTCAAGCAACGACAACTTTATCGCTCGACACAAGTACAAGTGGCACGCTCAGTTTAGGCAACGGTAACGCCGCAACAATTAACATTGCCACTAATAATGCCACGCATGTGGTCTCCATTGCTAACGGTACAACAGGTAACCAAACAATTATCATTGGGTCAACCGTTGGTGTGGGCTCGACGACCCTTCAGGGAGGTAGTGGCGGCTTGGTGTTGCAGACAAATAGTTCCTCGGCTTCCATTATTGCCCGTACTAACACGAATTCAACCACCGGCTTTCAGATTCAAAATGCCAGCAACGCAGCACTCTTCAACCTCGATACTACTACTGGTAATATTACCCTCGGGACAGGTGGCGATACTGTAGTCTTTAGCTCTAGCGGCGGTTTGGTGGCCAACGGTAATGCCCAGCATACCAAGTCGATTACCTTGCCGGCCGAGTACGCCGGGGCGGTGCTGGATTCCCAATATGACACTGCTGGTCCGGTAAACTGTTTTACGAACAACAACGGTACCATGACGAGTGGTTTTGACTTTAGCAATACGATGAACTATTACAAGTGGACGTCTAATGCCACAGCCCAGTGTTATGATGTGGTCGTTCGCATCCCAATACCATCCGATTGGACGGCCTGGTCCAGCACGACACCGCTAACGGTTAACGCGTACACTACTAGTACCTCCACTGGGCTCATCAATGCCGAAGTTCGTAACTCCTCCGGCACCGTCGAGACCAATTGTAACTACGTCAATATTACTCCCAGCTCCACCGGCACGTGGTCGAATGCCAACTCCAGCAACTGTGTGTTCGCTAGTACTACTACCGGATATAGCGCAGGAAGCATGATGACCTTGCGCTTACGGATGACCGGCAATACATCGAGCGATGTGCGCATCGCTGGCATAACCTTAAGTTACAAGAGTAGTTTCTAATGAGTACCAAGCAATACCTCTGGCACTGGCAGGCAATAGCCGCCCAAGATAGCAGTATCGAGTGGCGCCGCTTCAGGCTGTGGTGGCGGCGACACGATCGCCGAAATCATTTGCTGTGGCGGACTGGCAACGCTGTTGCCGCGTTGCTCATTATATTTAGTATTGCTATTCCGCTTATGCAGCAGGCTTATCAAACTGATCGTTACAGCCTAGCATCAAGCTCTATCAAATTAGTCGGCGACACCAATAAGTCGCTCGAAAAATTGCTGACGTACGATGGGCTAGGGCAGCAGTATCAATTTAATAAGGACGCCGTCACCAATTCACAACTGCCGGCGCAGCTGCAAAAAACTACCGTCGGTACACCGGCCAGCAAAAAAGATAGCACCTATGCGCTCGATATCGCCCAAGATTTTAGCCGCGGTGTGACCTATCACGATGTCAATTCGCAGCTCAGCTTCAGTCTGCAACCGGAATTCAGTGCCATGACCGGCAAGCAAGTGGATGGACACATAGTTTTTCCGCTCAACAGCGGTAATCAGGCTGTCTACACACTAAAAGGCAATGGCCTAAAAGAAGACATCGTCATGCCGCAGGTGAGTAGCGATACGATGACCTTCAATTATAAACTTAACCTGCCAAATACTTTAGAAGCCAAAGTAATCCCCAATAGTAACGGTGCTATCGGCATTTACTCGGCCGACCCGGCACTGTTCGGTAATATTTCTTATGGCTCCAGTGAAGACCAGGCGCGAGTCGAGAAAGCCCGGGCAAACGGCGAAAAGAATTACCTGGTATTTGGCCTGCCATCACCGGTTATTAAACTAGCTAATGGGCAAGTGCCGGAGCAGGCAACGGCTCGGTTTGTACTCAATGGCGATCAACTGGGCGTTGTGGCTGAGCATTTGGGCGGGGTAAAGGGTCCTATTAGTATCGACCCGAGCGTAGTCGTCAGTAGCGCGTCTGATTTTTCGACCGCAGCTAACAATGAGGGCAATATTAGTTTCGGCGGCAGTGGTGGTGTCAGCCGTGGCGGTCTAACTGGTGGTAGTGTTGGCGGTTGGGGATCGGGTACGGCTCTTAGCAGCAGCAACGCCGCGGCGCGCCAAGCCACTGTCGCTTACAATGGTTATTTGTACATGCTCGGTGGCGTTGACACCAGCATTTCGACCATTAACCGCATTCAGTATACGCCGATTAACAGTGGTGGCAGCGCTATGGGTGCGTGGAATAGCGCCGGTACGCTGCCGACCGGCCGCTACGGGCTGAGCGCCGTCGCCTACAACGGCTACATGTATATCCTTGGTGGTACCAGCAATAATGGCACCAGTGGTTTAAATGATGTCGAGTATACCCAAATCAAAAGTGACGGCACGCTCGATACTGCCAAGTGGAAGACCGCCAATACGATTGCTAATAACGTATTCTACCTGGGAGCGGCTGCCTACAATGGCTATTTGTACGCCTTGGGCGGCACGACCAACAGCACTAGTCCCGTGACTACCGTCCAATATGCTCAAATTAATGCCGACGGTAGCCTCGGCAGTTGGAATTCTACTTCCAGCCTGTCCGGGACCGGTCGCTATTCGTTTGCCACCGCTGTTTACAATGGCTATTTATATATGATGGGCGGACGGGATGCCGGCACGCTCTATAACGATGTGCAATACGCTCAGCTCAACAGTGATGGCAGCCTTGGTAGTTGGCAAACCACCACTAGCTTTAGTGGTATCCGTTATAGCTTGGGAGCGACTGTCTATAGCGGCTACCTGTATATTATGGGCGGTAATAGCAACCAAACAGATGTGCAGTATGCGCCTATTTACGCGAACGGCACGGTTGGTACCTGGAAGACGACCAATACTATCGTTGGCCGGTCCACTCCTGGCACAGTAGCATATGGAGGTTACTTATATGTAATTGGCGGCGCCGGTAGTAGTGGCACGCTAACCACCAACAGCGTGCAATACGCCCAAATCGATCCGGCCGGCCAAGCCCAGGCCTGGACCACCGATTCCACGCACACCATCAGCGCCCGAGCCTTAACTTGCTCGGTAGCTTACAACAGCTTTTTGTACGCCATCGGCGGTAGTACCACCGATGATAGTACTGGTAGCACGGTGGCCCAAGTGAGCGCTATTTCCAGTAGTGGCACCCTCGGTACTTGGAATACGGCCACTACCCTAACAACTGCCCGTAGTGCTGCCGGTTGCGCCGCCAGTAACGGCTTTTTCTATCTGGTGGGCGGCTATGGCGGCGGGGTGGACGATGGGGCAGTACTGTATGCGACTATCGCCAGTGGGGGCACGCTCGGCACCTTTAACTCAGCCACCCATACCATTGTCAGCGATGACGTCGTCACCCCAATTAATCCAGGTGTATTTATAAGTGGTGGCTACATTTATTCGGTAGGTGGGGATGGCAGTAATCCCAGGGGCAATAACAACGGCGTATACGCTGCCCCGCTCAGCAGTTCAGGAGATATTACCAGCGCGTGGGTACCGCAACATAGTCTGCCCAATAGTTACACCGGCCAAGCGTTCGCCATGGTCGGCAATTATCTGTATGCCTTTGGTGGTAACACTGGTTCTGGTGTCAGTTCGGCCGTTGCCTACGCCCAAATTCTGAGCGATGGCACGGTCAGCACATGGGCAAGTACCACCGCGATGCCCGGGGGCATCAGCAATGCTCGTGGCGCCACGGTGAATGGCTGTATCTATTCGATAGGTGGCAAAGATGGCAGCGGTACCAGCCAAAACGCCGTCTATTATACCTGTCCGAACAGCGACGGTACCATCAGTGGCTGGAATACCGCTCCCAGCCTAGTCACTGCCACTAGCGACATAGGTGTAGCCAGCGCCGGCGGCAGCATCTTCGGTGTCGGCGGCTGGACCACCACGGCCATTGGTAACGTGGCGTTTGCGGCAGTAAATAATGGTGGCAGCGGCACTACGGCAGCGGCAGCCTGGGTAACTAATACGGCTACGTTGCTCCCAACTTCTCCAGGAGGCAATAATACCGGCGTGGCTTATGGGCAATTTTTTGCCGCCAATGGCTACTTATATCTGGTGGGCGGCTACGACGGCACCACTACTCGCAACACGGTGTGGTCCGTTGCTATTAATAATGACGGTAGTATTGGCAGCGGTTGGGCACAGCAAAGCCAAACTATGAATACGCCCCGCTATCAGTTCGGTATGACCATAGCCAATGGCTACGTCTATGTCTTTGCTGGTGAAAACGGTGGCACCCCGCTCAATACCTATGAATATGCCAAAATCGGCACTGGTGGCACACTCAGTACTTTGTGGACGCAGGGCACAATTACAGACTCCAGCGGGAGTACTATTACCACTCGTTTGCTACCCGACGCTGCCAGCTACGGCGGCTATGTCTACTTCAGTGGCGGCCAAAACGGCAGTACACGTTATAACGATGTCTATGGTGCCAGCATCAATGCTAGTACCGGCGCGCTGACTTGGCTCACCGGCAGCGCTCTCAACGGCTACACCACTGGTCGCTCTGAGCACAAATCATTCGCTTACAACGGCTATCTCTATGTTTTGGGTGGTAACAGCGGTACGGCACCCCTAAATGACGTCCAGTATGCGGCCATTAACACTAGTGACGGCACGCTGGGCAGTTGGCGATATACCACGCCGCTGCAGCAGCCCCGCCGACTGCACTCGCTTGGTGTAGCCAATGGTTTCGTCTATGTGCTGGGAGGTACTAACTCGGTTGGTAACCTGACCGATGTCGAGGATGCGCCGATTCTGGCTAATGGGGCACTGGGCGTATGGGAGCGTTCGGCCGGCAGCTTCACTAACTCTCGGAGTAATGCCCAGGCTACTATTTATAACGGCATACTTTACCTGGGCGGCGGTTTTAAGTCGACCGCCTCGCCGCCTTACCTAAGTGATATTCAATACATATCCCTAAACGCCAGCCCGCGGATTGGTCACTACTCTAAATTAATTGATTTCGGCACCGCCGTGTCGGTTAATAGTGTCAGCTACGGCGGTACGGCCCCGGCTACCACCACCAATCCTAACCCCATCCAGGTCAGAGCGGCCGGCACGTCGCTAGTGAACTTTGGCTCATCTATCGATTCTACCTCGGTAGGACAGTCAGCCCCCAGCTGCACACAGCCGGGCATTTCTAATACCCGCTACCTCTGGGTATTCGTCACCTTCGATGATTCGCAGAGCAGTATTCTGGCCGATGCTAACGGTAGCAACGGTAATTTGGCCAATCTCACCATTACGTATACGCCAGCGCACCCACTGCCGAATGCTCGTTTACGTGGGGGGCAGATGCTGCAGAATGGTAATTTAACTGGGCTGGATACCTGCGGCGCTTAGGATTGCAGAAGATGAAACGAAGAACGCCGAAGTAGCTGCATAGTACTGGTATTAAATGGCTAATTACTTCTAACTTACGCTTATGGATAAAATCTGCTACGCTACTGAGTGAAGATGGCAAAAATTATCGCGGTGACGAATCAAAAAGGGGGAGTGGGCAAAACTACTACCGCGGTTAATGTTGCGGCCCAATTGGCCAGCGGTAAGCAGCGAGTAATGTTGGTGGATTTAGACCCACAAGGTAATGCGACTAGTAGCTTGGGGATTGATAAAACCAAGTTATCGGCAACATTGTACGACGTGCTAGTTGGTAAGGCCGGGCTGGATGCAATAGTGCAGCCAACGACTAATCAAAACTTGTTTGTGCTGCCGTCGAACCCAAATTTGGCGGAGGCCGAAGTGCAATTAGTAAATATGCCAGGTCGCGAGCAACGTTTGCAGCAAGCTTTGCAAGCCGTGGATGTGGATATCGTTATCATTGACTGCCCGCCGGCGCTAGGTTTGCTAACGCTTAATGCCTTAGTGGCGGCGCAGCAGGTGTTGATCCCGGTGCAATCGGAGTATTTTGCCCTAGAAGGTTTAGGTCAGTTATTGCAAACAATTCAATTGGTGCGCGAGCGCTTGAACCCGCGCCTGGAAATTTTAGGCGTCGTGCTGACGATGTTTAACAAGCGCATGGTGTTGAGTGAGCAGGTTATGCAAGAGGTGCAACGGCACTTTGGCGACAAAGTCTTCAAAACAGTTATCCCGCGTAATGTGCGGCTGGCGGAAGCACCCAGTTTTGGCAAAACAATTTACGAGCATGACAAGTGGAGCAAAGGCGCCCGGGCGTACAAGCATTTAGCCGAGGAAGTGGCTAAGCGACTTGCTTAGGCAGCTCGCTGGCGAGCTGCGATTATGGACTGTTGATTATATATAGATACTGGAACCCATCCGTAATTGACTAATCAGCTTCATAAAAGCAAAAACAAATCCGCAGCCCACATTCGGCCATGTGCAATGAACCTGGCTCAGTCTGTTGTTAACAGTTACAACTTCCCCTTTAGGGGCAGTTCGAGCTGTTTGAGGAACGGAGGGTATGCCAGTGGCATACCTGGAGAGACGAGTTCTCGAACTGGTTGTAACCTGTTACAACGGCTGACCACGTGAGTGGAGTCGGCCGAGAGCTTTGGTACTTTGGTGGTCCAAAGTACGGAGGGAAAGAGGACATTATCAAATGGCGAATAGCAAATTCCGATGCATTACCGATTACCAAATAGCGATTATGTGTAGCTACATGGTTATTCGTCATTGGGCAATGCATAGCTATTCGCCATTTGGGAATCGCTAATATCTTTGCTTTCGCAAGGATGACTGCAAGAGGAAGGGCTGGCGAGTTAGCTGGCCCCTAGGTTGCTTATATACGAAAAATCTATTAAGATTATGCTAAAGCTTAAAGAGAAAACCGGAGAAACAACGTGTCGTTTGGGGGCATAAACAACGGCGGTAGCAGCATCTCGACCAGCAGCGATGTGGCGCTGAATAACCCCAGCGATGGCCAGGTACTAACCTACGATGCGTCACTGCAAAAGTGGCAAAACAAGGGTATTGGCAATGGCTTTAGTCAGCCGCTGACGATTGTCACTAGTGCGCCGTATTCGGCTGATAACAGTGGTACCAATGATGCCCGGGCGGCCATTCAGCAGGCAATTGACGATGTCTCGGCGGCCGGCGGCGGTGTAGTGTTTCTGCCGGCAGGCAAGTACCGGATTGAATTTCTGGCCAATGGTTTGGGCGCCGGCCAAGGCTGTGGCCTGCAGCTAAAGGACAGCGTGATTTTAGCGGGCGAAGGCTTTGCCAGCATGCTCTTTCCTACAGGCAGCTGGGCCCAAGAAGCCGGTATTGTGGGCATCGGCAACTTTGCGACCACGGCGGCGGTGCGTGATGCTCAAGTGCGTGATTTGTTTATTAAGGGGTCCGATTCAACGTCCGGACATGTGACGCCGACATCTAATCGGAGCGGGATTTTGTTTAATACGAACGCTATTACAACAGAACCGGATGCGGTGCATCGGATTACCAATATTTGGATCTGGGACTGTGACCGCGGATTAGTACTAATGGGTGATGACGATCAGGCGGTGGTGGTAAATACGGTGCGCATTCGCTGGTCACTGCGGCAGGGTGTACTAACGGGCCGCGAAGATGGCAGTGGCGGCGGACCGGATAACTTCCTAACATTTGTGGACGTGTCGTCTTCGAATTTAGGTGGTGGCACCTATGCGGGCTTTGAAATCTGGTCCAGTAACGTGCATCTTAACACCTGTAAATCGTGGTACAACAAGCGTTCGACAGCTTTTACGACTGGGGTGACATACAAAGATGGCGCCGGTTTTTACCTGGCAGCGACACGGATTTTTGGCTCGAACCTGGAGGCGCAAGATAACGGTGGTCACGGTGTGCTGATACGTTACGGCAACGTCAATATCGAGGGTTTGATTGCGGACAGTAACTCCTATTATGCCAATGTCTCCGGCTCGGCAGTGACCAATGAGTGTTATGGCTTATATATTGGCTCGGGCGTGGCTTCGGCTACGGTGTCGGGTATCAATGTGTTTAGTCGTTCGGCCTCGCATCAAGACCAAAAATACGGCGTATACATTGATTCTAGTAGCCGGAATATCCAACTCTCTGGCACAGCCAAAGATAACGCATCGGTGCAAAATACGCCCACAGCGGCGGATGCAGTGGTCTGGTCGAGCGGGGCCAATGCCAGCCATTTGGTAGCGATTGGTGTCAGTGCTGGCGGTACCTCAAGTGTAGTAACTAACGGCTACGCCAGCTCCAGCACTGGGCCATACACTGGGTTTAAAAGCACGGTTGGTCAAGAAGTGACGGTAACGGGCACGACGCTAACTAGCGACGCTAACGTAAAAGCGGACGTACCGGGCGGCGGTTTGCGTTATAGCATCGAGGGGACAATTATTTATCATGCCGATGCTACCCAAAAAGCTAAATTGACATTGTTACCGACAGTGGTCAGCGGTAGCGGCACGCTCGACGGCTATATTCAGCTGACATATACCGATATGACGGGCGCGAGCAAAATCTCGCCAGTATATTTGAATGGCAGTGGCTCCACGGCCATCACGGCCGACGGGGCTGGCAATGATACGCAGACGACTACCACGCGCATGGTACGAATCACGGGCTCTTGTTATGTGGCGACCACTATTACGACCGGCCGGCTGAGCTTAGCGGTAGCGGAAGCTAACGGCACGGGCACGGGTATCAAAGTTAATACAGGATCATGGCTACGACTAACATTGCTGGGATAATTATTTAATACCTATATGAAACAGAAACTTGCAAAATTATGGCAGCGACAGCGGTCCCGGATTATCGCCTTGCTGTTCGTGCTAGTATTTGGCGGCTTGGGTACCTATTTACTACTGGAATCACACGCCGCGACGCCCTCTACAGGTGTCGAAACGGAAAACGGCACGGTATCAACAGCGGCCGGAACGGTTAATGACAGTACGGCTTCCGGGGGTAAGGCAATTAAATTTGGTCCAGGTAATGGCGCGGGCAATTTGGTATGGGATGACGAATTTAATGGCACCTCGGTGGATACGGCTAAATGGACGGTTTGGGATACAACACTAAGTTACGATGCCGAATATAACACCAGCCGGCCGCAGAATTTGTTTGAGCAAAATGGGATTTTGACGGAACGGGCGCTTCGGGAAAGTTATGGCGGCCGTTCATATACCTCGGCCTACCTGAATACTATCGGCAAGCAGAATTTCGGCGTGGGCTACGCCTACGAAATTCGAGCCAAAACGCCGACTCAACCCAACACTTCGGCCGGTATCTGGCCGGCCTTCTGGCTGCGCTCCAACGAAACGCCGGCAGAAGTAGATATTGGTGAGTGGTACGGCACCCCACAACCGGCCGATCCGAGCAACCACTCCAATAAAGTGACCATCACGGTGCACTCTGATACTACCGGTGGCACTACCGATACTAAAGACGGGTATGACGCCCCCTTTGACACCTTATTTTCGGCTGGAGCGGCGCCTTGGAATGCCTTTCACACTTACCGGTGCGAGGTGGCGTCTGATGGCTACCGTTTCTATATCGACGGGACTTTAGTGCATTCGGTGTTGCTCAAAGACAAGCCATGGATTGCCACCGGGCTGGGCGGCACCTGGAATATGCGCTTGAACTTACAGATTGGACTGGCGGGCAAATGGGCTGGCGCACCGGATGCTAACACTATTTTCCCGGCAGATTTTCAGGTTGATTACGTGCGGATTTATAAACTATAAACATGACGAAAGCGCTTCGGCAAGCTAGAATTAAGCTAATGGCTACAAACAAGGAAAGCATATGAGCGCCGCCCGATTACCAATTCCTGGTTCTGATGATGGCACGTGGGGAGACATCCTCAACGCCTTTTTGGAAGTCTCGCACGACACGACAGGTAATTTGTTAACGAGTGCTGTGCAGCGGGCCGGAGGTATTACGTCTGTTAACGGCAAGACCCCGGTAAATGGTATTGTCACACTGCTGCCCACCGATGTGGGCTCCACCGATGCCAGCTCGTTGCAAGGCAGGGCCGTAGCGCCTAACGCACCGAGCGATGGGCAAGCCCTAGCTTACGATGCCACAACACAGCGCTGGGCACCGACAACGATTACCAGCTCCGGCTCGGTGAGTGACGCTACCACCAATACCAAAGGCGTCGTGGCGCTAGCTGGTGATTTGAGCGGTACAGCGGCTGCCCCAACCGTGGCTAAGGCCAATGGCGTAACGCTGCCGGCAACCGCCCCGAGTAGCGGACAGGTGTTAACGGCTACCAGTGGTACGACAACTGCTTGGCAAGCCCCAGCCAACGCACCGGTGAGTTCCGTGGCCGGCAAAACTGGTGCCGTGACTCTTACGGTTAGCGACGTGAGCGGAGCATTAGATGCCAGCAATAACCTCTCGGATC
>Ga0157372_10000360_pt1 | contig 50159 bp, 51 predicted proteins | sample C55metaG_FD_115307 | JGI IMG/M metagenome (GOLD analysis project Ga0157372, IMG submission 115307) | Corn rhizosphere microbial communities from Kellogg Biological Station, Michigan, USA - C5-5 metaG | ecosystem: Host-associated > Plants > Roots > Rhizosphere > Soil | place: USA: Michigan...
ACCGGAAATGTTAAAATAGAATGAATTATGACGAATAATTTACAGATTATCGGTATTGCCGGTACTAATGGCTCGGGCAAAGATTCCGTCGGTCAAACCCTAGCTGACCGGCATAGCTATTTATTTGTCTCCGTGACTGATCTGTTACGGGCCGAGTTAAATCGTCGCGGCAAAGAAGTCGTTCGTGACAATATGCGCGAGCTGGGTGACGAATGGCGGCGGCAGTACGGCTACAGCGTGCTGGTGGACCGTGCCGTCGAAGAGTATCAGCGGCTGCGAGATAAGTATGTCGGTGTGGCAATTGCCAGCTTGCGTAACCCGTACGAAGCCGATAGGATACACGAACTCGGCGGCATTGTCATCTGGATTGATGCCGACCCCAAGGCTCGCTACGAGCGCATCCAGGCCAATGCCGAAGCTCGCTCACGAGCCGGTGAGGACAGTAAGTCTTTCGAGGAATTTTTAGCCGAGGAGGAAGCCGAAATGCACAGCCAGGGTGACCCGGCTACTCTCGACATGAGTGGCGTCAAAGTTCGCTCTGACATCTTTCTCATCAACGATGCCACTAATCTAACTGATTTCCAGAACTTCATCACCGAACAACTGTTCGGCGTGCACCGAAATAATTAGGCTGTAGCGTCAATTTCGCCTAGCCCGTCTGCTAATGCTTGTAAATCACCATCCTCTAGACCTGTAAAGTCTAGCCCAGCAAATTCAGGATTAAGCATAGCGAGCAAAACATCTCTATCTGCCGGCTGCTTGCCTATAGTCGTTGAGCCATTTTCAAATAAATCTGCCATAATAAATCCCTAAGATATTTTTATATTACAATAAAATTTCTACTAAGTCAACTAACTTAAATATGTTTACTACCTTTTAGCTTCTGCTTTAATGTTACGCTCACAGGTAGACGCGTATCAAGAGCGTACTTAGGAAAGTTTTTGTAATCGGGACGGCGCCGGATGCCCTCGTCCAATAAGGCATAAATGCGCCGAAACGATTGGGCTATCTGGGCGTTTTGGATGATAATGCCCGAAACATCTTCGCCGAAGGACATGATGGACACTTTATTGCCATACACAGCCCACTCAACGGGCTCGTCATAATCTTCTGTGGTGATCCAGGTGCGCGTAAGCTGCATAAGGCGATCAGACTCGGCTATTGGCATACGCGGTCCATTATCTGGTGCGACAGGGGCAGCTATATCTTGGATAATGGCGTAGCGAGGAATATTGTGCGCCGGGAACAGGTTGCGGACCTTATGCAATTCTTCGGTGCCAAAGTGGTCAAGATCCCGGAGGCTTCTAATGAAATAGAGCGGTTGACCTTCTTTGACTTGATCGGCATAGATGGCACGCATGCCTTCCTTGCCTTGAAAATATCGAATGCTCGGCTGCTCTGAATGGGAGAAATAGAAATCAAGCAACTTCGGTAGTTCCCCTTGTAGTTTACGCTCACGCCGTTCAGCAGCAGTTGTTGCTTGGCGGACTAATTGCTCTAAACCGGCCGGGCTGAGGGCAGTGTAGTGCTGTTTTTTAGCCACATCTTCACGAGTGGCTAGGCCCAGCTCGCAGAGCTTATCCAGAATCTTGTAGGCATTGGTGCGACTTTCCTCGGTATACTTGGCAATTTGGGGAGCTGTGCTGGGGCCATGCTCAATCAATGATTTATAGACTGCTGCTTGAACTTTTGTCAGTCCAATGTCTTCTAAAGTCTGTACGTCCATAACCTATAAGATAACAAATCTACCTACATTTGTGAATATAAATTTCACAAACTTAATTAAGTTAATTGTAATTTAATAAAAATAGTTGTAGAGTATGCATATGAGCGAAACATTAGTAGCTACAGCTGAGCAAGTTACCAAATTATTTGGCAGCACTGAGCAAGTCGATCCAGAGGCTTGGCGTGGCGATGCCTTTATGACACCGGCTGGGGTAGAGGTTCAGTTTGGTGATAGCCGGCTCGGAGTAGTTAATAACCCAAATGATGGTGACGAGATATTTCGCATAACAGGTAACACGGTACCACGGCTCTGTGGAGCATTGGGCGCTAGCTGTGCTAAGGGCTGTGGACTTGCTGACCGAGCGATGAGCATGGCTGCTCGTCAAGCTCAGGATTGCGCCTCAGCAAATGCCACTCGTGCATTTCAAGGCCAGCCTGGCTTTATGGTAGCTCAGACTAATAATGAAGTAGTGTTTCTATCTGACAAGAATAGTTATAACGATGTCACGATGCGTGATGAAAACGGTACTAAACGAACAATTTTCGGCAAAACTAAACCGGGTGCCGTTCTGGTAATTGCTGAGAGCGATATTCCTGAAAACGCCGAAACCGGTATTTTTATCGGTGCAAATAACGCCGATAACTCTTTTGGTATCGCTACGTTTGCCTTGGGTGGTGAACGATATGCTTTAACTTTTTCGTCAACGCGCCTCAACTTGGGTGACCGCGACCAAGATGCCCAAATCTTACGAAAGGCTATTGACGGCATTCTTGATAGGCAAGAGATTTTTGGTGACGAACGTGCCCGAATGATCGCTGATTTACAGGTACAGATCGATATTGGCTATTCAGCCGGCATCGATGACTTTGCCTTTGATATCAAAATTCCAAAATACGAACCATCGGAAGAATTGGCACATATCGATATTCGCAAGCTAACACCGGAACAGATACAGAGCTTATCGGTTGAATCCCAGAATGCTCGGTACTTACTACTCGCCAATGGGCATATTGATGAAAACGGTAACATTAAAGAAGGTGATGCCGGTAGAATTAAGCCGTCAGAATTTATGGATTTCTGGTATCCTGGCGCACTAGATAACGGCGAAATTATTGGTCATCCCGAAGTAGAGCTTCGCTTATATACTCCCCGCACAAAAGAAGGTTGCCCAGGTGATGGTGAGCTATGCCACGTTGACTATGTCAAAATAACTCGGCGTACCTTGAAGACGCAGCTGATTGAAATGGGTATTCCTGAAGATAACATCATCTATAACACTGATCGAATTATCAACACGGCTTCATCGGATAATCGCCTGGCATCGAACCGGGCTATGGACCTTGTTGGCATACCCGTTCCCAAGACGCTACGGTCTGTGAATGGCGCCATGGTAGCTTTTCCTCAGTTGGCAGCCTAGCGGAGTTAACAATGCATAGATTCACAAGTGAATGGTTACGGGAACATGGGGTAGAGGGCGATGACGCTACGCTGGAAGATGTGGCTGGACATGCTCAGAGGGCTTTGGAAATGATGATTAATGAGGCTGCGGCTCAAGAGTTGACGGCTGAACAGGTGAAAGAATTCAAAAAATTGCTAACCAAAGATATTTCTGAAGCCGAGCGGCTGCAATGGCTTAAGGAGCATTGTCCGAATTACGAGCAAATTGTGGAACAGGTGGCGGCTGATTTTAAGAAGGATATTGCCAATAGCGAGCACCGGATTAGTTTTATTCTTGAACAACAGATTAAAAACTAGAACGCCACGCTAAGCTAGTTTAGGGTGTTTGCGGAGGGTTTCCGGAGTGTGGTCGCGGAGGAGGGCGGCGTGGCTGTGTTTGCGAGTGTGGCGTTGGAGTAAGCGAAGGCTAAAGTAAATGATGGCTACGGCTAGGGCTGAGAGCCAGTCACCCCAAGTGAGCGGACCAGCGTGGAAGTAGGGGTGAATCCAGGGGTTATAAATTATGTTCGCGATGCAGAAGAAGGAAATGGCGAAGGCGATGAGTAGTTTTTTGTTGCTCCAGAGGTAGCTGGTGAAGAATCGCTCGTGATTGTCGCTGCGCACTAACATCAGGTTGATGAATTGGCAGAGGACAATGGTGACGTAGGTGAGGATTGTGGCTCGGGAATATAGAGTGCTAGTGCTGTCGATGTGTACCGGGCTTAAGCCACGGCGTTCGAAGAAAAATAAGAAGTTGGCGTAGGCCAGAGCGGCCGAGAGCAGGCCGAAGCCAATGAACTCGCCGACGGCTTTTTTATTGATGATGTGATCACTCAGGCGGCGTGGCTGGTCGTGCATCAGTTTGTGCTGGGCGCCATCCCAGCCCAGGGCGGTGATGGGGAACATCTGGGCAATGACGTCGATGGCTAAAATTTGGACGGCCGTGATGGCTAGCGGTATATGAAAGACGCTTTGCCCGATTAAACTGATGAGAATTGCTAGCAACTCACCGGCATTATCGGTCAAGGCGCAGCGGGCAGCTTTAACAATATTGTGGTAGGTCAGACGGCCTTGTTCGACGGCGCTGACGAGCGTGCTGAAGCTGTCATCCAGCAGCACGATTTCGGCGGCGTCTTTGGCGACGTCGGTGCCGGTTTTGCCCATGGCGACACCAATATCGGCCCGTTTGAGTGCTGGAGCATCATTGATGCCATCACCGGTGACGGCGACCACACGACCACTCTGTTTGGCGATTTCGACGATGCGTAATTTATCCTCCGGCGCTACGCGGCTAAAGACGGTGCCGCCGCGCTCCACCAACTGCAAAATTTGACTGTCGGCTAGGTGAGGCAATTCGTTACCAAGTACAATGGTAATATCTTCCGGCCGGGCTGCCAGGTTGGCATGCCGAGCAATGGCTTGAGCGGTCGTCGGGTTATCGCCAGTCACCACGGAGATTTTGATGTGGGCGCCACGGGCGGCCACCATAGCGGCCGGTACTTGCTCGCGCAGGGGATCGAGCATGCTGACCATGCCGAGGAATGTGAAATCCTGCTCGACCTTGTCCATTTCCAGCTTGCCGAGATCTGTTTTGGCGGGCAAAATGCGATAGGCAAAGGCTAAATTGCGCATCGCTTGCTTAGCCTGAACGTCATTGTAAGCCAGCAAGCGTTTGCGATCGGCAGCGGTCAATTTACGCTCCAGAACATGGTCGTGCAGCTTACTGCTGCGAGCTAAAATGGATTCCGGCGCGCCTTTAGCGAAGACGACTATTTGGCCATGGTAGTGGCGAACCGAACTCATTAATTTGCGCGCCGAATCGAACTGAAACTCTTTAATTTCCTGATTCGCGCTGTCTAATTTTTCAGGATCTAACCCTGCTTTGCGGGTAAGTGTTATCAAGGCGCCTTCGGTGGGGTCGCCCACCACGTACCAGGTAGCGTGCTGATCATCCGGCGGATCGACGTGGGCGTTATTTGCCAGGACCGCCGTCGTGAAGAAAAGTTCTAATTCCTGCAGGACCTGGGTGCTAAGCAGTTTTTGCTCAGCATCGACAACTTGACCATTGGCTTCATAACCAGTGCCTGTCACTTGATACTCAGTCTTGCCAATGAGCAGGTTGGTGACGGTCATCTCGTTCTTAGTCAGTGTGCCGGTTTTATCGGTCAGGATGACATTGGTGGCACCCAATGTTTCAACCGCCGACAATTTTTTAACCAGCGCCCGCGCTTTGGCCATCCGGCCGGCAGTTTGCGCAAGTGTTATGTTCACTTCTGCTGCTAAACCATTCGGAATCATGGCGGCGGCAATACCAATGGCGAACAGCAGGGCGTCATGGACGCCAAATTTGGCCTTGAGAGCAATAATTGTCAGGAGTACTGCCAAGATTATAGTACCTTGCACTAGCCGCTTGGCCAGATGGTTCATCTCCTTTTGCAGGGGTGAAGCATCGGTGTCAACCACCTGGCTCAGGCTGGCGATGCGGCCTAATTCAGTGTGCATGCCGGTGCCAACCACCACGCCATGGCCATGTCCAGTCGCTACCGTAGTACCCATGAACAATAAGTTGTGCCGGTTACCCAGCGGCACGTCATCGGCAATGGCATGCACAAACTTTCGGCTCGGCTGGCTTTCGCCGGTTAGTGCAAAGTCATTGGTAGCTAACTCCTCTTCGTCCAAAATCCGTACGTCGGCCGGCACTGAATCGCCCTCTTCGATATAAATCACATCGCCCATTACTAGCTCAGCCGCATTAATCTCGCTGAGCTTGCCGTCGCGCGACACCTTAGCTTTCGGCACCATTAGCTGTTCCAGGCTGGCGAACAACGTCTCGGCCTTGTGCTCCTGGAAAAAGCCCACGAAGGTGTTCATGAGCGCGATAATCACTAAAATGGTCGCCGTCCGCACGTCGCGCAAATACAGCGATAACCCGGCGCTAACTAGTAAGATAACCACCAGAATATTCTTAAACTGCCGCAAAAAGGTGACTAAGGTGCTTTCGCGATGGGCTTTATGCAAAATATTCGGTCCCAAATGCTCCAGCCGATCTTTGGCTTCGCTCGCCGACAAACCACTAGTTTCCGACCGCAGCTCCGCCAATACCTCGCTCGGACTCTGTCGATAATAATTCAGCCGCGTCTGCCCATCCATTTACCGTAATTATACCGGGAAACGCTACACTTTGTTTATTTACAGATTATGGGCGATCATAAACTCTGCAATGGGCTGTGCTGCTGTAGGCGATTGTGGAAGACGTACCATGCTCCCAAAACTAGCCCGAAAATGTTCTGTCTCTGCGGTATCCGGGAATATGAAGCCCTTCCTTTCGTACCACTCAATAAGGTCTTCGCCCGTGAGTCTACCATCGCGCTCTAAAGGCTCAAGGTATATTCGCCAACCCTTAGCATCCGCTAATGCACAGAGGTTATCCAGCAAGAAGCTGCCAACACCTTTTGCGGCGTGGTACTCGCTATCCTCTGGCAAATAACGGCTATCTGTCTGTATGCGACTAATACCGATAGCCGGAGCACCGTCCTTAGTTTCTGCACTGCTGACCCACACAGAACCTACCTTCCCATCACCTAGACGTAGGGCCTGCCTGAGTTTTTGGTACTGCCCAGCATAATATCGATTTTCGGCTATTGCGTGTTCGACCTCCGGGCTCAGCCTGTCCCATTCTGAAGGCGGCAGACTGACTACTAAATTAAAGCCATTCGGTTCAGAAGGGATTGTGCCCTCAAACACATAAGGCAAGCCGCCTATTATGGCGTCCAGCTTAAATTGCGTCGGACCAGTTTGGCGCCGCTCCGCGTCAGCCGCATCGTATAGTCGTGCTTCACTCATAACGATAATTATAGCTAACCCAGTCCCTTATTCTTATACTGCTCAACTTTCTTCGCCCGTCCGTGCGAGTAATCTGCCCAAGTTCCCAATAATAGTTTCGATATTGGCCGACGTATCGATAGCATGAAAATCAGCTAAGTACATAAATGCTTCATCACTTCCATGCGCCCAATTAAGTCTCATAGCAAGCTCGATAGATGGAGTATCAAACCATAGGCGAAAGCCATATCGCCCAGGCACCAGTCCTAAATCATACAAATGCTGGGCTGCCCGGATCTTTTTAAAATCCACAGTAACTGATTCGGGAAGTTCACGCCTATCCTCTTCTTTTTTTGTTCCAAGCGTGGCCGTAAGCTTTATCGGTTCGTCGGTTGGGTAGATGTCAGTAAAATTGTGCAGCTCCTTAAAGGTGAACTTGCCTAGGCCACCCACCACCCTGGGGCTGTCTGTGTATTGGGTGAGAGGGTGAGAGTCTTTAACACTTTTAGTATCAACATCGAATCTAGCAAATTTACCTATATAGGCCTCGATCTGTACGCGATAAGGAAACTTGTAGCATGCTTCTACATCGACAGATGGGTCATCGTCATCGGGGTGCAATGTGAAGCGATAACTCTGAAACCCCGTGCCCTTAGACGCAAGCAATACGCTAAAACCTTCATTCAGTAACTGGAGTTGTTCCGGAAATGCCGGGCTGAAGCCAACACGAGCCAGTTCTTGGTCACTGCGGCTGGCTAAATCACCAGCGGTTACGTAGCGTTCAACATCACTTCCTGCCATAATGATTTCCTAGGCTAATTACACATTAAAATAGTTAATAAGCTAATGCTCATCTTCCAGCAGTTCCTGACCCGCTTCCGGTATTGCTTCGGAGCCGGCTGGAGCGCCATAGGTGGCCACAAACCCCTCATCAACTATAAAATTGTCGCCTTGTACAGTTAACCCTACGGCTGCTTCCAGAAGACGCCAAAATCGACTGCCGGTAGGACTTTGTACGACGGCGTAAACAAATCCATCGGGTGGGGCAGCACGATGTGAGAGTTCGCCCGTTGGGTCGAAAGCCAGGCTAGTATCATCGTCACCTGCAGCACAATGTCGGTATAGTTCTTGCCCATGGGGCGTAGTCACTCTGTCTGAGACTTTCATCCATTCCGGATATTCTCGTCCAAATAACTGATAATTTTCACGTTGAGTAAGTCTAAGGCTTGCGAACGGATTTGGGATGCCAATAGCGGCAAGTTCTCTGGTTAAGTTATCACTTGATCTCGAACTTATAGGTTGTTCTCTTTCAGAAGGACTGCCTAAGAGCCCGGAACGAGCATCCTGTGATTCCGGTGGCGATAAGTTAATCTCCGCGTCCAAACAAAAACGACCAGTTAAGGCGCAGCGGCCAGTTTGCTGGGCTGGGCACGTACCATCAAATACAAGCGGTGTTTTATGGGCTAGCATCCAGTCATGTACACCATTATCGCCGACACTCAGCGTAACATCGCTACGTAGTTGTTCGACATCAGCAGCAATTAGCTCCGTAATGCCAGCTGGTGTACCCTGACAGTCTGCTAGTTGCGGATTACAGCCTTGTATATTCGAGGTAAACTCGGGCGGCCCGCCCGTAAAGATGCCAGGTCGGCGCATGTGACTCCTTGCATAAGTTATTATTTCATTGTATAGAATTTTATATGGTTGTATAGCTAGCTTCGTATGATTATATGTATAACAGATACAGATAATGTCAAACTAAAATTGACAAAATTAATTTAACACCTTATACTGCGCTGAATGGACAATCTATTAGCCGAAATCGGGCTGACTGAGACCGAGGTAGCGGTGTATAAGTATTTGCTGACGCATAGTGCCGATACAGCGGCGGCGATTGCCAAGCACACCAAGCAGACTCGTACCAATACGTACATGGTGCTGAATAAATTGATCGATAAGAGCATCATTGTAGCCGATGACAGTGCGGCAGTGCGGCGATATAGTGCGGCTAATCCGCAGGTATTGCAGCAACAAGTACGGGCGCAGCAACAGACTTTGGCGCGGACGAGCAAATCTTTGGAACTGGCCTTACCGGAGTTACAGTCGATGTTCAATCTGGCGCAGCAACGGCCGGGCGTGATCAATATGGAGGGCTTGGACGGGCTGCGGGCGTCATTCGAAGATCAAGCTAAGTCTAAAACTGACCTGTTACTATGGGGCAGCTATATTGCCAATCGGGATCCGCGGATATGGCAAATCATCGAAAAAGGCGGCTATAAGCGCCGGGCAAGAGGTATTAATACTAGGTGTTTATTCCATAACGAGGCGGCGCAGTGGCCGCATATTCAGGAGTTTGCCCTTAAGGGTTTTGAAGTACGATTATGGGGTGATAGGCCGATTATCGGCGAGGTACTAATTTATGATAACCGCGTGACGTTCACGACCTATGCCCCTGAAATTATGGTGACGATTCTCACCAATGACGTCATGGCCGACACGTTTCGTACTATTTTTGAGAACTGCTGGCAAAGCGCTGACGAACTGCCTGGAAAGTAAAGAACACCTGATAAATTATGCTTAGGAAGTGTCCCTAGACGGGTCACCCAGGGTGTTAGCGCAGCCGGATGTTGACGGTTCGGGGTAGCTCGACGGCGAAGGTAGAGCCGACGTTGACTTCGGATTTTTCGAGGTAAATCTTGCCGCCCATACCCTCGACGATCAGTTTTGAGGTGTAAAGGCCAAGGCCGGTGCTTTGGGTGTCGTCGCGGGTCAGGATGCTGGCCGAGGCTTGCTGCAATTTGCGGAACAGAAGATGTTGGGCTTCCACCGGAATGCCACTGCCGGTGTCGGTCATGGTCATTTTGACGCGGTCTTTTGTAACGGTGAGCTGGATCTTGACGCCGCCTTCTTTGGTAAAGCGAACGGCGTTGCTCAGCAGGCTGATGATCACTTGGCGGGTGCGGTCGGCATCGGCCGCTACCATGATCGGCTTCGACTTCGGGGTCAGCTCCAAGGCTAGCTTTTTACGCGAGCCGGTAACGTCGTATTCGCGCAAAATCTGCTGGACGAGATCGGTGAGGTTAAAAGTAGTAACGTTAAAGATAGCTTTTTCCTGTTCCAAGCGGGAAATGTCGAGGAAGTCGTTGACGATTGATATCAACCGCAAGCTGGCCTCGTGAATGTCGACTACCATTTGGTGCAGATCGGGATCCTTGAGCTGTTTAGAGTAGAACTGCAGGGCCATGTCCGAGTTACCGCGAATGGCCGATAGCGGTGTGCGGAGCTCATGGGAGGCAATCGAGAAGAACTCGTCGCGGGAACGATCCAAAGCCGCGCGTTCCGTCGTGTCTTCTATGATCATAACCGTACCGATGACGCGCTGGGCATCGGTTATGATGGGGCTGAAGAACAAGCGGAAGAACAGCGGACCGTACTCAATATTCTTCTCGATGGAGGTGGTTTTATCCTGGGCTCGCTTAATACTTTTGAGGATATCAATTGCCGGATTGAAGTCGGCGTTGATACGCTTGAGTACCTCTGGGGTTTTGCTAGGATCGGCTGGAATGGCATGGCCGACCAGTTTGCTAAAGAGTTTGTTGGACAGAATAATACGGTTATGGCTGTCGATTACCGCCAAACCGAACGGCAGGCTCAGAATAGACGACGACAGGCGCGCTTGAGAATCCACCAGGCTTGTGGTCATGTCATTGAAAGCAGCACTGAGGGTGCCGATTTCGTCGCTGGATTCCACTCGCACGCGCAAGCTAGTATTGCCGGCACGGATTTTCTCGGCAGCAGTTGTCAGCCGGCGGATTGGCCGGATGATGATGCGGGCAAAGAACCAGCCAATGGGAATAGTCAGCGCGATGGTCAATAAAATAATGAGCACTGTGATGTTGCGCATGTGCAGGACAGAGGCGTAGACTTCGGCTTCATCAATTTTTACCTGCAGGGTCCAATCAGTGCGCGGAATCTCCCGGCTGACTGCTACGACGGCGTGACCCCTGTAATCGATGGTTTTATTGCCCGTTGTGGTAGCTTTGACGGGCTGCAGAGCGGCGTTTTCATTGAAGCGTAAAGGCAGCAGGTAGTACTGCTGATTGCCGGCTTTGTAGGTCAGGAGGGTTTCGCCGGTCTTGCCAACGTCGGCATAGTTTTGAGCAATTAAGTTGTAGCTGTCGGTTTCGGCTTCCAGGATGACAGTACCGATTTTGGTGGATGAATAGGGCAGGGTGAGCGGGGTGGTGAGGTATTGGCTGAGGCGACCATCAATGTCCTTGAAGAATATAGAGACATCGGCCTGCTTAGAGCCAAGTTTATAGATTTCGGTGTTACTGTAGTCTTTACCGATAAACCGGCTGTCGCTGGAGCCCACGATTTTACCATGGGTATCGAGGACGTGGATGCGCCGAAAGGTTTCATTGTCTTGTTGGGCGGTCGTGAGGGCGGCAGAGAGGGTCCGCTGATTTTGGAGGGTTGGCTGCTGACTGTAGGTTTGCAGCAAGGAGCGCACCTGCTGGCGGTCGGCGAACAGATTAAGGTCTTCGTAGTCGGCATCTACGAGCTTATTGACCTCGATAACTTGGCGAGAAGCGGTATTGTTTATTTGAGTGTGAATTTGCTTGCTCAGGGCGTCGTAGGTGTTGGCGTAGGACAACACACCGACCACTAGCGTGGGGATGAGCGCCATGGCTAAGAACAGTAGGATGAGCTTATTGGAGAGGGAGAGTTTCACAAAAGTTTCTTGATTTAGCGGGGCGCTTACGGGTGCGCCCCTTGCTGGATTAACTTGCTACGAAGACGGAGCGCGCAGCTTACCATCCTGAACTTGGTAGACTACGTAGTTGGCTGGGACGTCACCATTTTTGTCAAAGGTGATTTGTCCGGAAGCACCGGCGAATGATTCATGGGCAATTTTGTCCTTAATGGCCGGGCCGGTAGTGGCGCCGGCCTGGACGGCTTTAAAGATTGCTATATAGGCGTCGTTGCTTTGGGCACCGTACAATTCCGGATCTTCCTGGAACATGGCGCGGTGTTGGGCGGCAAAGTCGGCATTGCCTTGGCTGACCGTTACCACGGTGATACCTTCGGCCAAATCAGCCGCGTCCTTAATGAAGTTCTGATCACCGAGTACCTCGGAGCCGTAAACAGGCACGCTAAAGCTTAGTGCTTTCATTTGCTGCAGAATAGCGACGGGCGAAGTGAAAGCGCTGGGTGCCATGTAAATGGCGTCTGGGTTGGCGGCTTTCATGGCTTGGGTTTGCTTGGCCACATCGGTGGAGCCGTCCTCGTAGGTTTCGTAGGCTACCACCGTACCGCCCAAGGCTTCAAAGTTTTGCTTGACGGCGGCGCTGAGCCCGATGCCGTAATCTTCATTGGAGTAGACGATGGCCAGGCGCTTGATGTGGCGGGTGTTGTAGAGCAGGTTAGCCGTAAATTTACCAGTTAGGGCGTCACTGGGGATGGTGCGGAAGACGTAATCGCCGGCGGTAGTCAGGTCGGGGCTAGTCGAGGCAGGGGAGACCAGCGGGATCTGATACTTGTTGGCGATAGGAGCTGCGGCCAGGGTCGCGCCAGAGCAGGCTTCGCCAATGACGGCTACAATGTCGTGGCGGTCGGCCAGTTCCTGCATGGCTTTTTTGGCTGAATCAGCGTCGCAGTTAGTATCTTTTTGGACAACGTCAATCTTAAAATTATCGGATTTGTACTTGGCTTGGGCGACTTCCATGCCCTGCTTCATGGCGATGCCGGTGCTTAAAGTATCACCGCTAGGTGCCAGTAAGCCAATATGGAAAGTTCTTGCGGTTGGGGCTGCTGATTTATGTCGGGTGGCAACTAAAATAGCTATCGCCGCTCCAACGACGATAATCACGGCCAGGGCAATAAGTCCTAATTTTTTACGATTAGCGGGTTGTTTTTGTTTACTGGCCGGTGCGGCAGGTTCTTCTGAAGGCGAATTATCTGTCCCCACCTCTTTATTTGTTACTTCTTGCATGGCAGTACCACCTCTTTGTTGTTAATCCTACTTGCATAATAAAGTTTATGGTTATATTTGGCAATTAGCTAATAAGTGACTATTTAATGATTAGATGAGATTCATCGGGGTAGAAGGGTGGATTAATACAAGGTTTAACCTAAAGTTAATATTTGGGAAATTATCGTCTAGAGCATCTGTAAACGGGAAGCTATAATTAAGCATAACTTTTATGCAAGACGCTTGGCTTTTATATCTATTACTTATTTTAGGGCTTTTCGTAGGTGTCATCCTGGCGGTGCACTTCCGGTTACTAGAGGCGCGGCTAGCATTGGCTCGTATGATCGGCTATGGATTGGCGCTCGCTATAGCGGTCACTATTTATTGCTGGGTGGCACTTATTCTAACCCACCAATTTACTCAGACGAGTGGCCTTGATGACACGGAATTATTTTTGCTATTGCTACCGGCACTGTTGCTGGCTCTGACATTTCATGGGATTGAAAAATTTATTAGCAAATACATTCAGCAGGCACTACACGACGATGTTTATGATACGCGTGAAGTGCTTGATAAGCTGTCGGCCAGCCTGTTAACAGCCGATAACGAAATAGATAGTATCATGCGGCGGAGCCTTGCTGTTTTACAGCGGACGCTGCAGGCAAGCCATGCGTATCTGGCCGTGCTTAACAGCTCGGGCGTTATTTATCACCATCTAAGCGTAGGCCGCGAGACGCCTGCTGAAGTCGAAGCGTTTATAAAGCATCTTCCTAAATTGAGTGGCGGCCTTGTGACCCAGACGGACAAGCCCGACGATAGCTTGTCAAAGCTTCTGGCCGCAGATAGTAGCGAAGTATTACTGCGGCTTGGTACGGCCGAAAATAATAGCGGCTTTCTGCTGTTAGGCCCCAAACAGAATGGAGCTAGGTATACCAAACAGGATTTGGCACTGCTCCAGACAGCTGCCAAGGATATGGCTATTGCTTTAGATAATGCCAAAAAATATGAGCAGATTTTGCACTTTGCTGATACGCTGCACCGGACAATTAAAGAAGAAACCTCTAGCTTACGTCGGGCGAATGAAAAATTGAAAAATCTTGATGCTATGAAAGATGATTTTATTGCTACGGCGTCACACCAGTTGCGCACACCGGCGTCTTCGGTGCACGATGCCCTTCGTATGCTGAACCACCCGTCATTGACCAAAAAAGACCGCGAGGAATTGATCGATCTGGCGGAAGCCAGCAGCGAGCACTTGGTAAACGTAGTACGCACCATGCTCAATATGGCGCGGTTACAGGCCGGCCATTTCACGATTGATAAGAGCAACGCCGAGCTGGTGGGGTTAACCGAGAAAGCTATCGAACAGGTGAAAATCCTGGCCGAACAAAAGAAAACTAAAATCAAACTCATTAAGCCGAATCACCCGATTATGACTCGCGTTGACGCGGCAAAAGTTAACGAGGCACTCTCTAATTATATTGAGAATGCCATTAAGTACAGCCCGCAGCGCAGCACGGTTACGGTCAGCTTGCTGGAATCTGGCGGCAAGGCTATTTTTGAGGTGGCTGATCAGGGCATGGGCGTACCAGCGACAGAGCAGAAAAACTTGTTTCAAAAATTCTATCGAGCGACCAATGCCCGCCAAGAAGAGCCAGACGGTAACGGAATCGGGCTGTACGTAGTAAAAAACATCGCTGAAGGCCATGGCGGTAAAGCCTATTACCGGTCTATTGAAGGCAAAGGTAGTTTGTTTGGGTTTACGGTAGCCATGGAAGGGCTGCCGGCTGACAAGTAAGTTTATGGAGCCTAAGCGGGCTCAGCTAATAAAAATAGCGCTGGCGCTATTTTTATTGCTCTGAATTAATGTGGGCTTAGGCAGCAGTGGGGATGTCGTTGCGGGTGTAGCCAGCGACAATTTCCTTGACCATGTCGGCGATCTCTTTAGGTTCGTGCTCGCTTTTGACGATATATTTCACGGCTCCCTTGGACAGGGCGGTTTCGGCATCCTGCTGGCCAGCCAGATTGGTAAGCATAATAACCGGAATGCTTTTAGTAGTGGGGTCAGCCTTGAGCCGTTCCAGTACCTGCAAGCCATTCATTTTGGGCATCATGACGTCGAGCAAGATAACAGTGGGGTTAGCACCGGGGATTTTGGCGAGGGCTTCTTCACCGTCTCCGGCCATTTCTACTTCGTATTTTTCGAATGTAAATATCTTCTGATACATTCGAGACATCAACGGATCGTCTTCGACAATGAATACTTTAATCATGCGTACAATTATAGGCTAGGCTCTAGGGCGTGTATATAAGAAAATCACTTGACTAAACGGCTAGGCTCGGCGGTAACATTAAATAATAATTAAACATTGACCTCCGCACAGAGAATTTGCAGGGCCAGTTTAATCTTTAGGCTATTCAAGTTGCTTAGCAAGGTAGCGCGAAATGAGGTAAGCCGGAATAATGGCCAGTAGCAGCAAGACGGCGGTGACTACAAACGTTAGCTCCACCGAATGACCGGCAGTTTGCAAAATAGACGTTTGTGGCGCGCCAATAAACAGCATGCCTACCACAGTGTTGTCGACGTCTTTCAGGGGAGCATACACGGCCAAGAAGTGTCGATTGAGAATACTAACGCTACCGCTGAAGGTTTTGCCTTGTTTGAGCACGGTAGTCTGGACGCTGGTATTGGTATCTTTGACACCCACTAGCCGCGACAAGCCATCGGGAGCCACAAAAGTGGTTGCCGAGCGCACATTACCGGCATAAATCCCGCTGTCGAGTCCGGTAGAGTGCTTAATGCCATCCACAAACGCATTGTCGGCTACCAGCCCAACAGTTACGGTGCCGATGATCTGTTTGCTGGTATCCCGGATCGGAGTGGTGGAGTTGACGTAGATAACTGGTGCCAGGACGCCGTTTTGGCTAATAATACTGGAGCTGGCCTCACCAATGAGCGCACGCCGAACCAAAGTGTCGGAAGACAAAGAGTCGCCGTAGCGTGACGGGTCCTGGGCGCGCAACAGGACCTGACCAGCATCGGTAGTGATGATCAGTGACGACTGCTTTTTATCGTGCAGAAAGCTGCTGGTTAGGCTGGTAAGTGTTTTGGTGTCATGTGCCACGACGGCGTTGATGATGGCGGCGTTTTCGGCGATGGCGCTGCCATTGGCAAGCGTTTCAGCCTTCTTGGCGTTAAGGGCATAGTTGAGGACGTTGGCAGCTGTCTTCAGGTTATCCAGGGATTCTTTCTGAACGTTATTGACCAGGAGGAAAGTAAAGCTGATGGTAGTCACCAGGAAGACAGTTAAGGTAAGGGTGGTGAAGATCATGAATAACTGGGATAGAAACCGCCGCGTCAGATAGCGCCATACCCAGCGCCCGAGTATGATGGCACCAACTAGCAAGAAGAGTTGCTCGGCTATCCACAGCGGACCGAAGGCGGCCACCCACTTGGCAAGTATAGGGTTAGTGGTAGATCGCAGTAGGCTGGCTAGGGCCAAGATCTCAAAACCGGATAAAAACATAAAGGCGATGGCAACTGGCTTCAGATGGCGCTCCAAGCCAGTCGTAGCCCGGCGCCAATACAGACCGGCAATGGCGATAGCACCGGCCGGTAGCAGCAAATGTGAGAATTTAGCCAGAGTGCCGACGGCAAAAATACCAGCCGCTTGTGATGGGGTAGATGGTGGTGTTTGCTCGGATGAAGAAGCGGGTGTTTGCGGAGGGGGCACTAGGGCAGCCGGTTCGTTCGGGTCAAACTGATCCGCCTCCAAGCCGTCTAGTTTAGGCTTAGGCTGCAAGGGGTCAATAACTTGACCGATAATGATCCCAACGTAGGCGACAATCCGCAGAATAGTAGAAATAGTTTCCGATACGCTGCCGAGTAATGATTTACCCAAGACCGACTGCTCGATCACCGTGCTATGGACCACAAAGGCTAACGCCAAGAGTAAGAAGCTGCCAGACTTGATTAATTCTTTGCCGCTGCGACTAATGGTCCAAGCATCAAAATATAGCCAAAAAACCGCAAAGAACACCAACGCGGCAAACAGGTTAATGGCAAAGTGTAGGTTTTGACCAAAAAATTGCAGTGGTAACATTGCTTCTCACTTTACCTAATACTGGCTTTACTAACGACGACCAATCTTCCCTCCATCATAGCGTAAGCATAAGTGTTTTTATAGATATCTTTTTAGAGGCCAGTTAATATATTTTCGATTTGCTGCTGGTTTAGCACGCCGACTACCACGTGCTTCACAATGCCTTTCCGGTCGACAAAATAATGCATGGGCAGACTTTGCACATTGAAGGCGGTGCTGAGCGTACTATCGGGATCGACCAGCCAACGTAGTTTGACGGCGGCAATGTCGGTATAGGCCTGAACGCGGCCGCTACCCTCTTGCAGGGCGACCGGCAGAATATTGAAGTTAGGATTGGCTTGCAAGCTACTCAACGTGTCTAGTTGCTCGGCAGTGGTAGGCGACCAGGTGGCGTTAAAGCTAAGCAGGGTTGGCCGGCCCAACAGATCGGCCGGTTGAACCGTGGCTCCAGTAGTGTCGGTCAGCTTAAAAGCAGGCAGCTGTTTGCCAATCAGATCATTGTGGTCGATGTTTTTACTGCCACCGGTGAGGCTAATGTGCTGAATCGACAGAGAAGGTAGACCAGCATAATGCGAGCCTAAGTGCGGCCCATGCCAGGGGCTGAGGTTGAGGTCGCTGATGAGCGGCGTGGACTGGGTAGTGTCAAAAATATTGCTGATAAAAGTGTGGTAACCAGGCGCACTGGCGTGCAGGTAGTATTTGCCGGGTGGCAGGAACATGCTGAAGGCGCCGGACATATCGGTTTTCTGGGGGTTGCGCTGACCAAAAGCATTGCCATCCCACACTACCCAACTATGTGTTTCCGGCTCCAGGTAGTAGACGGTGACGGTGCTGCTGATGGGTTTATGAGTGTTTGTGTCGAGAGTGTGTCCCGGGCTGGCAACGTACACAGGGCTCAGCGTGCGATCGGTTTGATTGCCGGCACCATCAATGCCGTGGGCCGCGAGGGTGTAAATACCTGAGCGGGTAAAACTGACGATGCCGGACCACAAGCCAGTATCTTCGCTAAGGGCTAGGCTGAAGCTTTGGCTGAACGGTTTGCTGCCGGTTTTGGTGGCGACGGAAGTAGTAGCGGTCAGGGTAATGCTGGTAGGGCCGCCGACGGCGCTTACGGTGACTTTCTGGTCAACGCCCACGATGGCTTTGAGCGTACCATCGGTACCAGGCTGGACGATTTGCGGGCCGACGTTAAAGACGTTGCCGCCCACCAGCGGTGGCAGACGATCGATCACTAAAGTTTGGGCGGCAGTGGTCGTGGTATTGCCACCAATGTCAGTTGCCCGGGCTAGGACGGTGTAATTGCCGTCTTGGGGCAGGGTAGGGGTGAAAGCGAAGGTGACCTTTGGCTGGCCGGCAGTAGTTAGCGTGTCGACCGGCAGCCAGTTTTTGCCGCCATCGGTAGAATATTCAACTTTGGCGACGGCTTTGTCGTCGGAGGCAGTGCCACTGATAGCTGGTACGGTCTTATAAGCCCCGCTGAGCTGCGTGCTCAAGCTGATTTGCGGCGGTACGTGGTCGTTGGCGTCGTTGTCGACAACTACCGATTGTGACGGCTGGGTAGGGTTGGGAGTTTTGCTGATGGGTGCGGCAACAGTCAAAAACGTATTATCGGCCGAGTACACGTAATTGCCTTGGCCATCACTGCCGGCGACCTGGAAATGGTAACCGGTGCCCGGGCTGAGACCGGTGAGCATGATGCTGTGGCTGGTTCCGAGATCCGAATCATAACTAGAAGTGCTACCATAATCCGTAGTTTTACCGTAGTACACTATACTGCTAGTAGGGTTATCGCTATTCCAAGTAATTTTTGCTGATGAGGTGGTGATGGTCGAGGCGCTGACATTCGATACACCGTTGGCGGAGTCATTTGGTGGGTGACCACTGATACTAGTGCCCAGATCACCACTACAGCTGGTTGGGTTAGCTCCACTGCCGTCATCCGACACCTGTACTTGCCAATTGGCCGCTGGCGCAGTGGTAATATCCGTGGTGGCAACCAACGAGAAGTCGGCTGTTTGGCCCTGACTGAGAGTGTTGCCGCTTAATGAGGTGCCGCCAGCATGATCAGCCGTGCTCCAACCTGAGATAGAGTTGCCGCCATAGGTAAAATTGGAGGAGGGAACGGTAAAATCAATCCACTGGATGTCGCTTGGGCCGGTATTGGTGACGCTAATGGTGAAATTAGCGCCCGAAGCAGGGTCTACGGTGTGAGGGCTGACTGTTGCCGAACAAGCACCGGTAGCAGAAGCGAATGAAGAAGTCAGTGCGGCTACTGTTAGCATTGACGCAGTAATTATGAAGCTGCTTCGCTGTGCCCACCCTATGTATCTCATTTGGCATAATCCTGACCGACGATAATGAGAATATCGGCGCTTGCCGGCGAACTTATGCCCAGCGGCAATTGTCCGCTTTTGATACCAAGCGTATCGGCAATTTGTTCATCGAGCGGCTGGTTAGTTTTGGTGAGATCTATGGTAATTGTGGTGGGGAAAGTGCGGCTAGCCGCCTGTTTAGCGACAATACTAGCGTTCGGAAAAGCGGTTATGACCGACTGTGTCATCTTGGAGAGGGCATCATCGTTACCCGAGCCGTTTAAAATGGCGATCTTAGATGTCACGTACGGTGAGCCGTTTTTATCCAAAATTAATGGGCCAACATCAACGATTTTGTGAGCACTGGGGCGGTAAACGATTACCTTTTGGGCTTTTATATAAACCAACACTTTATCGCCATCTTGGGCATTGGCAAATACGACTTGCGATTTTAATTTGCTAGCATCGCTGACGGTTGCCAGGCTAGGTGTTTCTCCTGTAGGCAGAATTATTAACTTGCCTACTTGCTTAGTAACTGTTCGCAGTTGCTCAATACCCGGCTGCTCATTGTGGTGTCTGATTGCTGTGACAAATATTACCAGAAGAGTTACCAAGAGTATTGTCCCTGCGGTAATAGCGGCCTGTTTGTACCTAGTCCAGATATGCCTCAGAGGTTTCATTAGCGATCGGACTCTACGTACACACGTTGCATGCGGAGGTTGTGACCACCTGCGTTCATGGGACCGACTGCAATACCGGCTTTCATGGCTGTGGTAGCAGTCGGTAAGTTGTTAGTCTCCGAGCCTTCTACGGGTGTCGTGCCATCGGTCAGGTTATCGACCCGCCAGTGTATAGTAGAATCTCCTGGCTTGCAGTAAATATAAAAGTCAAAAGTTTTGTTTACGGCTACTGGTACACCACTAAAGGTAGTATGCTGGGTAGTATTATTCTTGGTGATAAATGAAAAATTATTTAGCCCGGCATCCCGTACTGGTGAGTATTGAAAACCGGCATAATCACCACTTGGGTTATCACTGGAGGCCATAGTACCACTAGTGCCAACAATATTCAGGCTACTCAGTCCAACAAATACCCGAGCACCGGTAGTACTGCTAGTGTAGTTGGTCAGAGCATCAGGCAGGCTAATGCGCGCAAAGAAAAAGAAACCGTCGGCATTACTGCCGCCGCTGCCACGGTAATACTGACTATTAGCAGTGGATACTCCAGCTCCTGAGCTGGCCGTAGAAGCACTAGTAATAGTTGCCATTGCTCCTTGAGCTTCAGTAATGGCGGTTGTTGTACTTAGTGTGCCTGATGTAGCTAAGGCTCCTCCTGTACTGCTAAAGGTACTAGTGCTGGTGCCGCTGCCCGGAGTAATCAGGACAACGTTCTGCTGGAATAGACTAGGCTGATAGGCATATTCAACACCGCTTGAACCAATACCGGCTAACATGCTACGGCCGGCAATTGAAGTGGAATATATTTTCAGGTTACCGTTAGTTGGAGTGGTAGGCGTGCTAGAGTCGGCTAGCTGAATACCGCCCGATTGGATATCGAGACCAATATCCCAACCAGTAGTGATTTTAACGGCTGTTTCGGTACCCGAGCCTGAAGAAGTAGGGCCCTCTAGCTTCAAACCATTCTCAGAGACTCCTGACGCGGCGCCAGTATTACCAGCTACGATGCGCAAACCATTCCAGGTGCCTCCACTTGTAGTGCCGGGAGTTAGATCAATGCGTTCGCCAGCCGATTCGACAGCGGCTGCTCCCCCGACGTAATTAATGCTCAGCCCGTTTATACCAGTCGTAGTAACGCCTTGTCCGGCGTTTGAAATGGCCACTTGGTCAACGGTCGGTACAGCATTGGCGGTAATCTGTAAATTGCTGCCCGCACCTTGGTTAAACACTACATCACTGCCAGCTACCGGTGAAAGATTAATATTACCGCCAGAACTAATATTTAGCGCCGTCGAAGAGGCGATAGCTCCCGAGGAGAGGTTGAGGGCGTTCTGGGCAAGAGCACCGTCGAGCACCTTTACCTGGTTATTAACCGTATCAACATTAAAGACATTGTATGAAGCGTTCTGGATTTGCAGAGCATTTTGAGAGGTGGCCAGAATTTTGTTGGCTGCACTCCAGGTATTGGTGGTGGCTAGTTGCCCAAAAGCAGCTGAGTCCAAGCCATCCAATTTGTCGCTATTTAAAGCATATGGCGTAGAGGTCAAGCGTACATAGGGACTCATTTCGCCGTCGCCGCCGCAGTTAGTCTGAAAAGTAGTGCTGATAGTACAGTTAGCGATATTACCGATCTGGATCGAGAGCCAAAGTGTATCTTGATTCCAGTCAACCCCAGTGAAAGGTGCTGCCGAGCCGCCCAGGTTAACTTGAAAGGTGCCATTGGTCAACGTTACGCCGCCGATGCTGCCACCTACAAGGTAATCCTCAGTCCACTTAAGGGTGCTGCCACCACCGGTAACTCCGGTACCGTCCTGGTAGATTTTAAATTCCATGTTGTAGGTGCCATCGGAAATATTCGTGCCACCGGTTTTATTGACCAATTTGCCTTGGAAGCTTAGTTGTTGATTAACGCCAACAGCCGCCGAGGCATGTTGTGGGCTCCAAAAGAAAATAGCTGTCAGAGAGCCGCCTAGCAAGATTAGTGGCAACAGAGCAAATTTGCTCCACCAGGCGTTACGCATAATTACCTATAAGCATAACAGTTTTATATCTGTTAAGCAATAAATTATTTTCGTTTTATAGGCCGAAATTTAATAATTCGCCGATATAGGGCCTTGCGCTGACGCATCAGGAAATAGCCGATTGCTAATATTACTAGCAGCACGACTATAAAAAACGGGCTTATATAGAGGAAAGAGGTGGTGGCTGTCTGCAGCTGGGTGGTGCCGTCGTAGCGATAACTAACGGTTACCTTGTAAAAGCCTGGCCACCAGGCGTGGCGCGTTCGCTGCAATGGCACTTGAAACAGCCGGCTGCTATCCGGTAGCAACAGATTAGAATCCGGGTTGACGAGGCCCCGAGCAATTTCGCCGGTTATCGGCCCGGTCGCCGTGACCAGCCCACGCGGTACTTCCTGGGTATTACCTGTATCCGTGAGCACTACATTTACCGAATTTGGCTGTTTGAACCAATTGTTGGGCACCGCAATAGTGCTTATATCAACTCCGTAGGTTGCTCCGTCTACCTTGCGTACAAAAATCAGGGCCGAGACCACTTGGTTAATAGCTACATGGTTATTGGAGGTGCCGGTAGTATCTTTGGTTGATTGGAACAAAACGGCCGCATAATGACCACCCGGTGCCAGATCACTACGATTATCGACGAGCATATGGACGGTTTTACTCTGGCCAGGAGTTAAATCTACAGCGCCATTACCAAGATTCAGCCACGAAGCTAAACTGTGCTGAGCAGTGATTTGACTGGAGCCATTACCCACAAATGCCAGCCCACCAGATTGATTCAAAGATTTGAAATCAATCGACGATAACCTTAAGCTCTGCGGGACCTGGGTATTGTTGGTGACCTGAACATCAAAAGGTGCATGGGTTTGTCCGGCTACTAAGTCTAAATTGATGATGGCCGGTGTGAGCGTTATGCCTTTGTAGGTAACCGACGGAGCAGCATTAACATGGCTAACACCAATAAAAACCGGAACTATACTAGCTAGTAAGACCCAAAATAAGTTAGCAAACGGATGGGCAGCAAGTAATTTTCTGAGATTTACCGACGGGCTAGCCAGCCACCTACCGCCCCGCCACATACTTACGCCTGTTTTTAAAACCTTTGGTGCGTTGTCGCATAATCAGATAGACTGCTACAGCTGGGATCAGCGGGATCAAGATAGCCAGCAAAATTAATTTCCAGGGAATTACCCAGAATGACACTTCGGCGTCAATCGGTACATCTTGCGTGCCATTATTGTAGGTGAGGAGCAGGTGAGCATAGTATTTTCCAAAGCGTAGTTTATCGGTTTTACTAAAGTCCCAGTGCAATTTCTTAATCGGATTGCCTTTTTTATCTGAAACAATTTGATTATTTAAGCGCTCGGTAGTGTAGACAGGGAAGCCATCGCTCCAGTCCACCGGAAAAACACGGGTGCTGTCGGGCAAGGTATTACCTTGATTTGGATTGATGGGGAGGACTGCCAAGTTATGCTTGTGATCGCGACTAATAAAGATATCACCGGTTGGCATAGCATGCACGTTACCAGTATTATGAACAGTTATGTTAAAGGTAGCCGGCAAGTACTCGTATAAATGTTTACTTGCCGTGAACGAAGTTACCTGCAGCTGACGCTTTTCGCCGGGTGCATTAACGTCTAACAGTACCAGCGTAGCTGTCGCACCATTTAGTTTGCCACCGGTTGTAGGTGTAGGAATAGCGGAAGAGTCTTGACTGAATACTACGGCAAAGTAATACCCGAAAGCCGCATCTTTTGTCGGCTTAATAGTCATAATTATGTCGTTCCAGACACCTGGCTGGGCCGTAAAGCTCGTTTTGCTAAAGCTCACCCAATCAAAATAAGTGTCTTGCGGCTCACGCTTTAGTAGCTGCGGGTGACCATTGACGCCGGAAGCTTTGAATTTAAGCAAGCTGACTTTTATGGTAACCGGCGAAGTGCCACTATTCTGGACGCGCAAATCGTTGCTGATACTTTTACCCGGGGTAGTGGTAAGACTGATTGGCAACGGCGAAGCGGTCAAATTAAAGCCATTCCCGCTGGTAGCCGTGGTCGGCGTAGCGGCGTGAGCAAAAGGGGTAATCAGGCTGCTCGTACTGAGGACAATCAGCAAACAGAGCGTGGTGACGAACCGCGGCCTTTCCCTTATGAGCTGCATATACCTCGTATTATAGTCTATTATCCGCACCCAATTATTAACTACAGGTTATTTTAGGCCAGACTAGGTAATCAAGGGCACGGATAGTCTAGAAGTTGCCAGCGCCGACGAAAGTAATCGTATCGGTGTAATCGTTGGCTGCCTGAGTAAGCGGCGTTATGGAAGCGAATTCCTTCACTTTTATGGCTGCGCCGCTGGCGGTACCATTGGAAGAGGCGAGCAGCCGTAGGGAAGAGTCAAGCCCGCTGGCTTGGGTTGTGCCATTCGAGGAGAATGCAGCACTAGCACTAGCAGAGCCGCCACCAGATCCTTGCGTCACCTGCACAACACCGAGGCCGTAGGCTTCGCTGCTGCCGTTGCTGGGTATTGTGGCTTGGCTGCCAAGTGGCGTAGCTGACGGTATGGTGTGCGCCGTGGCAGCTGAGCTTAAGCCGGTGCTGCTATCCGAGGCCCAGATGAACCAGCCGTTCTTAGCGTTAGTGTTGACGGTTATGTCGCGGCCAGAGGTTATATTTACGGCGTTAGTGACCAGGCTGGAGGTAAAGGAATCGGTGTTTCCGCTCAGAGACATATTAAATGTTGGCGGCACGGTAGCGCTGACCACGATTTGGTCGTTGCTCACTGAACGTACAGCGACAGTAGTGGAGTCTGAACCAGCTGTAATCGTGGGGTGATATTCGCCGGCAGTCGGAATGGTAAGAGCATTTGAGCTGGTAATATCTACACAGTACGTCGTGCTGGCAGATAAAGCGGTAACACCGGTAATGGTCAAAGTATGTGATGCTGAACCGGTAGCAACCAGTGTACCGGGCAGGGCAGTTGCAGTAGCTTCGCTTGGGCAGGTCGAAACGCTGGTCGTATTAGCGCCTGTAAATACCGAACCGCTGGAACCAGACCAAGTCGTAGTATCTGCGCCGTTAAAGTCCACGACAACACTGGTCGCACCGGCAGAAGCTGTTTTAAATACTAAACGCCAAGATGAGGTAGCGCCGGCTGTCATACGATTGGTGCGGATGTACGTGTTGCTAAGGCTCGCTGCCGAGACTTGTTGACCAACGTATAAAACGCCAGAACTGGCCAGCGCTAAAGCGAACAACAACAGCTGTGCTCGTTTGATGTTTAGTTTTTTCACTTTTTATATCCTTAGATTATTTATATTATGAGTATCTTCACATTAAGAATAACCGGATTATATTGCAGTGTCAATTACAATATTTGGACCAATTAATTAAATTCTAGAATACTGCGGCGGCCACAAAGGTTAAGGTATCTTGATAATCCGTTGCGCTAGGTGTTGATACCGAAGATTTAGCCATTAAAGCGGCGGTGGCAGTGCCATTCGTTACACTTGAGCTGGCCGAAAACACTGGCTGAAAAGTAGTATAGACTGTGCCCACTACATTGGTTGCGCCATTGTACGGTGATTGGGCCGACAGCGGTGAGCTCGCCGACAGGCTGCGTAGGCCGAAACCCTCGCTCAAAGTCGACAAATTGCCGCTCGGCTGTGGTACTTGCAAAGTGTAGTTGCCACTTGTGCTGTGCAGGCCCGTGAACTGCCCTGACATATAAATAGAGCCACCGTTGGCGGCGTTGGTCGAAAATGTCAGCGAAACGTTTGAAGGGCTGGTGATAATGTTGCCCGCCAGCAAGCTGCCCATATTCATCGTATTAGGGCTTAGCGAAAAGGCAACAGTTGGCCCACCGGCGGTTGAAGCCGTAGCCGTTGTACCGTATGCGGAATTGGTAAATTTACCCTGAGTGGCGTCTACTTTAAACCAGTAGGCGGTGTTAGCTGCCAAGCCAGTGGCAAACGTGCCGGCCGTGCTGCCCCACTGTGTGTACAGTTGGTATACCGGTGACGCACCGAGTGTGCCGTCGGCCTGTACGTAAGTAGTGGTCGCAAAACTACTGCTGGTTGATACTGCTACCGAGAACTTGGCGTCTGATGGATTATTACCGGTGTTAATAATAAAGTTAATTTTGTTATTAAATGCGCCGCCAGTCAGCGTTGGAGCAGGGGGTATATTGGCTTGCTCTGCCTGAATGGAGCCTGACTTTGTAGTGTAATTACTGCTCGAAGACGGCCCGCCGCTTACTTCGCCGGTGCTGCCTTGCAAAGTGTAGTTACTTGACGATGAGTTATTGGTACTACCGCCACCTACGCTGTAGGTATTCAACTGATACGTACCGCTGGTAGGCACTGATGCTGCCATCAGTAAGCCAATCGCCGGGAGGAAAGCTAAAAATCTCATAGATGCTTACGCTTAAGTGTAGTGCTTTGGCCCTTGTAATGGCAAATCACCGCCAGCGCCAACTCTGGAGTATATCGTTAAATAACTGTTGTGATGTGGCGTCGCCAGGGCTGCCGCTGAGCGCCAGTTCGGCCAGTAAAGTGCCGTGCGGAATAAAAGCTACTTTATTATGGGTGCCGCTTTGGTCGGACATGATCGAAATCGTCATGCTGTTAATCGTCTGTTTTTCCTCGGTGTATTGTTGGGGGTTTTGCTTGCGCAAATTATAATCACCGTCGTTTGCCAGCGAACCGCTTGGTAAATTTTTGACTCGAATCGCTAGAGTCCAGCCGGTAGATTGAGGTTCAATGAATAAAAATTTTTCCACATCACCAGTCGTCAACTTATCTGGCGTTACTCTTTGTAACAGCGAGCTGTATTGGAAAGTAACCGTTTTGCCAATGACCGTTATCGGTGCATTGCTTGGCGGCTGGGGTGTCTCCGGCGTACCGATGGTGCCGGTGGCCGGTTTATTAATAGTGCGTACAAAAAAGACGCCGGTTCCTAGTAAAAGTAGTGCTGCCATAGCGATGAACAGCAGCTTAACCCCATGCCGCTGTGGGGCAACAGGTGGATCAGGACCGTGTGCCTCCGAGTTGTCCATACGACCTCATTATAGGAGGGATCGCTGCCGTATGATGTAGGTTTTATAACAATGATTTAATGTTTGCCAGCAGGACGCTTTGGGGTAGGACGTCTGGGCAGTTTGATGTGGACCGGTGCCGGTGAATAGCCGGGATGGAAGTGTAGCCAGACTGCCCCAAAGCCCGCTAACACTGAGACATACGCACCGTAAGCACCAAGCAGTGCCGGAGCGTTAATAGTACTGCTGCCGCCAGCTTGTGAAGTACCGGTCAAGATATTACCGACAGCCGGAGGCATGTACGGGCTGACTGCCGAGTAATTACTGCTACCGGTTGTCCCATTTTCATCGCCAGCAGTTACCTGCACGGTTCGCGGGCTAAAAGTGCTATAGCTGTGCGAGAAAAATTGCGTGTTGGTATCAACGGAATGATAGGTGTTGGTGGTACCATCTCCCCAGTCAATAATCACCGTGTAAGAGCCGCTACCGCCGCTAATGACGCCGCTCCACTGGGCTGCCTGGTTCGGCCCGAATGGAATAAACGGTTTATCGCCCTGAACAGTTAACTTGCCCGGCTCGGAGGCTGGTGGAGAGGTACCGGTTGGGACGGTGCCACTCCGGCCGGCATGACCGCCTGATTGGCTGCCAGTGCTGCTGCCTGTGCCGGTACCTACTGGCGGTGCGTAAATAACTTGCACGACGGTGCTGTCCGGCCCGTTATCATCGGTGACTGTATATGTCCTGGCCAACAGGCTATTATTTCCTTCGTAAAGACTGAGACTGAGGTTAAAATAACCGCCTTTACACGGCGTAGAGCCCAGCAAATGACCGTTATCATATATGGCCACGCTAACTACTGGCTGAGTAACTGGACAGGTGCCATTCACTGTTAAGTTCGGGTCCGTTACAGTGCTATTATCGGCCGGTTGCTCAATGACCGCTGGGCTTGTCGGTATTGGGGCCGGCACCGTAGCCGTGACGTAGAGCGAATCCGCCGTGGCAATCTGCCGTAGACTCATCTCTACTTTTATCAAGATCAGCCCAGTTGCCAGCAGCAACAATGCCAACGCCCGGTACGAGGTATGCCGGTGATGCAATAACTTGCCAGTATGGCTGTGGTGTTGCAGATGTAATAAGCGGTGCATGGTTTTTGTTTTACTTGATTTACAACAATTGTAGCACGAAGCCAAGTACTCATGCTTGCAAGGGTCAATGGTCTGATGCACAATGAGGCTAACTGGAGTTACCTATGACTACATCAGAACCGGGCTCACCTCATCATTACCCACCAATTGCTTACTGGCCTGCGTCTGAAGAGGGGGCTGCTGACTCCCTAGTATTAAGGATGTCTCTTGGGGCATTGAGAGAGATAGTGGCTGCCAGGGACGGGCAAAGCTTAGGGAAATTTGATGCTGTAGTCGGATATATGGGTGAAATAATAGGCCCATTGCTGGTTGACACGCCTACGATTGAGGTCTTTGCAACTACTCCCGAAGCTGATACTACGGAAAGTGAACCCTGGCTGGGGCACTGCCTATCCTATGCACATAATTTGTTTGGCCGTGAGATTACCGCTTCAACAGCCCGCTATTTTCCAGGCTTTCTTTTTACACAACTAATCCCTCAGCGTCAGCAATTAACGGATGCGGCATCTCCTATCATTAAACGCTACATACCCGAATTAGAGCTTTACCTGCAAGGCTTAGGCGATGACGAAATTAGAACTCGCTTAAAGCGCCGCGCCTCTCTGGAGATTGCCGCAAATCGTATAAAGGTACTTGACTCTTTACACCTGACTTATAGCTTTGGACAGCTCAGAAACGCATTCCGGGGCTACGTTGACTTCATACAACAAACAGAGGAATAGCTTTCATAAAAACCGAAGTTTGCGCAAAGCTAAATTGCTCATGCTTGCAATAAAAATGATCAGAGTGCAAAATAATTACAATTATTGAGTTATGGCAGCACCAGATTTAGACCCGTTTGAGGGTAGTGATATTACGGCTAATTTACAGCGGTCAGTCGACGATCCAACCGCTGCTGAATTTGGTCTTGATAGTCCAGGCCAGACTGAGCTTGCGGCCGGGGCTCTCCCGGTTGGCAGAAATGTAAGGCTTGAAAACTCAGAGGAAGACATTCCCGAGGGCGGCGCAGCTAATCCCAAGCTTTCATCAGAGGCAACTTCAAATTCTGAGGCTGGTAGTTTAAAACAAATTAATGAATCGGATGAGACATCAAAGTTATCCGAAGTTGTACAAAGGCCGTCTGATTCTCAGGAAGCCGAAATTAACCCAGCAAGGGCTGCCAAAAGACGAAGCAGGGCTCAGTCTATGGCAGAGCGTATATTAGCCATTGAACTACCAGAAGAACTCGTAGATACGTTCTTAGACTTCCTTGCCAAGGAATTGTTGCCCACCTATCAAGAAATTTGTAAAAAGATCAGGCGGAATGGTGTAACAGAGAAATTGTCAGACGAACTCTTATTATACGCTGAAGGATATTTTGATAATGAAATTGCGCAAAGAACATCCACCTCCGGTCCCGCCCTGCGTTCACGCCGCAACCATCACATTAATCTTATACCTGAAAGAATGGGTATTACCCTTATAAATAAGATGTTTAGCGAATATCTTATTAAGGCTGGTAAGGCAGGCATTTTAGAAAAACCTCAGGCCCCGGCAGCTGGGCAGGATAGTGACGGCCCTGTAAGGAAGAAAGTCAGTAGTAAACAACCACCAAAGACAGGTGAAAATAGACAATCGGACAGGCAGATACCTGTTAAAGCTCGCATGAGAGCACTCAGTAATTTGTTGGGTAAGAGGGAAGTACGACAGGAGGATGTTTTTAGACTTGCACAACACCTCTTCAGCTCTGAATCATATCCTCACACAATAGAATTTATTCGAGCAGCTGCTGGCTTAGACGCTATTTTGTTAAGCGTGGAGAAGCAACTCAATGCACCCGGAGCTAAAGACCATGGCACGAAGTCTTCCATTAAACCTGGAGAAGTAAAACTATTAAGAGATTTAATTGGGGATCCCAGCTCTCAATTGCCGCCGAAAACTCCGAAACAGATCCTTGGGTATCTTAAACGACGACCAAGCAGGCGCAAGATGGAAATCAACCAGTTATACGAGATAATAGAGGGGTGCCTGAATAGACTAGACCACTATATTGCAGCAACCTCACCAACTCCCAGATAGCTAGTCTGGGTTATACTAAAACCATGGAAGAGCCAGGGCGGAAGAAGTTTGCCATTATCGATGGCAAAAGCGTGTTTTATCGCGGCTATTATGCCATGCCCAATTTGAGTACCAAAGATGGTGTGCCTACAGGTGGAGTTTTCGGATTTGCCACCATGGCACTGGAAGTCATCCGCCGACTGAAGCCAGATTATGTGGCCGTGGCTTGGGACAAGCCCAAAACAAACATCCGGCGGCGGCTAGAGCTATATCCGGAGTACAAAGCCGGTCGTAAACCCGCGCCGGCCGATTTTTACGAGCAAGTGCCCGTGCTGCACGAGCTGTTGCAGGCCTTCGGTTGGCCGTTGTACGAAATGGACGATTACGAGGCCGATGACATTATGGGCACGCTGGCGCTGCAAGCCGCCGATCAAGGCATCGATAGCTTGCTCATTACCTCCGACATGGACATGTTGCAACTGGTCAACGAACACGTCAAAGTGTTTGCGCTCAAGAAAGGCCTCAGCAACATAGAATTGTATTCACCCGACAGCTTCACTGCCAAGTACGGTATCGATGTGCATCAATTTTTGGACCTGAAGTCGCTGAAAGGTGATAGTTCCGATAACATTCCGGGCGTACCCGGCATCGGTGAAAAGGGCGCTATCGAGTTGCTCCAGCAGTACAAAACGCTTGACGGTGTTTACGAAAATCTCGGCCTCCTTCGTGATTCCGTACGCAAAAAACTGGAAGCCGGCAAGGATTTAGCTTATCTGAGCAAAGAGCTAGCCCGTATTTGGACCGATGCGCCGCTCAAGCTCGATTTAACAGAGGTAGATGGCAGTAAAATCCAGCCTGAAAAGGTTTTGAAACTCCTGCAAAAGTTAGAATTTCGCACGCTTGCCCGGCAACTCCCCGATGTCATGCAAGTGGCTATCGAAGAGTCACGAGGCGCGAGTCACGAGTCACGAGGGCTGATAGCCGGGAAGAATATAATTGTTGATTCAGTGGCAAAATTAGCTGAATTCAAATTGCCCGCTGCCAATAATTTGTATGTTCATTCCCGCTCGGCCGGTAAACATGGCCGTAAGCCAGAAGCCTTAATCTTGAGTGCCGACGGCAAGACCACCTACACCTTCGATGTAAGAAAATTAGACAAAGCGAAACTGCTAACTACTCTTGCCTCTTGCCTCGTGGCTCGTGACTCCGCGCCAAAGGCGCTAATCGGTTATGATGTGAAGTCAACGCTGAAAGTACTCATCGAGCTTGGCCTGGCAGATCTGCCGGCAGTAGAGCATGACGTACTGATTGGTGTCTTCTTGCTGAACAGTCTGCGCCGTGAGCAAACCCTGACCGAACTAGCCCAAGTCGATCTGGATTACGACGGCTCCAGCTTCGAAGATCTCGACGCCGACGAAGTTATCGCCCGGGCACCAGAATTTATCGCCGCTATTCACGCGCTGCACGTCTCCCAAGCCAAAGAACTGGCTTCTATCCCCCAATTGCCAGAACTGGCCGCTGATGTCGAATGGCCGGTCATCCCCGTGCTGGCGCGCATGGAGTACGAAGGCATCGAGCTGGATACTAAATATCTAGAAACGTTTGCCGATGAAATAAATGATCTGATTTCCGACTACGAGCAACAAATTTACGGCTTTGCCGATCAAGAATTTAACATCGGCAGCCCCACGCAGTTGGCTGAGATTTTGTTCGTAAAGTTACAGCTGCCCACCCAAGGCATTAAAAAGGGCAAGACAGGTTACAGTACCGCCGCCAGCGAACTCGACAAATTGCGGGGCAGCCACGAAATTATTAACCTCATCACCCAGTACCGCGAGGTCGCCAAATTAAAAAACACCTATGTCGATACGCTGCCCAAGCAGGTCGACAAAAAATCGCGCATCCACACCACCTTTAACCTCACCATTGCCCAAACCGGCCGCCTCAGTAGCATCGATCCCAACTTGCAGAATATTCCAACCCGTACCGACCTAGGGCGAAGAGTTCGTACTGCCTTTGTTGCCGGCAAAGGTAAAAAACTGGTCAGTGCCGATTACAGCCAGTTCGAACTGCGCCTGGCCGCTTATTTGGCCGACGACAAAGAGCTTATCGATATGTTTAACCGCGATGTCGATATTCACACCGCTACTGCTGCCATGGTGGCCGGCCGCGAGATCGAAGACGTAACGAAACAGATGCGCAGTGCCGCTAAGGCCGTCAATTTCGGTATTTTGTACGGCATGAGCGCTCACGGCTTGCAAGCGGCCACTGGCATGACCTGGGAGCAGGCTAACGGTTTTATCAAACGTTACAAAGAACTCAGGACACCCCTATTCGCATACATGGATAAAGTGCTTGAGCAAGCCCGCAAAGATGGCTATGTCGCTACGCTGTTTGGTCGCCGCCGCCCGATGCCCGACATCCACTCCAGCAATTTCATGGTGCGCCAAGCTGCCGAGCGGGCCGCCATCAACGTGCCCATCCAGGGCACTGAAGCCGACCTGGTCAAACTCGCCATGATTCGCGTCGACGAAAAGCTGCGGGCTCAGCACAACAATTGCCACATGCTGCTGCAAATTCATGATTCAATTCTTGTCGAATGCCCGGAGCCGGTCGCCGAGCGCATAGCAGAATTACTCAAAGAAGAAATGGAAGCCGTCTACGAGCTCCCCGTCAAACTAACCGTCGACACCACTATCGGTGACAACTGGGGCGGACTGTAGTAATGAGACAAACCTCACGGTTTTTCTCATTACTGCCCGGCCTCCTGCAAGGAAGCCGGGGCTGCTCTTTTCCCCTCACCCGTGGTAATTTGGAGCGCTAAATTGTGAGTGGGTCTGTTCCGGCGCAGTATGCCAATTTGATTCGTGAGCTAAGACCGAATACAGAAAAACTAGAACTGCTGGGTGCCGGGGATATTAACGAAGTTATCCTGGTCGACAACACGGAAGTTTTCAGATTCCCCAAAGATACTAACGGTCGACAGATGTTGGCATACGAAGTGGAAATTTTGCGCGAATTGGCCGGCAAGCTAGCATTGCAAATTCCCGAAGTCAAACAGTTGTCAGATGATAATTCTTACGCAATTTTTGACTACGTGCCAGGCAGGGTCTTAGAAATCCAGGATATTATTAATTTTCCCACTGATCAAAAAAGTGACCTAGGCCACCGCCTCGCTACTCTTATATCTGAGCTAAATAAAATATTAAATATCGAGCACACCAAAGCTTTACGAGCTCACTACACCCCGTGGTTTGAAGATGATGAAACGTACTATAGAACTAAGTTGGACTGGGGAAAAGAAACTACACACTATTCACTGTATGTTTCATATTACGAAGCTTTCCTAAAAAGGCAAAATAAAGTAGGCAAGCCGCAGGAATTTGTACTGCATGGCGATCTTCACTCTGGCAATCTGTTATTTAATGATCGCCAAGAGCTGACTGGCATTATTGACTTTGGCGACTGTGGCCCAGGTACGATTTATAACGAGCTGCGCCAGCTTTATAGGCTGGGGGAAGACATCGTTCAGGTGATCATTGCTGAGCTTAATGGCAGGTTCGGCAATATTGATATGGAACTTATACGGATCAATGCCATCATGCATGAGATTTCAATATTACTGCGACCCGAAAGTCAACCGCCGCACTACAATTCACGAGCCGAAGTGGCAAAAGAACTGTTAGTTATGTGGCTCGGTGTTGATTGGGAAGACAAGTTAGATTAAATGTAAAGCATAGGCAAAACGCTTTACCTATGCTACAATGCTTTACATGACACACACGGCAACTATCTCCAGCAAGGGCCAAATCACCTTACCGGCTGAGTTTCGGCGCCAGCTCAAGCTCAAAGAAGGCGATAAAATAACCATAGTAAAGCGTGCTAATTCTATTGAAATTAGACCTAGCACCTACAACCAAGAGCTCGAAGAGCTTCGCAAGCGGGCCGAAGCGCACATGAAAAAGAACGGTATCTGGGGCATGCCTTGGGAAGAAGTGCACAAGCGGGCCGACGAAGCTCGTACTGAATATTATCGGAAGAAATATGGCCCTCGCGCTTGATACTAATTGTTTAGTACGGTGGTTGTTGTGGGATAACATCGACCAAGCCGAAGTGATCGCTCAAATTTTAGAAACCTCGAAATCCAGCCTGCATGTGGCCGATATGGCTATGGCTGAAGTAGTCTGGGTGCTCAAAAGAGTATATGACTTTGAGGATGATTTGGTGGAAGGTTTTGTCCGCAAAATCATTGAACACGATAAAATTAACTGCAACAGGACACTGTTTACTCGAGTACTTGATGATATGAACGCCTCCCCCAAAGTTTCCTTCGTGGACAGCTGTTTGGCACACTATGCGGAACTGAATGATACAAAGCTGCTGACTTTTGATAACACTTTAGCCAAGCGCTTTCCCAGACTGGTAAAACTAGCCACAGCGTAGCTATGCCTGATGAATACTTCGATGTGGTAGATGAGCATGATCAGCCTACTGGGGAGCTGGTGGAGTATAAGGTTGCACACGGCCAGGGTATTTTGCATCGGCTGATTGCTGTGTTTGTCTTCGACAAGCAGGGCAGACTGTACGTGCAACATCACTGGAGTGGATTGCTGGATCACAGTGTTGGCGGCCACGTCGATGCCGGCGAAGATTATCTGACAGCAGCACTGCGTGAGGCCCGGGAAGAATTGGGTTTAGTCGACGAAAAGTTAGAAGAATTATGCACCGGTTTATATTCCGATGAGCTGACATTAACCGGCAAACCCATGAAACATATATTTGCTATCTATGAATGCCACCCCTCCAACGCTTGGAAATTTGTACCCAATGAAGAAGTCAAAGAAATTTTTGCGGAAACTCTGGAAACAATTGTGGACCAGATGAATAAAACACCAGGGCACTTCACCTTAGGTTTTATAAACACTATGAACAAATATCTACAGCTAAGGCAGCTGCCCTACAAACTGGATATGCTAAATATCCGCCACAACTGGTCGAAAACCCACTAATAACCCTTTATTAAACATTAAATTTCTGTTTGTCGGTTATTTCACTGCGCAGCCGCTTGACTATGGGCATACTAGCCGTTAGAACAGAAATGTGCAGCTACTATAAGTAGTAAATAAATTTGAGGGGTGAAATCAGTAAGCACGGTCCCAGATTGGGTCTATTGCTGTTATGCGAAAGGAGATCGGCCTATGCCGCTATATTCGTCGTGGGATGCCATTTCAAAACCGTTCGTGGAGGGTTATTTTATGTTGCCAAAAGCCATCGGCAGAACGGCAATTCGTGATGGCTTAGCTATTCGCGAAGCACATGATGCTGCGCAGCACAATCATAGCAGGGGTGATCGTAAACGTCGCCTAGCGGATGCGGCTTCCGCAAGAGTAGAATAAACAGGTGGATGAACTACTTGCTCGCCGTCTGGTGCGTCAGCTGCGAATTATCAACCTCTTTTTAATATTCTTTAGTTTAATATTTCTGATCGCCCTAATTGCCGGCGGCATCGCTATTTATAAAATTTATACCTATGCACACAATCTAGAGCAAAAAACGACGCAGACACTCAATCTGCAGCAGAAGTTATGCAGCAATGGCTCAGTTAGCTCATTGCTATCCAGCTCGAATACCATCTGTAAATAAGGCCTGGGCGCTCCGGCATCGTTATTTATCTTACTGCTCATACTTCCTCGGTGAGGCATATTTAGTATGCCATTGTTAGGTAAAATGAGGCGGAATGGATGGAACGGTACCAAGGCTTTGAAAATAGGCAAGTAACCTGGGATAAATTCCGAAGTGTATTACCGGCGGAATTGGAAGTCTCTGACCCAATTGGCGGGAATGCTTATGAGTTTCTTTGGCAGCGGCATCTTGCCGGCCTGGATCAACACGGAAATACTATTAGAGAACTGCCTGTATTGCCGTATGCACTGGGGCGTTTGGGAACTTCTGACGTGCAAGTAGCAATGTCCCACCTTAACTAATCAGATTGCCATAAATCTCCGGCTTGTGGACGCGTAAATAGGTAGCGCCGGCTGTGACGGCGATTTTAGCCGCCTGCCGGTTCGGCTCGTCTTGCAGTTTATACTGTCCGGCCGCAATGCCTTCAATCGGCTCGCCGTTGGGCAGCATTTCCAGGAACCGCTTTTGGGAGGCTGCGATCATGATCGGTTCACCAGGGAAAAGCTTGGCAAAGCTGAGTAACTCATGATTTAAGCGCATGGTTTTGCCAAAACCGATGCCCGGATCTTTAATGATCCGATCTTTGGCGATACCGGCGGCTAGCAGCTTGGCTTCTTGCTGACGCAGCTCGTTCACCACTTGTTGCACATCATCGATACGGATGCTGGCGTCACTGTGGGCGCGCTTGATATCACCGTTTGCGGCTAAGGGCAGGTGACTCATAATTACCGGCATATCATATTTGGCAGCCACCGAAATCATGCCGATATCAACAAACGTCGTCACGTCATTTACATAAAACTTCTTATCACCAGCCAACTTTGCCGCCCGCTCCACAATCTCCGGATGGCGCGTATCTATTGAAAAACTCAGGCTGCCGTACAGAGGAAAAAGTACTTTCAGGATAGGTTCGAGCCGTCCCCATTCTTCCTCCGCTGTTATCGGCTCAGCCCAGGGGTTGGTAGCCTCACCGCCGATGTCCACAATGCTGGCACCACCTGCAAATAACTCCTTGGCATGCCGAACGGCTTCTATCGGCTCAATATACCGCCCAGCCACACTAAAACTATCCGGCGTAACATTCAAAATCCCTACTAGCGTAGTATTCATGCCGCCGTAGGCTCAACTTCCCTAAAAGGATAATATATTTGCGGATCTTCGCTAATGCTCTTCGGCTCCCAGAACGGCACGTCAGCCAAGCCGCCTTCACGGGTTTGAGCCGCATACAGAATATAGTCAGTTGCTAGGCTTATCCAATCTTTCTGCGTTTCTCGTAACATAGTTACAGTTGGCGATTGTTCACGACTGACTTCATCGGCACCGTAAGTATGCAAGAGTTGTAGTACCCGAGGCATACGATTATTCATAAAATGCGTCCGCTCCGCTAAGTCACCAAATGTGATTGTAGGCTTCGTTGTTAGCTGAAAGGCTGGGTTTTTACCGGCGTCTTTGAGTTGACGTAACCTGTTTCCTACTACCTGAGCAATTGAGATGCCAACTGGATTAGTCCCTCCGCGCCGTTTGAGGTATTCTTCCTGATTCGAACTGAGCAGCATACACTCATTACGAAAGAGGCCCGATACGAACATTTGGGCACAGAATATTTGTCTAGCAAAGACCTGATCATCCCAGGGTCTTCTTACGAAACCCTGATCTGTAAATACCCGTAATCTGTCAGTATGGCCCGAAGGTCTACGATAATTGCCATTACTAGGGTTCGTAAGCGGCATTTTTAACCATTGATGCCAAGTTGCAAAATTATCAAGTATGGCATTGCGGCTAGCCATAGATGATTTGATTTCGCCATCAAACCAAGCGGTCAACGCATCACTGATCTGACTGACTTCTGGAGAATTTTCAATGAGTGACCGTGCCATTTATATAATTATACCATCAAATTTGAATAAAACTATACTAATACTCTCAGAAAATAGTATAAATTAGTAATAATATGGCTGAAGAAATTTTTCAGATAGGCATCAAGGCGCTGATACGGGATGAACAAGGGCAGATTTTGCTTTTGCGCTGTCCGGCTTGGGCTGATAACCCAGCTTATTGGGATATGCCGGGCGGTCGAGTCGAGCCAGGGGAGAGTTTTTTGCAGACGCTCCAGCGTGAGCTTCATGAAGAAATCGGCGTAAATTATCAGGATCAGGCCAAACAGCTCATGGCATTTATAACTAACGCCGTCATTCCAGTTGGTAGCAAAAAAGTGCCGTTGGCTTTTGTAGTGTACGAAGTAGCCTTGCCGTCAGGGGCACGAATTACGCTTGATCCAAATAGTCGCGAAGAAGCCTTCGAATGGTTTGCGCCGGGTGAAGCTGCTGAGAAGCTGTCCGCCAAGTGTCCACCAGAGTTTTGTGAGCTAGTCGCCAGACTGTAGTGAATGCTAGCTAGCGCTGGGGCGGCGGCGAGTGCGGGCTTTGGGCGAGGCCACGATCCGCCCGCCTTTGGCTTTACTTAAGCGGTAAGCTAGCACGATTACCCAAACGGCCAAAGCAAAATCTATGACGCTCGTGAGCAACCCTAACAGATTAGGATAGTGCTTGATATCAAACAACGCTACCAGCGCCACTAAAGCTTCGGCGGCGATGAGCAGGCGGGCGATGGCGCGGCTGCGTTTATCCTGCGCTGTATAGCCTAACATCGACAGGAATATCAGCCATACCGCCAGTACAATTACGAATAAGCAAGTCGTAACGATGTTAGACACGCAGCCGCTATGGCTGGTGCAGGCCGAAACACTAGAAGCCACGCCGTTGACAAAATTCAACAGCAGCATCACAACCAGTTGCACCAGCGTGGCGGTGCCGGTTTGGTAGCGCAAAGTCATACATCCAGCCTACACCGTATCGGCTGAGAAAAAAATGATATTTCATGTCTAGTTTGCAAAAATACTTGTGCTTTCAACGCAGCGGGCAGATGATGTAGTTACACAACTGTATGTATGACCGTTTCTCCTGATACATTGCCGCCAGCCAGCTCTTTTGCTTTTGCCGGAGAGGGTAATACTCCTGGGCAAGACGAGATGAGGTCAGAAACCGGCTCTATGGGGCCCGAGCAATTGCCCGATGCCCCCGACGTAACAGTTCTAATCCCAGGTTATCGCTATCCTATAGCGTGGGAGCGTGTGGAAGAAGGTGCATTTAAGCCTACTGAATGGATTCAGCTGACGACCAGAAAGTCCGAGTTTCTTTCCCAGCTCTTTGAGCTTTGTCCGTTTCTAGAGCGCACTCTGCACCCGCTAGAGGTTCTAGGCGTACTCGAAAGAAGAAAGCAGCTTTAATCATGAACCGTAATCTGCAAGGTGAATACAGCATCGGAGCGACGCCGATTGAGGTGGGTTGGCTGTATTTTAAACGATATGCGGGCGAGCTATTGGTAAAATATGGGTATGATACGCGCGATAATCTTTGATTGTTTCGGGGTGCTAGTTGGCCGTGGTTTTGCTGAAACCTACCGTATTGCCGGCGGTGACCCGGCTCAGGATCATGAATTTATCGAGGATACGCTCGGCCAGGCTAATCTTGGCATGATCAAGGAGGCTGAATTTCATCAACGTATGGCCGACAAGCTAGCTATAACCTCAGATGAGTTTCATCAGGCAATGGCTAAAGCCGAACGGCCCAATCAAGAACTCCTGGATTACATCGCCGAACTCCACAAAGATTACAAAACCGCGATCTTAAGCAACGTGAACGTCGGTGTGCTGGAACGCAAATTATCACCGGAAATCTTGCGAACGCACTTTGATGCGCTGATCGTGTCCGCCGAAGTCGGCGTGGTCAAGCCGGACGTCCGAATCTATCAGTTAGCCGCTGAACGATTAGGGGTAGAGACCTCGGAATGCCTGTTTATTGATGATCAAGAACGTTACTGTCAACCCGCCAGAGAAGAAGGCATGCAGGCCATCAAATACAGCTCTGTATCTCAATTAAAAGATGAGCTACAAGCCATACTAGCCACCTCATAATCGACTAACTCAGATACACTGTCATTCCCGGCTTGATCGGGAATCCAGTGAAAATATTGTGGCCCAGAGAGGACACTCCTTCTTCTTTTCTGGATCCTCAGGCAAGCTGAGGATGACAAGCGGCGCAGAGCAATACCGGGCAAAGATGTAATTTTGCCAGCAAAATCTTGCAAAATACTGTTAATGGTGATACTATATACGCTGTAATTATTGAGAGCTAACAGAGATATGCGTTATATTGTCGGTTTCCTGGTGACCATTGGGCTGATCATTCTGATCATTGTGCTGCTGTTTCGCGGCGGCGGGGGCGGTGTGACCACCAAGCAAGTGAAGCTTGGCGATTATCTGTATTCTGGCGGTACCGCCCAGCTGATTATCGATGGACCGATCGTGGCCGATCCAAATCACCGCGAAGTCCAGATTAATGTTTCCCAAAACAGTGTTGACTTCACGCTCTACCAGGGCTACCAGCAAACCGTCGTGCGGAGTCAAACCTATCCAAACAATCAAAGCGCTTACGCCGTATTCTTGCAGGCGCTGCAGCATGCCGGTTTCACCCAAACCACCAACGACAAATCACTATACGATGAACGTGGCTACTGCCCAAGCGGCGACCGCTTCATTTACACCTTCACCAATAACGGCGATAACATCGTGCGCAGCTGGTCGACCAGCTGTGGCGGCACTAGCACCTTCCACGGTGTGCCTGGCACTGTCATAACGCTGTTTAAGCGCCAAGTACCGAACTATAACGACCTCATCAAAGACACTAATTTAAACTTCTAGAAGGATTCAACGGATATGAAAGCTAATTCGCTTGTCTGTTTGGGCTGCCGTTCGCAGCTCGTTAACGCTTAACCGCAAGGAGTTCGCCAACGCCGCACTGGTTACGCTCACGATGATATCGCGCTCGCGCAGCAGTACTTCGCAGTCAGCATCGAAGGTATCGTGGACAAATTTTTTGATGGCCAGTATTTCCGGTGGTTCATCGAAATTTTTTTGGGCCAAAAGGTCAGCCAGTGAATCACTCATACCAATCAGTATGACAGCTTAAAAAGACAGATACAAAATATCATTCATGATATAAACTACTAGCCTTCTCACCACTGTTGAGAGCGGGTAGGCTTGCTATACTAATAAGATGCCGGAACTTCCAGAGGTAGAAACAATTCGCATTGGTTTAAGCCGCTTAATCATAGGCAAAACCTTTAAGGCCGTCACACACAACACGCCTAAAAGTTTTCCTAACGCCGAGGCCGATGTCGAGCAATTTCTAATCGGCGCCAGCGTTGTAGAAGTCACCCGTCGCGCCAAAGTGCTGCTAATAGAACTCTCCAGCAAATATTCGCTGCTCATTCACCTGAAAATGACCGGCCAGCTGGTGTTTCAGGGCAAGGGCGTGCATTTTGGGGCCGGACACCCCAACAGTGCATTGGTCAGCGAGCTGCCAGTGCCCTCTACGCGAGTTATTTTTACCTTTACCGACAACAGCCAGTTGTTCTTTAACGATCAGCGCAAGTTCGGCTGGGTGCGACTGATGCCAACGGCCGAAATTCCGCAGCTTGACTTCTTCAAACGCGTCGGACCGGAACCGCTGAGCGATGGCTTTACCTGGCAAATTATGAAGGAGCGCTTACTGCGGCGTAAAAACACGAATATCAAGGCAGCGCTGCTCGACCAGTCGGTCGTGGCAGGCGTCGGTAATATTTATGCCGATGAGACTTTGTGGGGTGCGAAGATTCATCCTAGTGCCATCGTACGTAATCTGACTGATAAGAACTTTAAGGATTTATATAAAAGTCTGCAGGCCATCTTGCGCCTCAGCCTCAGTAAAGGCGGCTCCACCGACAAGCATTATGTCGATGCCGAAGGCAAGAAAGGCAACTATCTAAGCTTTGCCAACGTCTTCCGCCGCGAAGGCCAACCATGTCCGCGCTGTGGCACTACCATCATCAAAACCCGCGTCGCCGGCCGCGGCACCCACCTCTGCCCCCACTGCCAAAAAGTGTAGACGCCCCCAGTAGCTAATTGTATAGTCGTATCTATTTGACAAAAACACAATATTTTGCTAATGTTTATATAGAAAGCTAAAACAAAAAATGACAGCTCTTACTCCCGACCAACTAACCCTGCAAGAGACTGTGCTTGCTACGGCCATGGTACAGAAAATGGGGGATGTGGCTACGCGCTATCAGGTAACAGATGGGGTGCGCACGCACTCAGTTGAGCCAATCGATCTTACACCCTAGAGCTCGCTTATCCGTGAATTTTCAGCTGAACCCACCGAAGCACTAGCTTGGGCGCGTGAATCCTTAACCACCATTGCTCACGACGAGCGAATGTCACCAGAAGCGCGCAGCAGTCGTCTGGATAGATATCTCGATGCTTACTGCAGCCTAACCGTAAAGCTCGACCATATAGCCTTTCCACCTACCAAGCCTGGCGAAATTCAGTCGGGTGTCCCAGAATACGTGCCGGATGGTTTTAATGATCTCGGGCACGAACGCCCCTGGAACGACTCTCCACGAGAGAGAGAAATGCTCCATGTGGACAAAACTGCACTACTAAAGAAATATCGAGGCACCCTTAAAGAGCTATTTAGCAGAGATTATTCCGGCATGAGTCCTGCACGCAAAGAAGGCCTTATGGCAGAATTTTTAGCTCATGAGGTTTATTTTAGCCTTCGTAGTGAACAATATAATATGGGGAAACAGCAAGGTAACAGGTTGATTTGGCCAGTCTGGAAGAGGGAGTTTGCCGACATCAGGGGCTGACATTTCAAGTTTTGGCTCAAGCAGCCGGTTTGAAGGTCAAGCTTGGAAAGAGTAGCTACATAGAAGCGAAAAATGGCAAAAACTTCAGTTCCCCTCATGCCATGAATCTCTTACAGATACATGATAAGTGGTATTTGCTGGATGTAACTAATCCTGATATCGAGATGGTGGACGATGCTCCAATTTGGCGACCTGCAATAGTACCAATTGAAGGATCACCTACTTTTGGGCGCCGATATGCAAGCACACTTCGCTATAGCAGTCGACCCGTAGCTTATGAATTATATGATCGTATGTACTGGACAATTGATTAATATCGCATGGTACACCCTGCATTGGTAAAATAGTACTGTGATAATCATTCTGACGGGAGAGAATTCATTTGGTCTGCAGCGGGAGCTGGATAGGCTGGTGAGTGAGTTTGTGGCGGAGCAGGGGGATTTGGCCTTGGAGCGGCTTGATGGGGAAGATGTTGAGTTTGCGCGCATTAGTGAGGCTTTGACTAGCTTGCCGTTCCTGGCTTCCAAAAAAATGGTTGTGTTGCGTCGGCCTAGTGCTAACAAACAGTTTGTTGACGAAGCGGAAAAGCTGCTGGCCGATTTGCCGGAAACCACCGATGCTATTATCGTCGAACCGAAGCTCGATAAGCGGCTTGGATATTATAAATTCCTGAAGAAAGCGACCGATTTTCGCGAATATAAACAGCTCGATTTGGCCGGTATGGCCCGCTGGCTAGCTGACGAAGCTAAAAGCAGAGGCGGCTCGTTAAGTGTGCGCGATGCGCAGTACCTGGCAGAACGGGTCGGGCTAGATCAACAATTGCTAGCCAATGAGCTGGATAAGCTGCTGCTGTATGATCCAAAAATAACCCGTGAATCGATTGAGCTGCTTACAGAGGCGACGCCGCAAAGTACGATTTTTGAACTACTGGAAGCTGCCTTTGGCGGTAATACCAAGCGGGCGATGGCACTGTACCAGGAGCAGCGGGCCATGAAGATCGAGGCGCCGCAGATTATTGCTATGCTGGCGTGGCAGTTGCACGTGTTGGCCCTGATCAAGGCGGCCGGAGATCGCAGCGCGGACGAGATTGCTGCCGAGGCCAAAATCAGCCCGTTTGTGGTCCGCAAAAGCCAGAACATTGCCCGTAAGTTAACGCTCCAACAGCTAAAGCAGCTCGTAGCTGAATTAACAGATATAGATGTCCGCAGTAAACGCACCAATCTCGATGTCGACGAAGCCCTACAAAACTATCTCCTCAAACTCGCTGAGTACTCCGTACGGTAATCATCTCATGGTATAGGTAGGCTAAGAGCTGGGTTCGGCCCCTCGGAGTGAACCTGGCTCAGTCTGTTCGTGCAGACTACAACTTCCCTTGAAAAGGGCGGTTTGAGTCTGTTTGAGGAGCAAAGCGACGAGTTCTCAAATCGGTTGTAGCCCTGCACAACAGCTGACCACGTGAACGGATTAGGGCCGAGAGTTTTGGTACTTTGCCGGTGCAAAGTACGGAGAAATAATGGAGAAAAGATTTCTCTATCTCTCTTCTTTTGGCTTGATCCAAAAGAAGCAAAAACTCAAGGCATATCCGTTCGGCTTGGTCAGCTGTTGTAACAACTTACAACCGAGGCGAGAACTCGCTATCGCTCAGACAGCTCGCCTCGCCCTTTTCAAGGGAAGTTGTAATTGTTAGCAACAGCCTGAGCCAGGCCTCACTTCAAATGCCTTCCACGGGCTAGCGGTCTTAACTCACTCCAAATTTTAGCTTCTTGAGATTACTCTGTAACAGTAACTGTGCCGGTCATTTCTGGGTGAATGGAGCAGTGGTATTTGAACGTGCCGGCGGTGTTAAAGGTGAAGCTGTAGGTTTTACCGGTGGCTAAATCACCGCTGTCCGGGCCGGTCTGACTGTCAGTTTCCGTGACGGTGTGCGTAGTGCTGTCTTTATTAGTCCAGGTTACGGTCGTGCCTTTTTTGACCGTGATGCTTGCCGGGCTGAAGCTGAAGTTTTGGATAGTCACGCTGTTGGTGGCAGTGCTGTTTTGGCTATTGCTGCCATTGGAGTTGGGCATGTTCATGCCGCTCATGTTGCTGGACGAGCTGTTTTTGTCTGAACTGTTATTCTTGTGTGTTGCGAACAAAGCGGCGATGATCACCACCACGACTACTACGATAATAGCGATAACTGACTTTTTCATGGCGGACCCTCCACAAGTTATATGTTTTAGTATAACTCTTGTGGCAAGGATAGAGATAATTAAAAAACTGCCCGGCGAGCGGGCAGTGGATTGCTCCAAGTCAGACTTGACTACTTCTTCTTAGCTGCCGGCTTTTTGGCCGTGGTAGCTTTTTTGGTAGTTGTCTTCTTGGCGGTCATCGTTTTCTTCGCCGCAGCAGTTTTGGTTGCTGCAGGTTTCTTTTTAGCGGAAGCTGCAGGCTTGACACCGGCGGCTTTGGCTTTGGCGGCCAGTTGCTTCTTCATGCGAGCGGCTTTGTTTTTGTGGACCAAGCCTTTTTTGACGGCTTTGTCCACTTTACTTTGGGCGCTGGCGTGGCTTTTGCCGTCGGTCTTCTTGACGAAAGACTTCAGGGCGCTCTTCAGGCTGCGCTTGGTTTTGCTGTTGCGGACGGTCGCTTTTTTAGCGGTCTTGACGCGCTTTTTGGCTGATTTGATAATGGGCATATAGATTCCTTTTATGCTTTTATTATTTCGCTGATCAACTATATAGAGGTGAGCGCTTTTTGTAAAGACGAAGGGAAAGTAGGTTATAGGTAAGAAGTGCTAGGCTCTAGATGTAGCTACTAGCACCTAAAACCTACTTAGTGTCTTGCGAAGTGATCATGCTTATGATACATTGAAGCCAAATATAGAAATAAAAATCCATGAACGATCCCCAACAAGAGATTATCGCGAAGCTCAAGGACGCCAATAATATTTTGGTGACAGTGAGCAGTAACCCGTCGGTTGACCAGCTGGCGGCTTGTATCGGTTTGACCATTTTCCTGAACAAGCTCAAAAAACATGCTTCCGCTGTCTTCAGCGGCACCGTGCCTAGCACTATTGAGTTTTTGAAACCCGAGGAAACAATTGAAAAAAACACCGACAGCTTGCGTGATTTCATCATTGCCCTCGACAAATCCAAGGCCGATAAATTGCGCTACAAGGTCGAAGAAAACGTCGTTAAGATCTTCATTACACCTTACAAAACATCCATTAGCCAGGACGATTTGGACTTCAGCCAGGGAGATTTCAACGTCGATGTCGTGCTAACGCTGGGCGTCCAGGAACAGAAGGATCTCGACCAAGCCATTACGACGCATGGGCGAATTCTGCACGATGCGGTGGTGATGAGCGTCAACTTGCAACCGGGCAGTGAATTGGGGACTATCAACTGGACTGATCCAGCCGCCAGTAGCCTGTCCGAGCTGAGCGTGGAAATTGCCGATAACCTCGACAAAACCCTTATGGATTCGCAAGTAGCTACCGCCTTGCTGACCGGTATAGTGGCCGAAACTGACCGTTTCAGCAACGAAAAAACCTCGCCCAATACCATGCGTTTGGCCGCCGAGCTGATGTCTGCCGGCGCCAATCAGCAGCTGGTAGCATCCGAGCTGCAAACTACTCAGGTAGACAATTCTAATGATACTAACGGAACTGAACCCAGCACTAGCGAGTCTAACTCGCTACCGCCCAAGCCGAAATCCGATGACGGTACCTTAGAAATTGCCCATAACCCGGATGAGGGAAAAACCGAGAAGTCCGCTGAACCGGCTCCTGAGCCTCAGCCCAAAGCCGAGCCTGAACAAAGGGAAGAGACCTCGGCAGACGAGCAGTCGCAAGCGCCGCTGGATGCCGACGGGGCTGCAGGCTTACTACCTTCACACGACAATGATGCCGTGTTGCCGCCATCGAGCCTAGCTTCGCCGCACCGTGTCATCGAACCGCCGTCTCATGGCGGTCAGTTAACGGCCAATACCGAGCCGGAAAGGGAAGAAGCTGAAGGCACCAGCGATCCCTTAAGCGCTCCGCAGAATGATAATAACCTGCCGCTGTTGCAGCACGACCAATCAGCTAGTGACGATGCTACTCCCGACATGAGCATCCCGCTGCCTGAGCCAGTCGAACCCGCGCAGGATAGCCCGGCCGGCGACCAACCTAGTCTGTCGCCCTTGCAGCCTCTGGCCCCACCCTCCGACACTACTATGCCTTCTCTAACAGATGTGATGAGCACAACTTCGTCGGCAACACCTCAAGACGATCAAATTCATATCGATGCCGATGGCAATTTGCAACTCCCGGGCGCCAGCCCCATTTCACCGCAGCCAACCAACGATGCTACCGCCAGCACATCTTTACCTGCCGATGATTCGTCCGATCAAACCTTGAGCGATATTGAGCAGTCCGTGAGCAGCCCACACGTCAACTCACCGGATGTCGACGCCGCTCGCGATGCCGTGCTGAATGCTATTAACAGCGTGCCGCCTACCGCAAGTACGCTGCCACCAAAACAAGACGTCGGTGCCTCCGGCTATCTAAATGTGCAGGATTTACCGGACGCTGAACCCGATCTCCCACCAGCGCCGCAGCAGCCCTTGCCGGTGACTGATCCGCTGGCAGCTATGCCGTCACCTTCTTTGCCTGATCCGTCTGCGCCACTAGCTCCTCAACCGATGACTCCACCGGCACCGGCAGCCATGCCCTCGCCGGCACCGGCCGCCATGCCCTCGCCGCAACCGCTCAATATGACAAATGAGCCGGCACCAGGTATTTCTCCGGCTGACACGCCGCTAACCATGCCGCTGCCACCAACTTTTAGCATGCCACCGGCTAATCCAATCCCGCCGACATCCACAACTACCGATCCGTCAGCCCCACCACCCGTACCACCGCCCATGACCGACCTCCCGCCGTTCGCTCCACCGAAGTAGTCGGACTGCTGTATACTACCTGACACATGCAAGGACTACTACTAGTCGACAAACCCAAAGGCTGGACGTCGTTTGACGTTGTCAATTATGTGCGCAAAATCGTGGCCGCCCACGAGGGCAAAAAGCCCAAGAACACAAAAGTAGGCCATACCGGCACGCTTGATCCGCAAGCAACCGGGCTGCTAGTGCTGCTAATCGGCAAAGAGTACACTCGTCGTGCTGGTGAATTAAGCAAGCTCGACAAAACCTATGAGGTGACAATGAAGCTGGGTGAGGCGAGCACTACCGCTGACGAGGAGGGCGAAAAAACAGCCGTATCAGACACTGTACCGAGCGAAACAGCCGTCCTGGAGGCTCTAGAGAGTTTTACAGGGGAAATTATGCAGACGCCACCGGCCTTTAGCGCCATGAAGGTCAATGGCCAGCGTGCTTATAAATTAGCCCGAGAAGGCAAGGAAGTCCAGCTGGAAGCCCGCCCGGTGACTATCTACGGTAACCAGCTAACAGGCTATGACTATCCCTTTGTAAAATTCACTAGCCAAGTCTCCAGCGGCACTTACATTCGCTCCCTGGTAGAAGATCTCGGCAAACACCTCCAAACCGGCGCTTACATGTCCGACCTCCGCCGTACCCGGATAGGGCAGTACGCTCTTGATGACGCCTGTCAGGTAGAAGAGTTACATGAATCCGAAATCATAGCTAGGCTGCGCACGCTTACATAGCCCATCAGCCTATTTGACAAAAAAGCAATAATTTGATATTGTTTTAACAGAAAGTAAAATAAAAATAATATGCCAACCCCAAATCCTTTTGAAGAGCCATCTTCTCCACCTCTGCTGCCACCCGGCAATTCATTTACTGCGCCTGCTGAACCAAGTAGATATACTCCATGGCTTAATTTTGATGATATGGAGCCCCCATCTCTTTGGGGTGCCAACAATGCTCCAGGTATAGGCAATGACGAATATTTCCATCCACCGCTCGCCAATCCCAATACTAACCGATATCCGGAATGGTGGCGGTTGCGAAATCGCCTTAATACCAGAGTCGTAGCAGTGGGGGCGGCCGTTCTAACGCTTATGGGTGGGGGTGCGGCTGTGTTTGCGCCGCGACTTATGCATAGAGCTTCTGTCGTATCAGGCGGAGAGGCCAACCCGCCGCGTGACCTTACGCCTATCACAACTGAAGTTCCTGACAGAGTAGTGCTAGATTTTGGAGAGGCACTAGCTGTTGATAAGTGCTCCACGATAGTGAGCATTGATGGTGTTATGAGCATGTATCAGAAACTATTTCTTACCCAAGAAATTTCTGGGATGAATCTCAGCCAACTTACAACTCGTACTAGTGAAGTGGTAAAAAAATTAGACCAGGATCGAGCGGAGCAGGGCTTTATACCGCTGCCGAAAGGCTTTCATGAATTGCAGGAGGATGCAGAGAATGAGCGTGCTATACCAGTTTCTGAATACGAAACGACTGCTAAAGAATTCCTTGCAAAATTCGGTGTCAACGCTCTGTTTAGCTGGAATCAGGACGCCTCGGCACATGCAGATATAAAAGATGACATTGCCCCTCTCCAAGTTGAAGGGCTTGATGCTAATAAAGTAATCCGTCGACGCATCATTGATACCATGGTGAGTTTTGCCAGTTTACCCCCTTCCTTGATACGTGGCACAGGCGTAAACGCAGTGCTCAAGCAGCTAGTCTTCGGCAATATTAAAGATCCCCGTTTCCAAGGACTTTCCTTGATGAGTGGCCGCCGTACCATATTGATTGATGCCCAGGATGCCGCTCAAGAAAATAATATTGATCTTGCGGCCACAGAAGCCTATGATTCGACAACACCTCCTCACGAAGAAGCACATAGCCTATATGATTCAATATGCGGCGTAATTTTAAAGAGGAATGCTAATTTCATAGTCGTTTTAGATAGAGACGGTAGAGCTATAAGTATTGATCCAGCGTTTGAAAGTTTGAACGAATCGTTTAAGTACAGTAAGAGTGCAGAGGGTCAGCTAGAAGCTAACCAGTTAGTAGGCGGACGATATACGAGTCACGAAAGCACAGGACCAGGCAGTGTAGTTGTTGCCCGCCCGTATGGAGCAGAAAACCATGATGAGGACTGGGCCACATCCTTGGGTGAGAATGTGTTGGATCCAGAAAAAACTGGCCTGCTGCTCACCGATAAAAGAGACTCGCATGTCCTTGATGAGAAAATTGCGCTTGAGATAGCCCGTATCGGGGTGAATAATCCTGAAGCTGCAGAATACCTAGTGCATCGTTTTGAAGCGGCTAGACTTATAAATACGATTAATGCCGTAGCAGCTCCTTTTTATAAAGCGTTGCAAGACTATACAGTGGCTCAGGCGCAGAAGGGCAACATTGATTTTGAGCAGGATGCTACTTATCAAAAACTATCCGCAGCTGCAAAAAAGTACGGTGATCTTATCACTGAAATTAATACTGCCACAGGTAACATAGGTAATTAATGTAGGAAGGCACTCGCTTAAGCATGATTTGCGGCT
>Ga0157372_10000361_pt1 | contig 50140 bp, 39 predicted proteins | sample C55metaG_FD_115307 | JGI IMG/M metagenome (GOLD analysis project Ga0157372, IMG submission 115307) | Corn rhizosphere microbial communities from Kellogg Biological Station, Michigan, USA - C5-5 metaG | ecosystem: Host-associated > Plants > Roots > Rhizosphere > Soil | place: USA: Michigan...
CAGAAAAGCGTCCGGTTGGCGAATACGGCTACCGTTAGGGAGCGAGTGAGGCCCAACAGCCTCAAAAGCCCCGTGCCACCGGTTGTGATAAGCAGCCATAGCAGAAAGATCATGCCCAAAACCCCGGCAAAGATCACCGGCGTCCGGGGCGATTCGGAATGTTTTTCTGTGGTCGGGAGGTCAATCATGGCACAACGCCGGCCGTTTGGCGGGCCGGCACTCCAACAAACGCCCAAACAACCCGCTTTATTTCAGGCGGGTCTTCCCGGATAATTTTGTTATTTAGCATACCGTATTTCCACCCATGTCTTTCATCAAAATCGTAAATGGTACGCTGATTACGCCCGATCGGGTCGTCCCCAATGGCGCCCTCCTGCTTTCCGATGGCCTAATCGTCGCCATCGAACAAGCCCCGGTGGGGTCGCCCGCCACCAACGCCCCCGCCACCAACGCCCCGGACGCCAACGCCTCCGAAACCCAAGCCCCCGACGCCAACAACACCGCCACCAAGGCCCCCACGATCATCGACGCCAAAGGCTGCTATATCGCCCCCGGCTTCATCGACCTCCACGTCCACGGCGGCGGCGGCCACGACTTCATGGACGGCACCGAAGAGGCCTTCCTCGCCATCGCCCAACTCCATGCCCGCCACGGCACCACCGCAATGACGCCCACGACCCTCAGCGCGGGGAAACAACAACTGCTGGCCACATTGGAGACATATGAACGCCTCGCCGGAAAACCCACCGGCGGCGCCCGATTCATCGGCATGCACCTCGAAGGTCCCTACTTCGCCATGTCGCAACGCGGCGCACAGGATCCGCGTCATATCCGCAATCCTGATCCGACCGAATATAAAGAACTCATCGCCCGCTTCCCCGGTATCCGCCGCTGGAGCGTTGCCCCCGAGCTGCCCGGCGCCCTCGAAATGGCCGTCCATCTGAAAAAAAATGGAATTCTCGCCGCCTGGGCCCACACAGAAGCATTGTATGACGACATCGTCAAAGCATTCGAACACGGGTATACCCATGCCACCCACCTGTATTCGGCCATGCTGGGCGTTACCCGCCGCAACGCCGCCCGCTTCGCCGGAGCCGTCGAAGCCGCATTCCTCATCGAAGAAATCACCGTCGAGATCATCGCGGATGGCATCCACCTTCCCCCGCCGCTGCTCCAACTGGTATGCAAAGAAAAAGGCCCCGCCAAAACCGCCCTCATCACCGACGCCATGCGCGGCGCCGGCATGCCGCCGGGCCAAAGCATCCTCGGCGGAAAGGAAGATGGACTAAAAGTGATCATCGAGGACGGCGTAGCCAAGTTGCCCGATCGCAGTGCCTTCGCCGGTAGCGTCGCCACCGCCGACCGGCTCGTAAGAACGATGATCCACTCCGGCCAGTCGCTGGCGGACACCATCCGGATGATCACCAAAACCCCCGCCGCCATCATGGGTATCGGCGACCGCAAAGGATCTATCGCGAAAGGCTTCGATGCCGATCTCACGATCTTCGATGCGGACATAAACATTCATTACACCATCGCCGGCGGTGACATCATATATCAAAAAGAATAGGAATATGCCAGTCGATCGTCGGCCAACCAATAAGAAAATGCCGTCCAGCAGCCTCAAAGACAACATCCACGTCCGCATCTTCGACACCCGCGAGGAGCTCGGGAAAGCCGCCGCAACGGCCGTCGCAGAAACGATCCGGAAATTACTCGCCACCCGGCCGGTCATCAATATGGTCTTTGCCGCCGCACCCTCCCAAAACGAATTCCTCGCGGCGCTGATCGGACAACCCCTCGACTGGGACCGGATCAATGCCTTTCACATGGACGAATACCTCGGTCTGGGCCCCGATGCAACCCAATCGTTCGGCTATTATCTAAGGACCCATCTCTTCGACAAGGTCCCCTTCCGCGAAGTCCATCTCATGAACGGCCTCGCCGCCCATCCACAGGCGGAATGCCATCGCTATGCTGCGCTACTCGAAGCCCACCCGACAGACATCCTCTGCCTCGGCATCGGCGAGAACAACCACCTCGCATTCAACGATCCTCCCGTGGCCGACTTCAAGGACGCCCAAAAGGTCAAGATCGTCACCCTCGACGCGGATTGCCGCCAGCAGCAGGTCAATGACGGCTGTTTCCCAACCCTCGCCGACGTGCCGAAACAGGCCCTGACCATCACGATCCCCGCACTCATGGCCGCCCGTTATGCCTTCGCAATGGTCCCCGGCGACCGCAAAGCCCGCGCCGTCGCCAACACCTTCGATCAACCGGTCTCCGAACGATATCCCTCAACCATATTAAAACAACATCCCGCTGTCCAGCTCTTCCTGGACAAAGACAGCAGCAAACTCTTACAGCTATGAGGAAACTCGCATTGTTTATTATTATGTTGGGCGCCTCCTTTAGCGCCTGGGCCGATTTTCCCGTCAAGGCCTTTCACATCGATCTCCGCATCCAGGTCATGACCATGCCCGCGCTAAAAGTCTACGCCCGGCGACTCCACTCCGGCGGCATCAACACCCTTATCATGGAATATGAAGGGACCTATCCCTTCGAAAAACACCCCCTCATCCCTAACCGCTACGCCTACACAAAGGCCGAGATCGTCTCCTTCATCGACTTATGCAAGTCCCTGAATATGGAGGTCATCCCCCTGCAACAAAGCTTCGGCCACGTCGAATACATCCTCCGCCACGAACGCTACGCCGGTTTGCGCGAAGATAACAAGGCCCTCTCCCAGGTCTGCCCCACCCGCAGCACCGTCCAGGACAGCCTCCTCTTCACCGATCTGTATACCGAGCTCGCGGAGACCCATCCGTCAAAATACATCCACATCGGCTGCGACGAGACCTACCTCCTCGGCCACTGCGACCAATGTCGCAAAAAAGTAGCCGAGGAAGGGATCTCGAAATTGTATATGGACTATGTCAGCATGCTCTGCAACATCGTTCTGAAACTGGGGAAGACGCCCATCCTCTGGGCCGATATGGTCAACAAATATCCCGAAGCCGTCAACCGCCTGCCAAAGGGTACCATTCTTGTCGATTGGAACTACGGGTGGAGCCTCGATCACTTTGGCGATCACAAAAAGCTGCTCGCCAGCGGCTACGCCATCTGGGGCGCGCCCGCCATCCGCAGCAGTCCCGATAACTACTATAGTACCGACTGGAAAAAGCATTTCAACAATATCCGCGACTTCGTTCCCGCCTGCCGCCAGATGGGCTACCAGGGCATGGTCCTCACCTCCTGGTCCACCTCCGGCGCTTATTCGTATAGCTATGAGTCCGAGGGCGAGCTCTCCGACCTGCAGGCCACCCGGCACGTGTATCCAATTTCCGGCTTCAATATCCTCATCGCCGCGTATTACGAAAGCCTGAAGCAGCAGACACCCCTCGACATCGATGCCTTCGTCGCCGGCTATTGCCAAAAGCAATACGGCTTCACCCCCGACCAGTCCCGCACGTTCTGGGGCGCCCTCACCGACACCGGCATCACCGCCGCCCAAACCCTGCGGACCCTCGATCCCAAAAACAACGAACCCGAATACTTACACTATATCCTAATGGCCGATATCCGCGCCGAACACCTCCTCTTCAAACGGATCGAAGCCGAAGCAAATGCCCCCGGTCTAACCCCCGACGGGGCCGCTGCCCTCGCCGCCCGCCTCCGCACCCTGCTCGACCAGGACGTCGATATCGCCAGACGCTTCACCGTAGCCAACACGTATCTCTTTTATCCCGCCGAGCTGGCCAGCGAGAACGCCCTCCGCACCTTCCGCATCCGCGATCTCTATAACCGCCTCAACAAAAACCGTAACCCGAATTGAACCATATGCGGCACCTCATCTCCGTACTTCTCTTCCTCCCGCTTTTGACAGCGGCTCAGCGATCCAGGCGCGCTGGTTTCTCCATCAAAGATTATGATTGGAGCCTGCTTTGGCGCGCCGACAGCATTTTCGCCCAGGATGAGGGAACGAAGGTTGCCTTTCCCGAACCCCTCGGCTACATCGGCGACAATTTTCAACGCTTTTGGATCCATTATATCTCGGTACGTAAAAGCAAGACGGATTCGCGGGTCTATGAGGTCACCGGAAAAACAATGGTCCGCGACAATATTTGTCCATTTACTGGCACCATCAGCATCATGGACCTCTACCTGCGCAAAGACTCCGATTTGCCGCCTTATGAGGAGGGGACCGTCACCTGCGCCATCCGCTTCTTCGAAGACAGTACCCATCCCGGCAGCGGCTCGATCACCGGCACGCTGACCACCGATTTCTGCATCGATGCCAAAGGCCGCCTGCAATATGATGCGATCATGGCCGCCGCCGATGGCTATTCCAACAACCAGGCCACCGCCCGCTGGAAAAGCTACAAATCCGGCATCACCAAAAAATGCAACTGGGGCGACTACCGCATCCCCGACAGCAAAGACCTCGACGGCGGCGCCGGCGAATTCACCGTCGATGAAAAATATGTGAAAAATGGGTGGGAAAGCTACTATAAAGCCTACATAGGCGACGACCCCGAAAAGAAAAAATACCAGGCTATCGAAGACCGCCAATGGTGGAAGGAATAGGGCCTCACAGCCGTTTCCTAAGCAAGGCCGCGAGTCCCACCGCCGACACCAGCGTCCAGCATCCCTCAAGGATAATAAACGGCCAATACCGCAGCAATACCGAGGCGAGACACGCAATCCCCGCCCCGAGCACATTCAAAAAAAGATAGGCAAAGCTCTCCTTGCCGATCTTCCCCGTCAAATTCAAAAAAAACGCCACCAACAGCAACGTCACGCCAATGGCGCCGGTCCAGTCTGTCATCGTCATGACCGCAACTTACTGTCTTTTCTTTATCTTTAGAACCATATGAAAAAGGTTCTCCTCCTCCTGACCCCCGCCTTTCTGCTGGCCGTCGCCTGCCAAAGCCCCGCCGGCAACACACCCACCGCAAAGGCGGACACCGCCGCAACGCCCGCAGCCGCCGCAAACAACACACCCGCCGAAAAGGCGGACACCAGCGGACTCATCGCCGTCATGCAGAAATCCGCGGCCGACTGGAACAAAGGCGACCTCGCCGGCTTCATGGACTCCTACGACGACAGCGCCACCATGATGTCCCACCATGGACTCATCGGTAAGGACTCGATGATGATCCACTACCGCCAAACCTATTTCAAAGAAGGCGCCGCCCGCCAGCAGCTCACCTTCGATCAGTTCAAAGTAACACCCCTCGCCGGAAACTATGTCCTGCTGACAGGGCGGTTCACCCTAAACGGCAATAACCTTCCCACACTCTCGGGCTGGTTCTCCCTCACCTGCGTGCTCACGCCAAAAGGCTGGAAGATCCTTCACGATCACACCAGTTAGGCAAATCACCTGACACACAGTCCAACCGATTCATCTCCCAACCGTTAATTAGCCATCCATGAGCTCCAACGCCTATCAGCGCGCCGAAATGCCAACCGGCACGGCCGCCGTCCTCGACGATCGTACCCTCCGTAACTCCAATGCCAACCTCCTGCAGGTCCTCAAAAAAGGCCAGAAGGTCCTCGACGTCGGATGCGGCTCCGGCGCCATCACCCGCGACATCGTTGACCTCGTGGGCCCCTCCGGCAAAGTACGGGGTGTCGATCGCAGCAGCGAACTGATCACACTGGCACATCAGCGTTACCACGACATCCCAAATCTTCAATTCGACTGCAAGGATATCCTCGCCGATACCACCGAAGAACGGTACGACGTCATTACCATCACCCGTACCCTGCAATGGATCGCCGACCCCGCACCCGTCATCCGCAAAATGCTCTCGCTGCTCGATAAAGACGGCGTCCTCTGCGTACTTGACTACAACCATACCCGCATCGAATGGAACCCCCGGCCGCCCAAAGCGATGGAGCAGTTCTATGACGCCTTCCTCCGCTGGCGCGCCGACTCCGGCATGGACAACGCCATCGGCGACACGATCCGCGATCACATGGAAAGACAAGGGTTGACGATCCTCGCCACACTCGACGCTTCGGAATACAGCGACAACACGATGCCCGCTTTCAGGTCCCATATCACCCTCTGGACAAAGGTCGCGGAGACAAGGGGAAAACAACTGGTGGCAGACGGTTACGTGACGGAAGCCGAACGGCTAAAAGCCATCGAAGACTATGACGCCTGGTGCGCAACCAAAGCAATGTCGATGAAGCTCTATCTTCGGGCGACCCACGCAAGCAGGTAATTATGCACATTTAACATTTTCCAGGGGACTGATAACCAATCGTTACAAATAACTAAGTGCGGTTGATCAAGACTTTTTTTGACCCTAAGGGTTGCAAAATTGAGTATCGCCTGTTACTTTTACGCTGTTAATCCTACCTGGATAGAGTCTATTCCCGTGAATCACCTCAGACAATTCGTTGTATTTCAAAATTGTAAAACGGGACTCTATGTTACACGCAAAAGATCTTCGATTCGGCAACAAGGTACTTAACCAAAGGGGCGAAGTGATCACCGTCCAGCAGATACACTCCAACACAGTCGTATACGACACGCAGCTAAACGTAAACAGGCAGGCATCGAAAGTCAGCAACGGCTACAATTATTCCTATACCATGCAGGTCGTAGAGGTTGTAAAGGAAGCCGAACTGCAGGAGATCGAACCCATCCAACTCACACCAAAGGTGCTCGAGAAATGCGGCTTTCGCAACTTCGTCCGCGACGAATGGATCTTCACTTACGGCAATACTCACACGGATTTCGAACTCACCGACGATGGCCTCAAGCTTAGACATTCCACGCCCACCCGCGTACCCATCAAGTATGTGCACCAGTTGCAGAACTTCGTCTATGCCATAGCCGGCCAGGAACTCGAAGTAGACCTATAAAAGAAAGCCCGTCATCACGCGATGACGGGCTTCACAATTCGAAAAAGAAGTTACTTCACGTTCTTGCTCACGATCTTCGCGAGATCGAACATGCTAACCTGGTCTTTGCCGCCAAACACAGCCTTCAGCTTCGCGTCTGCATTGATCATACGCTTGTTCTTCTTATCCTGCAGGTTGTTCTTCTTGATATAGTCCCAGATCTTCTTTACGATCTCCGTTCTCGGCCTCGGAGAGTTGCCGATAACTTCGGCGAGCGTAGCGCTCGGAGACAGCGGGGTCATAAATGCCGCATTAGGCTTGCGGGCCGATTTCTTAGCCGCTTTTTTCGGGGCTGCTTTTTTCGCTTTTGCAGGAGCCTTCTTGGCGGTTTTTTTTGCTGCTTTCTTCGCAGCTTTCTTTACAGCTTTTGCCATGATTATTTCATTTTAATGGGTTAATGAAATAAATGTACAGATTTTAAAATTTCTGAATGCATAATTTTTAAAATTTTCGACGGGCGGAGGTCAATTTTCCCTCTGAAAACCGAAAGATCTCCATCGGACGTCAAGCAAGTTACCCTCCGAAATCGCCCAAATTCATCTTACGGCTTCCGCGCCAACTCCATCCGGATCGGCCGGTTTCCCATCCTTCCATCCAGCCCGATTCCCCCCGGAAATACCCCTACCCGGGCCGTCAGGGTATCGTTGGCGCCCGCCGGGTAATACCATGAAACCCTCACCAGGCTTGACTTTGACTCATAGACAAAGTTTCCCAGCCGCATCTTTTCGCCCCCGTGGTAAAGCACCGTACAGTGATCTCCCCGGTCAAAATATACCCGCTCGATCACGCTGTCGCTACAATTGCCGGGTGAGATATCCACATCGTTGATCCAACACCGGCTTACGACATATCGCCCCCCAAGTACCGGGTCCTTCGTCGGGAAATGAAAGCTGCTGATCAGCGCCAAGGGCAGGAAAAGCACCGAAAGCCGCACGATATTCCGCAATCCCCGCCCCCGGATCGACAGCACGGGCGGCGCCGGTCTCGCCAGGAAAAAGGCCGCTAACCGCGGATATTCCTCGAAAAGCAGGTACAGCAAACCCAGTAAAAGCACCACGGCATGCACCACTTCGCCCGCCTCGAAGCCATAAAAGATATCCAGCAGGCAGATGTTCACCATCACGGGCAGCAGCGTAAAAACCCCGATGAGCTTGGTCCGGCGATACACCAGCAATACCGAGCCCAGTATCTGGAGAAGCCCGATCGCACAGGCAAAAGCATACGAATGACCGAAATAGGTCCAGGTCAGCTCTTCGCCCGTAAGCCGGCTCTCCGGCTGGTCCAGCATCGCCATCGGCACCACGAATTGCAATCGGAATAGCTTCTGGAAGCCGAACATCGCCAGGTCCAGCGCAATACCGTATCGCAAAAGTCCCTGCCAGAAAGCTCTCGGGGCAACCCCCACGGCCGCATGTGGACCCAGCCGCCCTTCTTTCCGCTGCCAGAGAAAAGGGTACACCAGCGAGCTCAGAATGAGAATGACCGCGGGAATGGCGGCCAGCGGCAACGGAAAGCCATATTCCCGGCCCATCCGCACCCCGATCCGGAAAAGCGTCATCCCCATAACCAGCCCCGCCGTCAGCGAAAGCAATAGCTTTTGATGAAAAGGAAAAACACGCATGAAATCATTTAGGATAGGAGATGCACCGATTCCGAAATTTCCATAAGCCTATCTTTGCAAAAATTGCAATCGATGCTTGCTACCCGTTGGCTCCCGCTTTCCTGCGCTCTGCTGCTTTTTTTCACCGCTTCAGCCAATATAGAGCTGACCTCTCCCGATAAACATATCCGGGTTCTCATCCTGCCCACCGACAGCTGCCCCGTTTATAGCGTATTCTACGACGAAACGATGCTCATCGACTCCTCACCGCTCGACCTGGTATTCCAGGAACCCGGGATAAAAGCCGCCTCTTTCTTCAGCGCGGGCCTGCAAATACACTCCATCACCCGGGAAGGGCTAGACCACTATACCCTCCCGGTAGGTCGCAACAGCCAGGTGAACGATCGCTATAACGAGTCCACGATCACCCTGCAGGAGCCCCGCCGTCATCGCCGGCTCAACCTTATCATCAGGGCCTATAATGATGGCGTCGCTTTCCGCTGGGTCTTCCCAAAACAACCCGGCTGGACACACTACCAACTCCTGGCCGAGAACACGAACATCCGCTTCGCCGGCGATCCTTTCCTGCAAGCCTCCTATCTACCCAACTACACCACCTCCCATGAAGGCCGCTATACCCGCCTGCCCTTCCACGAGGTGAAAAGCGATACGCTCATGGATACCCCGGTATTCCTGGAATTCCCTCAAAAAGGCGGGACACCCCACTACATCACCATCACCGAGGCCCAGCTCACAGACTACGCCGGCATGTATCTCGTCAAACACAACGGCATGCTGCGAAGCGATCTCTCCCCACTCCCCGGCGGACACGGCATCCGCGTAAAAGCAACCTTGCCCCACCGTTCGCCCTGGCGCGTACTCTTCATCGGCCCTCGCCCCGGCGCCTTCCTCGAGTCCAATCTCCTCACCGATCTTAACGACCCCTGCGCGATAAAGGACCTGTCCTGGCTCAAACCCGGCAAGACGGATTTTCACTGGTGGAACGGCGATATCGTCCCCGATACATCCTTCGCACCAGGGATCAATTTCGAGACCAACCAGTACTACATCGACTTCTGCGCCCGCAACGGCATCGCCTACCACACGGTCATCGGCTATGGCGGCACCGCCTGGTATGTCAACGACGGGATCAGCTACGCCCCCGGCCCGCACTCGGACCCAAGCCTGCCCATACCCGGTCTCGATATGAAACAGATTTGCGATTACGCGGCTTCAAAAGGCGTAGGCATCCGCGTATGGGTGCATTGGCAACCACTCATGAAACAGCTCGAAAAAACATTCGCCCGGTTCGAAAACTGGGGAATAAAAGGAATGATGGTGGATTTTATGGATCGGGACGATCAGCAAATGGTGAATATCCAGACGGAAATTTTGCGCAGGGCCGCTGCGCATCATTTGCACATCCAGTTCCACGGCGCCTATAAACCGACGGGGCTGATCCGCACCTGGCCGAACGAGCTGACCCGCGAGGGGACGCTCAATTATGAGAACGATAAATGGGATAATCCCATCACCCCCGAAGACGATCTCAACCTGGTCTTCACCCGGCTGGTGGCGGGCGCTACCGACTATCATCTGGGCGGCTTTCGCGCAGTGCCGCGGTCGGAATACCGGGCGCAATATACCCGGCCGCTCGTGCTGGCCACCCGCTGTCACATGCTCGCGATGTATATCGTGCTGGAGAGTTATCTTCCGATGGTCTGCGATTATCCCGCCGCCTACGAAGGCCAGCCGGGCTTCGAATTCATAAAGGAAATTCCATCCACCTGGGACGAGACAAAGGTTCCCACGGCAAGGCCTGGCCAATGGGCAACCGTCGCCCGCCGAAAAGGGACAGACTGGTTCGTGGGAACGATCAACGGTCCCATCGCCCGAACAATGACGATCCCGCTCGGCTTTCTGCCCGCGGGACGCTACGAGGCAACGATCTATAGCGACGCACCCGATGCGGCCGCAAAGCCCAACCACCTCGTCCGAACCGTCCGCATCGTGCAGCCCGCCGACAGCATCCAAGCACCGATGATCAGCGGCGGCGGTGCGGCTTTATTATTGCGACGACTATAAACTTAAGGACATACATGTTTCACGCCCGTGGCCTGATAATTGCACCCGCGCATCATCATGACAGAGGGAAACGTACAACGGAAAGTGCTGGACAGATTTGTCACGGTTGTAAGTCACGAACTGAAGACTCCCCTTACGTCCATCATGGCCTTTACCCACCTGGCCCGGGAGGCCGGCTCGGCAGAAGACATGCTGAAGACCCGGTACTACCTGGAGAAGATCGATCGCCAGGCCCTCAAACTCCATTCTCTCATTCAGCAACTGCTCGATATTTCCTGGATGGAATCGGGGAAGATGACTTATTGCATGCAGGAGCGGGCCTGGAACGTCTACCTGCGGGAGGCCGTACCCCAGTTGCAATACCTCGTCCCCGGCCACCGGCTTCTGTGGCAGCCCTGTCACTCCGAGGCCTGGGTCTGCATGGATACCCTGCGCATCGAGCAGGTCCTGACCAATCTCGTAGCCAATGCCGCAAAATATTCAAGCCCCAATACGTACATCAACATCGACTGCTCCTTCGATTCGGATAACCTGACGGTCTGCGTCCGCGACCAGGGCATCGGCATCCGGCCGGAGAACAGGACCCGCATCTTCGAGAAATATTTCCGCGATGAGACCGTCGCCGGTAAATACGGCGGCTTTGGAATGGGACTCTACATTTCCTCCGGCATCATCCGGGCGCACAAAGGCACCATCCGCGCCGACAAGAACGAACCCGAAGGCTCGAGCTTCTATTTTACACTGCCGCTCAGCAGATCGAGCGTATGCTGAATCCCAGCCAGGCCGGCAAAAGAGCGCACGTTGTCGCAGGATTGCCCCAATTGACAACCCATTTCCGGGAATAATTGTCCATACGAACGTAAATTTACTCTCGCGAAAGAACACGGAATGGCGTTTGTAAATAGAAGAATACAAGATATCATGAGAAGGGCAGGTTTTTTATTCATTGGATCGATGCTCGTCGCGGGCATCGGTTACGGTCAGGTCGGCCAACCCGCGGACTCCCTCAAAGCGGATTCCCTGCGGCGACGCTTGCCTGAAAAGCGACCCCCCGGTGAGGACGTCGCCGGTCAATATGATTTTAGCGACCTGATGCGGTTCATCTTCCGCCATGGCCGCCCGGCACCCCCCGATCACAACCGATCAGGCATCACCGTGGTCCCCAACGTAGCGGCAAACCCCACCATCGGCGCACAGGGAGGGATAAAAGCCGTAGCCGGCCGCCGCCTCGGTACCGATCCGAAGACCCTTTTCTCGACCGCCGCCACCTCCGCCTCCATCACGACAAAGGGGATCATCTATTTCTACGTCAATCATAATATTTTTACCCCCGGCAATAAATTCAATCTCCAGGGGAATCTCGTGGCTGCAAAGACCGTGACGCCCGATTTTGGCTTCGGCATCGGCAGACCGGTCGATGGCAAAAATCCGGCCGATTCCGTGCTCGGCGATCCGACGCACAAGGTCTATCCGATCCACTCCCACTATTATAATTTTCGCGAGAAGGTGTACAAGAACGTGGGAACGAACCTTTTTCTCGGCGCCGGTCTTTCCTATGAGATCCGGACGAAAATCAACCTCGGCGACACGGTCAACAACGCCACGCCGTCCAGCGTTTATGACCTCCGCCACGGCTTTCCAAAGGATCACTATATCGCGGGCGGATTCCTCTTCAACATCGAATACATCACCCGCGACAATCCCAACCGCGCCTATAAAGGCATCTACTTCGACGCCGGTGTCCGCATCAACCAGACCTGGATCGGCAGCACTAAAAACTCAGTACAGGTCACTTCCGACATCCGGAAATACTTTAGCCTCTCGCAAACCCATCCCGGATTCGTATTCGCCGTCTGGAACTGGGGCTCCTATCTCGTCAGCGGTGACATTCCCTATCTCGAACTTCCCGGCACCGCGCGCGACGGTACTTACCGCAGCGGCCGCGGCTATACGGCCCAGTACTTTAAGGGCACCCAATTCAACGACACGGAAGCCGAGCTGCGCTTTCCGATCATGAACAACCAGTTCATCAGCGGCGTGGTCTTTGGCAACCTCCAATCCGGCAACGACGCGCATGGCACCAAACTGTTCCAGCAATTCCAACCGGGCTATGGCGCCGGCTTTCGGGTCCTCTTCAACAAGAGCACCCGCACCAACCTGGCGCTCGACTACGCCTGGGGCCGCTTTGGGAATAAAGGCTTCTTCCTCAACCTCAACGAGAGTTTCTAAAATTAGCCGGCTGCGAAGCCGAAAATAATTGTCGTAAATTCGTAGGGATGAACAATCCATACCTATCCCTGCTAAGCACCGCCTGGCGTTATGCCCGCAACGAAAAGAAAAAGTACTTGCTGGTCTATCTCATGTTCTTCTGCGCCAACAGCATCTACCTGCTGAACCCCATTCTTTTCGGCTGGTTCCTGAACCGGCTTCAGTTCGATCACGTGCACGTATTGCGTAACGCCCTGCTCTATGGGGGCGCTTACATCGGCCTGAAGTTGCTGCAATGGTGCTTTCATGGCCCCGCCCGGGTCATGGAACGAACACTGGCCTTCCACCTCAGCCGCAATTTCCTGCAGGAAAAATACCACCAGGTCCTGCACCTTCCCGTCAAGTGGCACCAGGATCATCACAGCGGCTCCACCATCAACCGGGTCCGCAAAGCCTATGAGGCGCTGCGCGAATTCTTCGACCGCGGTTTCATGTTCGTCAACGCGATCACCAAGTTCATTTTTGCCGTTGTCGCCATCCTGTGGTTCTCGCCGCTGTATGGAGGCATCGCAGTAGCGCTGGGTGTGATGACGGTTCTCGCGATCCGCGGATTCGACAAGCCCTTTATACAGATGCTCGACGCGGTCAACGAAAAGGAACATGCCGTTTCCGCTACGCTCTTTGACAGCCTTTCCAATATCATGACCGTGATCACCCTTCGTCTCGAAAGGAGCATGGAAACGGGGCTCATGAATAAAGTGATGGCGATCTTCCGGCCCTTCCGCAAAAGTGCGGTCGTCAACGAATGGAAATGGTTCTGCGCCGAAATGCTCATCGTCACCATCTACGCCCTCATCACCGTCGGCTATGTCCGCCAGCACTGGACCCCCGGCCAGGTATTTCTCATCGGCGGCCTCGGCACCCTGCTGCTCTATGTCAACACGTTCACAAGCAGCTTCCAGGACTTCGCCTGGATGTATACCGATATCATTACTTACAACACCAACCTGCATACGGCTTCGGCCATCACGGAAGCATACCGGCAACAACATCGCGCCGACCGCCCCGACGGACTACCCGCCGGCTGGAACAGCCTGCTCATCACCCGCCTGAGCTTTTCCTACCAGCAAACCTACGACCAGCAGCAACGCGCCCAAAGTCTCCACAACCTGCAGCTGAACATCCGGCGCGGCCACCGCATTGCCCTCATCGGTGAGAGCGGCAGCGGCAAAAGCACGCTCCTCGCCCTGCTGCGCGGTCTCTACATGCCCGAAACCGGCTTTGGGATACAGCTCCAGGCCGGCGACCGGTCGGGCGGGACCGAAAGCCCCCAGGCCCTGCTCGATCGGGTCAACGAAGCCGTCACCCTCTTTCCACAGGAACCCGAGATCTTCGAGAACACCCTGGCCTATAATATCACTCTCGGCCTGCCCTTCCCGGAAGAAGAGATCCTCGAGGTCTGCGAAAGCGCCCATTTCACCGAAGTCATCCGGCAGCTGCCCCAGGGCCTTGAATCCGATATCCGCGAGAAAGGGGTCAACCTCTCCGGCGGCCAGAAACAACGGCTCGCACTCGCCCGCGGCATCCTCGCCGCCCGCGATAGCGACCTGGTCTTGCTCGACGAACCCACCAGCAGCGTAGACCCCCGCACCGAAGCGCTCATTTACGAAGGCCTCTTCAAAGCCTTCGCCGATAAGGCCGTTATCTCCTCCATCCACCGCCTCCACCTCCTCCCGCGATTCGACTACATCTACGTCCTCCACCAGGGCCGCATCGTCGCCGAAGGAACCTTCGAACACCTTCGCGACAACGACCCCCACTTCCAGGAAATGTGGCGCCACCAGAAAGAGCAACAGACTGTATCATAACCGGACACTCTCTGTATCGAACCCGGACAGGATCCGGGAAAAGCAGAACTCCTAATCGATTAGGAGTTAGCGCGATCCCGCTTTGGCATCAGGTTTTGGGCTGACAATCATCCAAAACACAACGCCATGTTCCGGAACTACCTTACCATTGCCCTCCGCACCATCGCCCGCAACCGCGTCTTTTCGCTGATCAACATCGTCGGCCTCAGCATTGGCCTGGCCTGCTGCCTGCTGATCTTACTGTACGCCAAAGACGAGCTCAGCTTCGACCGGTTCCAAAAGAACAACGCCCAGCTCTACCGGATCACCCGGCACGTGATCGATAAAAAGCATAACGTGGACATGACAATGGGGATCTCGGGAATGATCCAGGGGCCTGCCTTCAAAAGCGCTATCCCGGGCATCGCCGCTTATGTCCGCACCAACCCCAATTACCTGACGCTTCGGAAAGGCAAAGAAACCTTCCATCAATGGGTCACCTGGGTGGATGACAATTTTTTTACCGTCTTTTCCTTTCCGCTTCTTTCCGGCAATGCGGAAAAAGTGCTGACCGATCCTTACTCCGTTGTCATCACCGATGAAATGGCAAAAAAATATTTCGGTACTGCCGATGCGGTTGGCCGGGTACTGGAACTGCAGATGGAGAGCAATACCTTTCAATCTTTCACGGTCACCGGTGTCGTCAGGCGTTCGCCGGAAAATTCTACCATCCAATTCGAAATGCTGCTGCCTTTCTCGTTATATGAACGGCAGCGTCCCAACAATGGCTGGATGTATAGTTCCTATACTACCTGGTTGTTGTTGAATAAGGACGCTTCGCCGCAGGCCGTAGCCGGCAAAATGCAGCAGGTGTACCTGGACGCTTCCGTCGAACAACGGGGGGAAGTCGCGAAACGCGGCTTCGACGTGGTTAATACATACGGGCTACAGCCGCTCGCAAAAGTCCATCTTGACCCAAGCATCTCAGGTAGCTGGCACAACAATCAAAGCGATCCGGCCTACTCCTATATCCTGATGGGGATCGCGGCGTTCATCCTCGCTATCGCCTGTATCAACTTTATCAACCTGACCATTGCCCAATCGCTGAAACGCAGCAAGGAGATCGGTCTGCGAAAAGTAGTGGGCAGCAGCCGCTCCCAGCTCATCCGCCAATTCCTCGGCGAGTCGTTCATTGTATGCGCTTGTGCATTTTTGCTGGCAGTGGCGCTCGCGGAGCTGGCCCTGCCCCTCTTCAATGAGATGGCCAACAAACGGCTCGCCCTGAACTACCTGCTCGATGCTCCCCTCATCGCGGCCTTCATCGGTTTGTATTTGATCACGGGGTTCATCGCCGGCTTCTATCCCGCCCTCGTGCTCTCCCGGTTCAAACCCGTAGACACGCTGTATCAGCGGATGACCCGGCTGGGAGGTAAGAACTACGTTGCAAAAGGACTCGTGGTGCTTCAGTTTGCCCTGGCAACCTTCCTGATCATCGGTACCGTCTTTTTTTATTTCCAGTATGACTATCTCACCCACACCGATTTGGGATATAACGATAAGAATCTCCTGATGATAAGCGCATCCGGCATGAATGACAGCAGCCGGGTGCTCGATGCGTACAAAATAGAGCTCGGCCGCATACCCGGTGTCCGGCAGGTGGCTAAGACCCTCAATGGCAACTGGAGTACCCGGGCTAACGCCGCGGACCATGATATCGATGTCCGGCTGATGAACATCGACGAGGATTATCTGCCCACCATGGGGATCTCGCTCGTAGCGGGCCGGAATTTTTCGCGGGATTTCACCGCCGACTCAGGCCGCTCCGTACTCGTCAACCAGGCCTTCGTGGCCGAAGCCGGCTGGAAAGACGCTGTGGGCAAGACCATCGGGAAACTCAACGGCGAGGAGAAAAAATTCTATATCGTGGGAGTGGTAAAGGACTATCACTTCAACTCGCTGAAGGAAAAAATTGGCGCTGAAGTGTTCACCACCGGTGACCGGGGCTCTTATGGCTGCTTTGCGATCCGGCTCGATCCGGCCAATACGGCCCGTACACTTACGGCAATAGAAGCCGCCTACCAACACTTCTTCCCCTGGCATCCCTTCGAGCATTCCTTTGTCGACGATGACAATTTCAAAAGCTATGAAAAAGAGGCAAGATGGCGCCAGATCATCACCAGCAGCGCCGTCATCACGGTCTTTATCTCCTGTATCGGCCTCTTCGGACTCTCTCTCCTGTCGATCCGCCAACGGACAAAGGAGATCGGCGTCCGCAAAGTACTGGGTGCGGGCGTCTGGCGCGTAAGCGCCCTCGTAGCACGGAATTTTATCGCGCTGGTACTGCTGTCGTTCGGGATCGCGATCCCCGTCGCCTGGGTTGTCGTCGGCCGCTGGCTCGATAACTTCCCCTACCGGGTATCCCTCAATGGCTGGGTCTTCGTCGGAGCCGCAGCAGCTACACTGGTCATCGCCGCACTGACGATCAGCTTCCAGGCAGTGCGCGCCGCTCGCGCCAACCCGGTGGACAGCCTCCGGACCGAGTAAACATCCCGTAAACCAACCGCCGCACTTTTTTGTATAAGGAAGAATACTGTCTCCACATACTTAAAACTGCAACTTCATGAGAAATTTCCATCCTCTTCTCGTGGTAGCATGCCTGTCGCATGCCCTTGTGACTCATGCGCAAACCACCCAGAGCACCCACACGCCATGCACCACCTGGCTCGGCCTCAAGGGCGGCATCAGCATCCCCAATCTTAGCGGCGGAGGCGGCAACCCGCTCAGTGAGAACTACAGCTCCCGGCTGGCCGCCAACTTCGGGATTTTAGCGGAACACCGGCTGCACGGCCACTGGTCCCTCCAGGCCGAACTCAACTATGCCGGCCAGGGCGGCAAACGGGACGGCCTCCAGCCAATCACCAATCTCCCCGCCGAACTCGCGCAGATGGTGCCCCCCGGATCTTTTCTCTATGCAAACTTCAAGAACAAGGCAATCCTCGATTACCTCGAGCTGCCCATCCTGGCTAAGCTTACCTGGGGCGCTCCCTGGCAGTTTTATGTCAATGCCGGCCCCTACGCAGGCTACCTCCTCCACGCCAAAGAAAAGACCAGCGGCACCAGCCTGATCTATGCCGATCCCCAGGGACAACAGCCCCTCGAAACCCAGTACGGCCCGGTGCCGCCACAGGACTTTACCGCAACGACCGATGTCACCTCCAGCATCAAGCGATGGAATGTCGGCGTCACCGGCGGCATCGGCGTCGCAAAGCCGCTGGGAATAAGAAATAAGATCTTCTTCGACGCCCGCTTCGAATACGGGTTCATCAATATCCAGAAATATAAGGAAGACGGGAAGAACAATACGGGTAACGTGCTGCTTTCACTGGGTTATGCTTACCGGCTCTGACGCCCGGCGCCGCAGGCTAACCGGACGGCCGGCCGAAAAGCCGGATCCCTAAATAAGTCCCGCCAACTCCAGGCTCTTCTTCTTCAGCTGCCGCACCTCCATATCCTCGATGATCGGGTCGGGCGTCAGCACCAGCGACGTCCCATTTTCCTTCCACCAGGTTTGCCCCTTGATGTCCCGGAAATGGAGCACGCCCACCAGGTACTTGCGGTCATTGTCCGCATGCCATTCCTCGATGGCCTCGAAACGTTCCCTCGGGATATACTTCAGGTCGTCGAAGCTCAGGTAGACCCGCACATGAAAATCATCCGTCAGTTCATGTGGCTGATGATGATAGAGCTTCTTGTATTCGTATTTGTATTCATACCGCAGCGCCGACAGATCGCTCAGCACCGCAGACGCAGTAGGGAAGGAACCCGCCCCCTTGCCGTAAAAGAATTGTTTGTCGGCAAACCCGCTCTCGATCACCACGCCATTGAACTCGTTCTTCACAAACGCAAGATGATCGTCCTGTTTGATGAATTGCGGCAGCACGAACGCAGCCACCTTTCCATTGGCTAGCTTCTTGGCTTGCGCGACCAGCTTGATATCATAATGCTTTTCCCGCGCCACCTCCGCATCCGCGGCCTGCACATGCTGAATGCCGTTAAAGACCAGCTCGTCCGTCGCCACCACGATGCCATAAGCATGCGTCAGCAGGAAGGTCCACTTATTGGCGGCATCATACCCCTTCACATCCAGCGAAGGATCGCTCTCCGCAAACCCCAGCTGCTGCGCCAGCAACAACGCCTCCTGGAAATCGAGGCTTTCCTCGAACATCTTCGTCAGGATGAAATTCGTACTGCCGTTGACGATCGCCTTGATGGAATGCAGCAGATCGTTGTCATAGTATTCTTCCAGGTTCCGGATCACCGGGATGGACGCACACGCCGCCGACTCATACAGCAACGAGGCATGCGTCGACTTCTGCAGCTCCAGCAGCTCGGGCAGATGCTCGGCGATCATCTTCTTGCTGGCGCTGACCACCGACTTGCCGCTCTTCAACGCCCGCGACACGATCTCAAAGGCCGGCCCCGACTCGTTGATCACTTCCACGATCACATTGATCTCCGGATCGTTCAGGATAACTTCCCGGTCCGTCGTAAATAACTCCGCCGGCGCATCCCGCTTCTTGCCGGGATGCTTGATACATACCTTCTTGATGGAGGCCTTCAGCGAAGGTGTCTGCTTAAGCACCTTGTAAAGCCCCTCTCCCACGACGCCAAAACCAAAAAGACCGATCGTCAGCTGCTTATGTGTGTCCATGTACTATTCTTGTTTTATCGATTAAATTACTTTTTCCAATTGTTGTTTCCGCGCCGCCGTGTCACGCGATACCACCGCCTCACGCGATCCCGCCACCACCTCACGAGATCCCGCCTCCGCCGTCACCGGCAACCGGTCCAGCGCCTGCCGCAGATCGGCGATCAGATCCTCCGCATCTTCCAGTCCCACCGAAAGCCGGACAAGCCCATCCGTCACACCCGCAGCCCTCCGCTTCTCCGCAGGGATCGACTTGTGCGTCATCTGGGCGGGATGCGAGACCAGGCTCTTGATCCCCCCAAGACTCTCGGCAAGCTTGAAAAGATGGGTTGACGTCACAAAAGCGGTAGCCGCATCGATGCTGTCCTCCTTCAAAGAGAAGGAAACGATCCCGCCAAAACCCTTGGATTGACCCGCGGCAACATTGTGACCGGGATGCTTAACTAACCCCGGATAGTATACTTTGTTCACTGCGGGGTGATTTTCGAGGAAGGCGGCGATGGCGCGCGCACTGGCACAATGCTGCCGCACCCGCAGGTGCAGAGTCTCGATACCCCGGATCAGCAGGAAGCTGTCCTGCGGGCCCAGGATCGAACCCGTAGCATTCTGCAGGAATTTGATCTTCTGTCCCAGTTCCGGTTCCGCGGTCACTACCAGCCCGGCAATCAGATCGCTATGCCCGCCGAGGTACTTGGTCCCGGAATGCACCACGATATCGGCGCCCAGCAAAAGCGGTTGCTGCAGGGCCGGCGAAGCAAAGGTATTGTCCACGCAAAGCAAAGCGCCCTGCGCCTTCGCGATCCGGGCGATCGCCCGGATATCCGTGATCTTCAACGTAGGATTGGTCGGCGTCTCGATCCAGATCAGCTTCGTCTTAGGGGTCAGCGCCTGAAAAACGGCCTCGGGATTCGACGTGTCCACATAGTGTGTGCTGATGCCGAACTTGCGGTACACCTGCTCGAAAAGCCGGAAGGCGCCGCCGTAAATATCATCCACCGCGACGATCTCGTCGCCGGCTTCCAGCAGCTTCACCACCGCGTCGATGGCAGCCAGCCCGCTGGCAAAAGCAGCCCCGGTGCTGCCCCCTTCCAGTTGTGCTACGAGGTTTTCCAATGTGGCGCGGGTAGGGTTGCCGTACGCGCATAATCAAAACCCTTGTTCACCCCAGGCGCCTCCTGCACAAAGGTCGAGGTCTGGTAAATAGGCACCGCGATAGCGCCGGTTGCGGGGTCAACAGGAATGCTGTGGATCAGTTGTGTTGTCGCTTGCATGAGAAACAATTTTTAATGTGTTTAAAAAATGTTCAGCGACACCACTTACCAAGGCCGTCAGAAGAGCGCAAAAAAAAGCTCTTCTGATCTGTCAGAAGAGCTTTGAATATGTTGCATCGATATTTTCAAGCTGGGATCTGACTTATCTGTCCCGATATTCCATCGGGATGGAGTTGGCACCTTACAATCCTCCGCAACGCGGATGAATGCAGGTTGTCAAGGCTTCAACGGGCCATTTCCCTCAGCCTTTCTTGATAAGAGATGTTGTAAGAACTGCCGCAAATATACCATCACCTTCGCGATATTTCCAAATCCACCCCCGATTTTTTGTTCAAACCGCGCTGACCGGACGGAGTCCGGTCAGCCCGCGAAGCGGGCCAACATTATGATACTGAGGCAAAAAATCATATTCTTGAAATTTTTTTGCCTCAGTTTTACCCGCTGATTAACATCCTGATAACAAGTTCAAACGGGTGATCCCCGGGGTCCGGTAAAATAAAACTTGACAATTTTGGTTATTGCATAAAGCCTGATTGTAGCCCATGTTCAACCTGAGTCGACTATTGCGTTATGCCATTGGCTTGCTGTCTGTTGCCCTTCTGTTCAATATCCTCGGCTATATCTATATCAGCTACCAGTCACGCGAGAACGACCGGCAGGAAGAGAACGAAAAGGTCGCCGGGGCGCTCCAGACCCTGAGCCAGCAGGTCGCCAAGGACATGGTGCTCCTCCTGGTCGACACCTCCCGGCAGAACCGCTCCCTCGGCCTCTCCGACGAGCTCCAGCATTCCCTCACGGAATTCGAGACCAAACAGGCCTTCCTTCGCACCGAGATCCTCCGCCCAAAAGCCAAAGCCTCCGACGCCCTCCAGGGAATCGATACTATCTTCACCCAGCTGCGCCCATTCTACCGCCGCCTCGACTCACTCGGCCACCTGCTCTTGCAGAACCCGGCCGCCATCCCCGGCCGCGCAAACCTGCTGGCAGATCATATCCGGTACAACGAATCCCAGTACCTCGAACGGATGGAGGACATCAACCGCATCTATCACAATGTCGACAACGGCTTCGTAAATAAGATATTCTTCGTCAACACCGGCATCCTCACCTCTCTGATCTTCGCCATCCTCCTCATGGCAGTGTTCATCTTCATCCCCATCATCAAACAAAGCGACAGGAACTATCGCGAACTGCGGTCCTCGTTGAGCAGGACGCAGGAGTCGGAGACGGCCCTGCGCAAACGCGAAAACCAGCTGCAGGCCCTCGGCGCGGCTACCCACCAGTTGATCGGCAGCGACCTTAAACCGACTATGCAGCATGCAGTCATGCTCATGGGTCAGCAGATGGACACCGACCGCACCACGGTCTTTGAATTCCGTCACCCCAAACAGGAAGGCGAGACCTGGCAGGCAGTGCGCCTCGCCCATTGGAACCGCAATGGCATGGAGTCCCTGGCCGTCGGTACCAACAGCTTCCCCTGGGAAGTCATGGCGCCCATCGTCACCACCCTCCTCAGGAACGAGGTCTATGCTTACAGCTGGCAGGACGCCCCATCGCCGGAGCTCCGGCAATGGTATGAACGCACCGGTACGAAATTCGTCATCTGCGTCCCCATCTTCATCGGTGCCGAACTCTGGGGACAGCTCGGCATCTCGCATTGCAGCAACGACCGGGAATGGACGCTCGCGGATTTCTCGGTGCTCCGCTCCTTCGCGGCCAGCCTGGGCGCGGCCATCGAACGCTCCCAAATGGAAGACCAGCTGGTGTTGGCAAAAGAAGCGGCAGAGGCCGGCAACCGCGCAAGAAGCGAGTTCATGGCGAACATCAGCCACGAATTGCGCACACCCATGAACGGTATCATCGGCTTCTCCCACCTCCTGCTCGCCACTATCCTGCAGGATACCCAACGCGAATATGTCCAGCACGTCAGCAAATCGGCCTATAGCCTCCTGAGCATCATCAACGATATCCTCGACTTCTCCAAGATCGAAGCGGGAAAATTTTTCCTCGAACGATCGACCTTCGATATCATCGATCTCATCGGCGACGCCGTCGATATCGTATCCATCAAGGCACATGAGAAAGGCCTGGAACTGATCTTCGACGGGCCGCCGGATATGGCTGCCCCCGTTTGGGGCGACCCGCTCCGCATCCGGCAGATATTGATCAATCTTCTCGGCAATGCTATAAAATTCACCGACCGCGGTGAGGTTTCCATCACACTCCGCCAGTCGGGTCCGGTTATCGACCGCGACGGCCGCGGCTACCTGCCCCTCGCCATCGCAGTAAAAGACACCGGCATCGGCATCCCCCCGGAAAAGCTGGGCCGTATCTTTGAAAGCTTCACCCAGGCGGACTCATCGACCACCCGTAAATACGGCGGCACCGGGCTGGGTCTCACCATCTCAAAAAGCCTGGCCGGGATGATGAACGGCGGACTCTCCGTACAAAGCGAGCCCGGCGCCGGAAGCACTTTCACCCTCAGCCTCCAGATGGAAATGGCCGATGCCGGGCCGGTCGAAGCGCCCCTGCTGCGTACTCCACTGCAGAAAGTGCTGGTCATCGACGATAATACCACCAACTGCCGCATCCTCCGCGAATTCTTCGCTCACTTCAATGTCAACTGTGACGCCTGCACCGACGGAGAAGCGGCGCTGGAGAAGATAAGAGCCGTCGTCGCCGGCCTGCACAGCTACGATCTCATCATCACCGATCATCATATGCCGGACATGGATGGCATCACGCTGGTAAAAAGAATAAAGGATATCCTCGGCGCCGGGCCCAATCCTTTTATCCTCATGCTCTCCTCCCTCGACCGCTCACAGCATCGCGTCGAAGCGAAAGCGGCAGGCATCGACCGCTTCCTCGCCAAGCCCGTCAAGCTGAAAGAACTTCGGACCCTGCTCCACACCATCTTCGATAAATCCGGCGATCCTCGTGCAGATGCCGCGCCACAATCCATCGAAAGGCTCGCTCCCGGCGCCCGTGTGCTCGTTGTCGAAGATGAGCCTGTTAACATGATGTTAATATGCGAGGTACTGCGGAACATGGGAACGGAAGTGTTCCGCGCCAACAATGGACAGGAAGCTCTCAACATACTCACGGAGATGGAACCCTCCATCATTCTCATGGACGTGAATATGCCCGTCATGGACGGATTCACCGCAACCCGGCATATCCGCCAGATGTCCAAGCCCCGGCGAACCATTCCCATTATCGCACTTACGGCAGACGCCACCGTCGACGACAAGGAAAAATGCCTGCAGGCAGGAATGGATAATTTCATTTCCAAACCCTTCCGCATCGACGAGATCTCCGCAATGCTGAAGATGTATCTCGTCGGTTAACCAACCCTTAACCGGTCAATAACGCATTTTTGGAACGGTTTTTGGCAACCCATTGACGAAGGATGGAGTATCTCTACGCATAAAACTACACAAACATGAAAACGGTAACTAAATGGCTGGCAGCCGCAACCGGCGCCACGGCCGTACTCGTCTTTGCTGCGTGCCACAAGAGCAACTCTTCTGACTCCAATCCAAACATTCCTAAAGGACAATCACAGGTATCGGTATACATGATGGACGGGCCCGCCGACTATACGAAAGTATTGGTCGACATCCGCCAGGTGGCAGTAGAAATAGACACCGCCTCCAAACAGAATGATTCCGACCATGATGATCAATGGGACGACAACTATTGCGGCGAACATCGCACAAAACAAAACAGTTCCGTCATCTGGGACACACTCAACATCACCCCGGGTGTTTACGACCTTCTCCAATTGCGCAACGGCACCGATACACTGCTCGCTTCCGGACTCTATTCCACGGGGAAGATCCTCAAGATCAAGATCACCCTGGGCTCCGACAATACCATCTACACCGACAGCACGACGCACTATCCGCTCGAGATCTTCGGACCCAGCCCATCATTTACCATCAATGTCGCCCGCACAAACGTACAGAGCGTCACCAACAACGAGTTCAAACTTTGGCTGGACTTCAATCTCGGTCGCTCGATCTTCTTCTGGAGCGGCACTTTCTACCTGAAGCCCTTCTTTGTCGTCTTTAATGACATGGTCAGCGCCAAGGTACAGGGCACCGTATTGCCGCCCGGCGCGGGCGCACTCGTCACCGGCATCAACGGTACCGACACGATCTATGCCGTGCCCTTCGGAAACGGCGCCTACCAGTTCCGCGGTGTTCCGGCCGGCACCTGGTCCTTCAACTTCAAAGGCCGAAGCGGCTACCAGGACACGACGATCACAAACATAAAGGTCGACTCGATGAAGACGTTGAAGCTGCCAACCATTACTTTACATCACTGATCCATAATTAGTTAGCCCCATCTTGGGCCGGAGCACAGCTCCGGCCCAAATTTTTTAGCAAAGATTTCGTAACTTGCGCGGATATGGCGATAAATATGGAAGCCGGTACACCAGAGCCCGGCGAAGAGAGCATCGAAGTATCCGGCGCACGGGTACATAACCTCAAAAACATCGACATCCGCATCCCGCGCAACCAGCTGGTGGTCATCACCGGCATCAGCGGCAGCGGCAAATCCTCCCTCGCATTCGACACGATCTATGCCGAAGGCCAACGCCGGTACATGGAAAGCTTCGGCGCCTATGCCCGGCAATTCATCGGCGACATGGAACGACCCGATGTCGACAAGATCACCGGACTCAGCCCCGTCATCTCCATCGAACAAAAGACCACCAATAAGAATCCCCGTAGTACCGTCGGCACCGTCACGGAGATCTATGACTTCCTCCGCCTCCTCTACGCCCGTATCGGCGAAGCGCATTCCTACAACACCGGGAAGAAGATGACCAAGTTCAGCGAAGAGGAGATCGTCGACAACGTCTTCAAAAAATTCAAGAGTAAAAAGATCTCCATCCTCGCCCCACTCATCCGCGGCCGGAAAGGCCATTACCGCGAGCTCTTCGAGGACATCCGGAAAAAAGGCTATCTCAAGGTCCGGGTCGACGGCGAAGTAAAAGACCTCGTCCCCAAAATGCAGGTCGATCGCTATAAGATCCACGACATCGAGGTCGTGATCGATCGCCTCGCCGTCACGGAGGATATGAAGGCCCGGCTCGGCCAGAGCGTTCAGAAAGCACTCCAGATGGGCAAAGACCTGCTCTTCCTCCTGCTCAACGACGATAACAAGCTATTTCAATACAGCAAACAGCTGATGTGCGAAGACACCGGCATCAGCTACGAGGAACCCTCGCCAAACAGCTTCTCGTTCAACTCCCCCTACGGAGCCTGCCCCACCTGCAAGGGCCTGGGCGTGGTCTACCAGATCAGCCTGGACGCGATCATCCCCGACGATTCAAAAAGTATCAATGAAGGCGCCATCGTACCGCTCGGCGAAGAACGCGAAGCCTATATGTTCCGCCAGGTACAGGCCCTCGCAAAAAAGAACCGCTTTTCCCTCGATACCCCGGTAAAGGAAATGCCCAAAAAGGCGCTGAACCTCGTGCTCTATGGCAACGAGGCCGGCGACACAACCCTCGACGTGGAATTTGATGAGAATGCCACCATGGGACAGATCTACACCACCGACTACGAAGGCATCATCCCGGCGCTGAAACGCTGGTTCTCCGGCGGCGGTCAGAGCGAATCCCTGCGCGACTGGGTCGAACGCTTCATGGAGCTCAAAACATGCGATACCTGCGGCGGCGCCCGCCTGCGCAAGGAAAGCCTCTGGTTCAGGGTAGGGGAGAAGAACATCGCCGAACTCAGCGCCATGAATCTCAATCTCCTGATGGACTGGTTCGCCACGGTCGAAAAAAAACTCAGCAACAAACAGAACATCATCGCAAAGGATATCCTCAAAGAGATCCGCGAAAGACTCCAGTTCCTCTCCGACGTGGGGCTGACCTATCTCACCCTCGACCGCTCCTCGCGCACGCTTAGCGGCGGGGAATCCCAGCGGATCAGGCTCGCAACACAGATCGGCTCGCAGCTGCAGGGGATCACCTATATCCTCGATGAACCCAGCATCGGCCTCCACCAACGCGATAACCATCGCCTCATCCAGGCGCTGAAGAACCTTCGCGATATCGGCAACAGCGTCCTCGTCGTCGAACACGACAAGGATATCATGCTAGCCGCGGATTACCTCGTCGACATCGGCCCGAAGGCCGGCTTCCACGGCGGCCGCGTCGTTGCCCAGGGCCGCCCGCCCGCCTTTCTGAAATTGAACACCCTCACCGCGGAATATCTTAACGGCCATCATAAGATCGAGGTCCCCGCCGAACGCCGGAAAGGCAACGGTAAATCCCTCGAGCTGAAAGGCGCCAAAGGCAACAACCTGAAGAATGTCGACACCAAATTCCCCCTCGGAAAACTGATCGTCGTCACCGGAGTAAGCGGCAGCGGGAAATCGACCCTCATCAACGAAACGCTCTATCCCATCCTCAGCAAACACGCGTACAACAGCCGTGTGACGCCGCTTGCATACAAATCCATCAAAGGACTCGAGAACATCGACAAGGTGATCGAGATCGACCAGTCACCCATCGGCCGCACGCCGAGAAGCAACCCCGCCACCTATTGCGGATTCTTCACCGATATCCGGACCCTCTTCGCTTCAGTGCCCGAAGCAAAGATCCGGGGCTATAACGCAGGCCGCTTCTCCTTCAACGTGAAAAGCGGCCGCTGCGACGTCTGTGAAGGCGGCGGCATGCGCGTCATCGAAATGAACTTCCTGCCCGACGTCTACGTCCACTGCGAGAAATGCAACGGCCGGCGCTATAACCGCGAAACGCTCGAGATCCGCTATAAAGGCAAATCCATAAGCGACGTCCTCGATATGACCGTCGACGAAGCCGTCGAGTTCTTCCAGGCCGTTCCCTACCTCTATCGCAAGATAAAGGTGTTGCAGGAGGTAGGCCTGGGCTATATCACACTCGGTCAGTCCGCCGTCACCCTCAGCGGCGGCGAAGCCCAACGCGTTAAGCTGGGCACCGAGCTCGGCAAGAAGGATACCGGCAAAACCTTCTATATCCTCGATGAGCCCACTACCGGTCTTCACTTCGAGGACATCCGGCACCTGCTCGACGTCCTCAACAAGCTCGTCGATCGCGGCAACACCGTGCTGGTCATCGAGCACAACCTCGACGTGATAAAGGTCGCCGACCACATCATCGACCTCGGACCCGAAGGCGGCGACGGCGGCGGCAGGATCCTCTTCGAAGGCACTCCCGAAGAATTGATAAAGAACAAGGAGAGCCATACAGCAAAATTCCTGAAAGACGAACTATGAGCGAACGCATAATTATCGACATGGACGAGGTCATCGCCGACCCGATGGGCGAAATGATAGAATGGTATAAGAAAGAATATGGCGCCGAACCCGATAAAAGCAAGATGATCGGCAGCTGGCTGACCGGCTTCCCCGGACAACACCAGCAATTGATCCTCGACCGCCTCCGGTCCCCCGGCTTCTTCCGCCACCTACCGGTCATGGAAGACAGCGTGGACGTGCTCCGGGAGCTCAACAAACGCTATGAGGTGTTCATCGTCTCCGCAGCCATGGAGTTCCCCAATTCCCTGAAAGATAAATATGAATGGCTGATGGATCATTTCCCCTTCTTCACCTGGAAACAGATCGCCCTCACCGGCAGCAAGGACCTGGTCTTCGGCGACTATATGATCGACGACCATGTAAAAAACTTAAAGGGCTTCAAAGGGAAGCCCTATCTGTACACCTCCCAGCACAATCTCGATGTCACTGGGTATGATCGTATCAATAACTGGAAAGAGGCCGCGGCAATTTTTCTCTAAAAATACCCCCCCCCCGGCAAACGCAGTCTGCCGGACATTAATTATTGGAAAGCGCCTGCCTATTTTTTCCTCAGGCAGGCGATTTCCAATAAGCGGTAGCAGGGAGTGATTAATAAAATCTTTGTGTTTAGAAAGGGTACCTAAATAGGGAACGGATCAGGTTTTACTTAACCTTCGGATATTCGGATTTTACCAATTTCCCTGCTTGCTTATTGGTTAGACATTGCTGAGATGATCACCTCACCGTCAATTGCCCATTTTCAATACGCTCGTCATCGGTGAAAACCTCGAAAAGGAAATTTCCTTCTGAAATATTTGAAAGCACCGTGGTCTCACGGCTGCGGATACGGGTTTGACTCACCAGCCGCCCGTCCATGTCGAACAGGTACAACTGGTAGACCTTTCCCTCGTCCCCATTCGCAGAAAAGAACAACACCTGCTGCCTCGCATCGGAGTACAGCTTGATCTTGTGCTTCTTGCTGGTCTGGGCTTTATTGATCTGGATACTGTGGATAGTATCATAGGACCCTCTTGAAGAAGTGACTTGCGACGGGCTCGGGTCCGTGCCGGCCGCAAGAGTGGAAGAACATTGAACGCCAAGGGCCAGACCAATGATGGCCAACCTGCATACGGCGCCCAGAGACGGGTTAGTTTTCTTCAGGGGTACAAAATGGTTCATAGATCGATCGATAGATGAAAAAAAAGGGTACGGATTAAACAACAACTTAAAACAAACACTTAAAACAACGATCAGAAAAAAATATGAGTACGATCAACAACTAAAACTAATATTAGAACCTCAACAGCGGACAGTGCGTGGAGTTCCTCCAGCGGGTCTCGGTGCGTCCCCCGATACGGATTCCCAGTCTGAACTGCGCCGTGAAATAGGCGTCGTTCTGTGTGGGGTCGCCTCTCTTCGCATTGACGCCATATCCGGGCGTATTATAACCCTGGGCAGACTTGTTGGACATCGCCAGCGCGATCGCAGCCTGCGAAGGGGACAGATACTTCGCGAACAATGTCGGATCGACATACCGGGTGCTCACATCGTCGATATAGTCCGTAAATGTCTTGCGATGCACGATCTCGAACGAAAGGTTCAGGTTCTCGGACAGGAAGTATTTGATACCTACACCGATCGGAATATTCATCTGCGTCAGCTTATAAGGCTTGCGGTCGGGATATTCCGGGAAACCTTGACCCTCCGTGTGCAGAGGCTGAAGATCGACCCAGGTCACATCGCCGTATTGATTGCGATAGCTGCCCTGCGGATTGAAATGGAACAATCCCAAACCGATGACTCCATAAGGACGAAGACGGGCAGTCACATCATCAGGCTCTTCTTCCAGGAACACCGTCGGATATACTTCGGCCATGATCGTCCCTTCTATTATCTTGCTGCGGAAATCGAGGTGACGGGCCAGACGGGTCTCCTCATCGCCGCCTTTCGGCGTGATGTTGCCATCGTCTCCTTCGATACTACCATAAGTTGCTGAGAGTCGAAAACCCAACCACTGCGTGGGATAGGCGGCGTAAAAGGCGCCAAATGCCAGCTTCGTGGTGTTCATGTTATAGTCCTTGATGAAGGTGGTACCCTTCCCCGCGTGACCACCCAGATCTCCTAAGAAGACCATGGGCCCTACTGTGATACCCGCCTCGGTTGTTTTTTGTGCATCTTCCTGGGCGAAAACGGAAGACGAGAAGCATAAGGTTACGGCCACAAACAAACACTTCCATTTCAAGGAGTGTAAACTCTGTTTCATTGATATTAGATTTAGTTTTCCGATGGTTTGGATTCCTCCTCTCAATCGAAATTGGAAAGGGGGCTGTATGTAAGAAACGAAAATCGGGAATCAAATTGTGTACATAGAGTTAACTATTTTATCCACAAAGGACATTCGAAAAACTTTCCCAACTCATTCCCAATGAGGGAACTGCATTAGTGGTTGGATAACAGCATCTCTATATGTTCGATTCCGTCTTCGAGATATATTTCCCCTTTTTGGACAAATCCAAAAGAGGTATAAAAATTTTTCAGATAGTACTGCGCCCCGATACGAATGTCGCATCGTCCATACAACGTATATAAATGATCGATGCTCTTCACAAGCAACTCTCTGCCGATACCGCCGCCTCTCGCAGCAGGGGATGTTACGATTCTTCCTATCGAAGATTCCACATAGGAAATTCCCGCAGGCACGATCCGTGAATAAGCGGCAAGCAAGGATCCTCGCCACGCCATAATATGCTCGCAATGCTGATCCTTGTTATCCATATCGAGAAAGACACAGTTCTGCTCGACGACGAATACTTCGCTGCGCAGCCGCAGAATAGCATACAATTCCTGTTGCGTCAATTGATCGAAAGGCTTAATGCTCCAGTTTATCATATTTTAAAGAGGGTTCTCAGTATCCATATTTGTCACCCCAAAGACCCTTCAGAAACTTACGCAGCTCTTCCTCCCGCGCATTCTTTCCCGGCTCGTAGAACTTCGTTCCCTCCAGTTCCTTCGGCAGATATTCCTGCAAAGAAAAATTTACTTCATAGCTGTGGCTGTATTGATATCCTTTGCCGTAATCGAGGTTCTTCATCAGCCGCGTCGGCGCATTTCGGATATGCAGCGGAACCGGTAGGTCGCCGTTATTGCGCACGGCCGCCTGCGCCGCGCCGATTGCCGTGGTCGCGGAATTGCTCTTGGGTGAAGTCGCCAGGTATATGGCGCATTGTGAAAGGATGAGATTGGCTTCGGGATAGCCGATCTTGTTCACGGCATCGAAGCAGGCATTGGCGAGCAGCAAGGCATTCGGATTGGCGTTGCCGATATCCTCGCTCGCGAGAATGAGCATCCTTCTTGCGATGAACTTTACATCCTCGCCGCCTTCGATCATCCTCGCCAGCCAATATACGGCAGCGTTAGGATCGCTGCCCCTGATGCATTTGATGAAAGCGGAGATGATATCGTAGTGCTGTTCGCCCTGCTTGTCATAAAGTGCGATCCGCTGCTGAGCGATATCCATCACGACGGCATCCGTGACGACGGCGCCCTTGCCGACCGCATCGCAGACCACCTCGAGCAGGTTCAGCAACTTCCGCGCATCGCCGCCGGAAATATTGATCAACGCCTCCCGGTCCCGTACCTCGATACCCAGTTCCCTTAGCCAGGCATCGGCGCCAAGCGCATGATCGATCAGCTTGTTCAGATCCTCATCGGTCAGCGGCTTCAGCACATACACCTGGCAACGGCTCAACAAGGCGCTGTTTACCTCAAAAGAAGGATTCTCCGTCGTGGCGCCGATCAGGGTAACGATCCCCTTCTCGACGGCGCCCAGCAACGCATCCTGCTGACCCTTGTTGAATCGGTGGATCTCGTCGATAAAAAGGATGGCCTTCTCCTTATCTTTGGCCTCGGCGATCACTTCCCGTACCTCCTTCACCCCGGCCGCGATGGCGCTGAGCGTATAGAAGGGTACCCCCAGAGTGTTGGCAATGATCCCGGCAATGGTCGTCTTACCCGTCCCCGGCGGCCCCCAAAGGATCATGGAAGGAGGCTTCCCGTGCTCGATGGCGGTCCGCAATACACTCTTCTTCCCGGTCAGATGCTGCTGACCGACCAGCTGATCCAGCGTCTGCGGACGAAGCCGCTCGGCCAGCGGGGCCTGTGGAGCTACCATAACAAAATTTAAACAACAATAGTACAACAAGTTATCCGTTTTCCTGTTTAAAGGAGACACAGCCCCGCCGATGCATTTCCGATCGATCTTGTCCATCCTCTTCTCTGGCCTGGCTCTCATGGCTACCGCCGCCGGTCAGGACCCCAAATTGTCGGGGGTTGAGAACTATGCCCTCAACCGTCCGGGCATCGTCATGATCCGCACCGAATATACGGCCAACGTCTACGTCAACAGCATGAAAATGGATAACAGGGCATTCAATACCCTGCTGGACTCCATTCAAAACCTGGACCATAGCGGCGGCGTCACCGCCGAACAAAAACTGGACATCGTCCTCCGGGAAATGAACAGCCGCCCGACGCGGTTCTTCCAGACGACCTTCGATTACATCAAGCAACCCGAACAGATCACCTCCACCGGCACCGGCTTCTTCATCACCGGGGATGGGTATGTGGCGACCAATTGCCACCTCATCGATCGGGACGACGCCTTCATCCGCCGCCAGTTCATCCTCTCGGCCTTCCGCCAGATCACCGAAGCCTCCATCGCCGCCCTCGAGACCTCCTGGGCCACCCATTTTACCGAACAGCAACGCAGCCTGCTCTACAACACCTACGCCTCCGTATACTCCCGCCTCTTTTCGATGATCCTTTACGATCTCCGGAAGAATATCTATGTCGTCTACCGCAGCGACAGCGGCAGCCAGCACTCCGATACGGTCAAACGCCATGCAGGCGTCATCATCAAAGGCCAGCCGATGCCCGGCAAGGATATCGCGATCCTCAAGATCGACGCCAAAGAAGAAATGCCGGTGCTCACGCTGGCCTCCGACGATCTCCCACAGGTAGGCGAGCAGCTCTTCGTCTATGGCTATCCCGGCCCCGTAACGAATAATGATTTTGTTTCCGCCGCCTCAGCCATCGAACCGACCCTCACCACCGGCATCGTCAGCGCCATAAAACGCTCCGTGGGCGGCTGGCCCCTGGTCCAGATGGACGCCAATATCAATCATGGCAGCAGCGGTGGCCCCGTTTGCAACCAACGGGGCGAAGTGGTAGGACTCACGACCTTCGGCAGCCTGGAGAACAATGGGGTCCTCGCCGCCGGGCTCAACTTCGCCGTCCCTGTCACCATCCTGAATGAATACCTCGACAGCGCCGGGATCGACGCCAGACCCGGCAGCGCTACCCACCGCTTCGCGCAGGCGCTGGAAGAATACGACCGGCACCAGTATGGCGCGGCATTGCAGAGCTTCGAAGTCGTACAACGACTGAATCCCCACTACCCCGGCATCTACAAGTATCTTGCCGACTGCCGGGAGAAAATTCAGAATGGAAAGGGAAGGGCCCTGGGCGCGGTCGAACGCCTGCTCTTCCTCGCAACGATCGCAGTCGCACTGCTGATCCTGCTGGCCCGCTTTGTCATCCGCCGCCCCTCAAAACTATGAAGCATCGCTCTGATGCACCAGGTAATACCACCGCAAAAGCCGGAAATTAAGGATCACATTCACTACCACGGCCAACCCCAACACGAGGCCCACCACCGATATGATCCTGACCGTATCCACGGTCATAAATTCAAGGCCCTTCATGCCGGGTAAGGATTCCTTCAGCATGGTAAGCATCTTGGCCGGCTGCTGCAGATTACTCACCTGGTCCATCACCGTCGTCAGGCCAAAGAACAGGGATACGAACCCAATGAACCGGATGCCGACAGGCGTCTGGTGACTAAGCCGGATTTCAGGCCGGCGGATACTCTTATGCAGCTGCAGGGCAGCGTAGCAGTTCAGCGGAATGGCACTTAACAAAACGGCGCCCACCAGCGCCACGATGCCCATCACCGGCGCCGCCAACAATACAAATAGAGTCATAAGACCCCAAAAGATCAGATTGAACCAGGTCAGTACGCTGGCTACTTTCAATGCTCGTTTCATAGACTATCCCTCCCACTCGTATCCAGCTGGATCGACAGCTCCCTCAACTGTTTTTCATCGATCGTACTCGGCGCATCCAGCATCACGTCCCTGCCGGCATTGTTCTTCGGGAACGCGATAAAGTCCCGGATGCTCTCACTGCCGCCCAGGATCGCACACAGCCGGTCAAAGCCAAATGCAATGCCTCCATGCGGCGGCGCACCATATTCAAAGGCCCCCAGCAGGAAACCGAATTTATGAAGCGCTTCTTCATTGGTCATTCCCAACGCAGTGAACATCTTCTCCTGCAGCTCGCGCTGGTAGATACGGATCGACCCGCCGCCGATCTCATTCCCGTTGAGGACCATGTCGTAGGCATTCGCCTTGATATGACTGTATGGATGCTCGAGATATTTTTCCGCATTCTCGATCACCGGGTTGTTATTGATCATCACCTCGATGTCCGATGGCTTTGGCGATGTAAAAGGATGATGACGCGCCACCCAACGGTTCTCGTCCTCGGCATATTCGAACAACGGGAAATCCAGTACCCACAAAAGCTTGAACTCATCCTCCCGCCGCAGCCCAAGCCGCTTGCCCATCTCCAGCCGCAGCTCGCTCATCGCCTTCCGCGTCCTCTCCTCACGGCCCGCCAACACAAGGACGAGATCCCCGGGTCTCGCCCCCGCGGCATCCGCAATGGCCTTCAGCTTGTCGGCGCCATAGAACTTGTCGACACTGCTCTTGAATCCATCTTCGGCGCACCGGATATACACCAACCCCTGCATGCCGATCTGCGGCCTCTTCACCCACTCCGTCAGCTCATCGATCTGCTTACGCGTATATTCATTGCCCCCCGGCACGGCAATGGCCAGCACCGTTTCGGCATTGTCGAAAACGCCAAACCCTGCCCCATTGATCAGCTCGCCGGTCGCGGTAATAGCTCCGCCCTTCGTAAAGGCGGATTTCAAATTCAACAATTTCATCCCAAACCGGATATCGGGTTTGTCATTACCATATTGCCACATCGCTTCCTCCCAGGTCATCCGCTCCACGATTGCCGTATAGTCGATGTTCTTCACGGTCTTGAAGATGTACTTGACCATACCCTCGAACATCGCCAGGATATCTTCCTGCTCGACAAAGCTCATCTCACAGTCGATCTGGGTGAATTCAGGCTGGCGGTCAGCCCGCAGGTCCTCGTCGCGAAAACACTTCACGACCTGGAAATACCGGTCATAACCGCTCACCATCAGCAATTGCTTGAAAGTTTGCGGCGACTGCGGCAGGGCATAGAACTGACCCGGGTTCATCCGCGAAGGAACGACGAAATCCCTGGCGCCCTCCGGCGTCGACTTGATCAGGAAGGGAGTCTCCAGGTCCATAAAATGATTCTCATGGAGATAGTTGCGGGCCGCTCGGTTCACGGCATACCGCAGCTCGAGGTTCTTGCGGACGGCCGGCCGCCGCAGATCGAGGAACCGGTATTTCATCCGCAGGTCATCGCCCCCATCCGTATCGTCCTGGATGGTAAAAGGCGGCGTCGCAGCCTTATTCAGGATCGTAAAGGACTGGACCGTGATCTCGATATCGCCGGTGGGCAACTGCGGATTCTTGCTGGTCCGCTCGGTCACAACACCCTTCACCTGCAGAACATATTCCCGGCCCAGAGGCTGGTCCGACAGCTGCTTGTTCAGGTTCTCACCGAACAGAAGCTGGGTGATGCCATAACGGTCACGCAGATCGATAAAAGTAATACTGCCAAATTTCCGAAGCGTCTGCACCCAGCCTGCCAGGGTCACGGTCTGGCCGATCTGGGCGCTTCTTAATTCTCCACAGGTGTGAGTCCTATACATTGCCCATTTTTTGAGCGCCAAAGGTATGCAGGATGCGGGAAAAATTGCTATTTTTCCGGATAATGAAGCAGGGCGCCATACTTTCGATCCTCGCCTTGCCGCTGGTTGTCCTGATCGCCGCAGGACTGAGGCGGATCCGGTTCACGCTGCGCAACCGCACCTTCGAGCTGAAACGAGACAACTTCAATACCCTGCTTGCCCGCAATAACCCCTATTACCGCAGCCTCAGCAACACAGATCGTGAACGGTTCCTGCGAAGGGTGATGCTCTTCATGGAGGCAAAGGAATTTAAATATATCGACATCGAACCCGAGGAAACGATGCCCCTGCTCATCAGCGCGGCCGCTGTACAACTCACCTTCGGCCTGGAACATTTCCTCCTCGATCACTTCAGGACCATCTATATCATAAAGGACAAATACCTTTTTGGTCTCTACAACATGCCCTTCGAAGGCCATGTAAGCGAGGATGGCATCTACCTCTCCTGGGCGCATTTTCTCCGTGAGTTCAGCAATTATTCCGATGGACAGAATGTGGGCCTTCATGAGATGGCCCATGCGCTCACTTATGTAAATTTTACGGTCCGGGAAGGCCGCGATTATACCTTTCATGATCAATTCGTTGCCTTTTCCGCCGTTGGCCGTCCCATCTTTGAACGAATGCAGGCAGGCGAAAGCATCTTCCTCGACCCCTATGCCGCCACCAACTACCAGGAATTCTGGGCAGTCTGTGTCGAAACCTTCTTCGAAAAGTCGACCGCTTTCAAACGCCAGTTGCCGGACCTCTATTCCTCTCTCTGCGTCTTGCTCAATCAGGACCCGCTCACACCTCGTAAGGTTTTGACAATCAATTGATTGGTAAAAATTTTTTCACAACGCTTCTCTTTTTCAGGAATTATGTCTACTTTGTCGACATCCGTACGATTCATTCCTCTTGATTAAACCCCACTGTAGGTTTTCCCATCCAATCTGAAAACCTGAGTTCCGTATCCATAGCCAATGTAAGACCTGGTTTGTTTTATCACTTCTTAGAACTAAGAAAATGAACCTTATGGAAATCATTGTCATTTTTTCATTGGTGCTGGGGATTCTACTTCTAAATCGTCCGGTCACATCCCTTTTTCAACGACTTTACACAAAACATCAGTTCAAAAGGTTCCTCGGAAAAGAAACGTTCTATCATTCCGTGGTAGCCCGTCACTTCCGCTACTATAACCGTCTGGGCCTGGAAGATCAGCGGAAATTCCTCTTCCGCACCTGGCTCTTCCAGCATTCGAAGAACTTCCATTATATAGAGGTGGAACAGTCGGCCGAGATGCCGATCCTGGTCAGCGCCGCCGCCGTCCAGCTCACATTCGGCCTGGATAAGTTCAAGCTCAACTATTTCGATGACATCTTCATCCTTCGGGATGACTATCACTATGGGTTCTACTCCCGCCCCTTTATGGGCCATGTGGATCAAACCGGCATCTACCTCTCCTGGGATAACTTCATGCGCGGCATCACCGGTCAGACCGCCAACTGCAATGTCGGCCTTCATGAGATGGCTCACGCCCTCGCCTATGTCAATTTCATTACCCAGACCGAGGAAGACAAACACTTTAAAAAGGAATTCCCCAACTTCTCCAAGGTTGCCCGCCCCATCTTCACCGCCATGCAGGGCGAACACGGCATCCGCAATCTGCTGGGCGACTATGCGGCCACCAACTACCACGAGTTCTGGGCCGTGGCCGTCGAAGTCTTCTTCGAAAGCCCCGTTACCTTCCGGCACGAGCTTCCCGAATTGTACAAGGCCATGTCCTGCGTCCTCAACCAGGATCCGCTGGATTGTGTCACGGGCAGCACGACCATCCTCCTGCGTCCCGAAACGGCCACCGCAGTTTAGGTCTACCTTAAAAGAATCTTCGTAAATCTTTTCACGTCGGCATCCGCCCGGATGGGCGCGCCGGTCAAAACATGTTGTACCAGCTCATGCGCAAAATAAGGAGCCAGCGAACACCCCTTTGTCCCCATTCCGTTAAGTACACCTATGGCCTGAAACGCAGGATGAAAGCCCACAAACGGGCGGCGCTCCAGCGTCGCCGGTCGGACCGCGGCAAGATGCTCGAGTGTCCGGAAGGGCAGCTTCAGCCAACTCCGCAACGTCGCCTCCGTTCGCTGCCGAAAAATCTCCGTCGGCTCCGCATGATCAAACGACCATTCATACGACGAACCTGCCCAGTATAGATCGTTCCGCCAGGGCACCAGGCTGATCCCCATCTTGGCGACCATCTCTTTCATGTTCAATCCCGGCACCTCCACGATCAGGGCCTCGCCCTTGTTCGGAGCAAAAGGCAGCCGCGAAAAATAAGGATTATCAAAGCCGGCCGCCCCATCGCAAAACACGATCCGCCGCGCCTCGAGGTCGCGATAGCGCACGCCGTCGCCGGCGACGATCAGGTCCTGTACCTCAAATCGTTCTTCCAGCAAGACCCCCGCCGCCTTCATCCGTCGCCGGCAAGCATTCAGCAGACCGGGAACGTCGACAAGATAGCAGGGCCCGATCGACCCATACCCCAACTCATAGTGAAAGCGATCCAACTGATCGCGCTCATCTCCGGGCAGCCGCAGATAAGGCCCACCCTCTTCCAGCCGTTGCAAAAAAGCCAGCCGCATCTGCGCCGTGGGAAAAAAGTCCACCACCGTCACTGGGGAGAAAAAGGAGCCATCCAATGTCTCACCCAGCCGCCCATAAGCCTCTTGTGCAAAGCCCAGCAACTCGTCGATCATCCAGGTCGTGACCAGCCTTCGACCCGTGACGGGGTTGATCAGCCCTGCCGCGATCCGCGATGCCGTATGGGGCAACGCCTTATCGATCACGCGATGCGTCATTCCCGCCCGCTCGAGCTCAAAGGATAAGAAACTCCCCGAAATGCCCTGGCCGATCACAAGAAAATCCACTTCCTGTCCCATCCTTGGTTTGAAGTTTGCATGAAGATAAGGTATGGAAGGACACCGTCTGTCTCAACGTCTGGCCTTTTATGGCTTCAGAAAGATCTTCGATAGTATCAACCAGCATGGCATTCAAAAAGGCGTCGACCGTATGGGGCTCGATGGCTTTATCGAACACTGCGCCCGCCTGGCAGCCTCCACAGGCGCCATCACCGGAATGGGCGGAGCCGTAACCGTCATCGTCGGCATCCCCGCCGACCTCTTCAACAATCTCGCCCAGCAATTCCGCGTTACCCTCGCCGTCATCTATGCCCGCCGCGGCAGCTATACCGTCACCTTCGAAGAGCTGATGTCCGTCGTCGGCATCTCCCTCGGCCTTGAAGCCGGCCTGATCCTCACCCGCGAGCTCCTCGAGAATGTGGCGGAAAAGCTGCTGCTCCGCATGGGCGCAAAAGTCGGCGGCCGCCTCGTCCCCGTCATCGGCGCAGTAGTCGGCGGAACGACCAACTATCTCTTCATAAAAAGTGTCGGCGCCTCCGTCAAACGCATCCCCCTCTGAAACTATGGTTCCACATTCACCCTTATCCCTTCGCTGTGATAGGCGAATTCCGGCGCATACATACACTCGATCGTCGTCACCCCATTGCTGAAATTCCCCGCCTGCCCCGCAAACAGCGTATACTCGAACACATGCGTTCCCTTCGGCAGCCAGCTGAAAAAGAAGTCCGTACTCGCATCACGCGTGCTCTCATAATACCCCAATCCATCCTGCCACTTATATTCACTGATTACATTCACCGGCTCAAAACATGCTCCCCGCATATCCTTCAGATGCACATACTCCATGCTGCGATCGGCCCGGATCACCATCCGCACCACTACCTTGTCGCCGGGCTTCAATGATCCATTGTCGGCAACCGGCTCCAGCACCGGCCCGCGATCGGTATTGCGCGACACGAACAGCTTCTTCTCCACGCTCAACGCAACCTTAGCCTGGCCAGGCGGCGTGATCCGGTCCAACATATCGAAATATTGCCAGTATGCCGCTCCCCAGGCCGGCGAGCCCGAACCCGCGGTCGCAGGCTTCCCACCCTTCGTTTCCATCTTCACCGTGATATCCCCCATCGAAGGGTTGACGAACGGTCCGTCGAAGACCTTCTTATTGTATCCCGTCCCCGCATCCCCACTACCAGCCGGCCAATCGACCGTCTTATCCCCAAGCGTAATGACAACATCCCGGTCCGCATTCAACCACTCCTGCCCGCCCAGCATCAGCGCATAACAGGCATCGGCAGTCGCTTTGGTCGTCGCCCAGTGATGGGTCTGCTTCTGCCGCAACAGCCAGGTCTTCATCCCCCTGTCGGTATCGGCATCGCCGCCGATCTCGCGGAAGGCCTCGATCAGCAACGCCTCCGTCTCCACGGGCGCCTGGTACCAATAGTACCCACCCGTCTCCATCCCCTTCCAGTACATGCCCTTCTCCTCGTCCCGGATCGCATTTTGTTTCAGCGAAGCAAGGATATCCTTTGCCGTCTGCACATCGCCGGTCCGGTACAGCGCCAGCGCCGTCATGCCCCGCAGATAGTTCCCAAGACCTATCCAATTCTTCTGCGCCTGCTTGCGATAAAAGCTCACCGCGGGCAAGACATTCCCGGGAATGCCGGCATCGCTGAAAAAGCTCCGCATATACAGGTATTCGATCGCCATCGGGCTGACCCAGTCCTCGGAAAGCGGCCTGGCCCCATGGCGTTTCCGCGCGGCCAGCAGATCCTCATATTCTTTCTTCAGTTGCGAGTCCAAATAAGGCAACGCAAGCGCAACAACGTTCTTTAATTTATCATCAAGCGAAGGGGGAACGGCCTTCAACTGCCGCAGTCGCCCGATCCCCGTGAGGATGTATTGCGTGATATACCGGTCGTCCAGCCCCCCCTTGAACCAGGGAAAACCGCCGTCCGTCGATTGCATCCCCCGCAGTTTGTCCACCGCCGACTCCAGCTCCCGGCTCATCCGGTCAAGGTCGAAAAGGATCGCAATATTCTTCTTCTGCTGCGCCTCGCTCTTGCCCTCCAGCACCCAGGGCGTCTCCTCCAGCAGGATACTCTTCAGCTCCTGATTCTTTTGCAGGTTGCTCAGCAACGCCGCCGTATCCGCCGTCCTCCACTTCTCAAAAACTTCCCGCAACCGCGGCGTGTTGCTCGCGATCCGGGTCGCCAGCGCATTGGAATACGCCCGGTTGAACACCTGCTCGGCGCACTCATAAGGATACTCCATCAGGTAGGGGAGGGCCTGCACCGCATACCAGGCCGGGTTGGCCGTGAATTCCACCGTCAGCGCATGATGGTTCAGCGTCTCGCTGCTCCCGCTCTTCAACAATTTCTCAAACCGGAAATGCTTCGTCCCATCTCCCGGCATATTCAAGGGAAGGCTCTCGGTCACCAGCATCCGGTTACTCACCACCGGCAATGTCGCCTCCTCGCCATCGCTAAAGTTCCGTGCCTCCGCCGTCACACTGTACGTCAGCGGCCGGTTGTATTGGTATGGAATGTCCAGCGGGAAGCCAACCGCCACACTTCCATGCGCAGGCACGGTGAAATATTGATTAGCCTGGCGGTTGACAAACCAGCCATCCGCCGTCTGCCCCGTCGTCGCATCGGTCAGCGCCAAATGCACCTGCCCCGTCATCTCCGAATCCGTCAGATTCACCACCTTCACCGGCAACTCCATCCGGTCCCCCTCCCGCAAAAAGCGCGGCGCATTCGGCTGCACCATCAGCTCCTTCTGCGTAATGACCGTCTTCTCCGCATACCCAAAAGCCAGGTCCCGCGTATGCGCCAGCGTCATCCACTTCCAGCTCGTCAGCGCCTCCGGTATCGTAAAGCTGAAGCTCACATTCCCCGCACTATCCGTCAACAGATCCGGAAAAAAGAACGCCGTCTCCCGGAAGTCCTTCCGCGGCTGCACAGGCGGCGGCGTGGTCGCGGGAGCCTCAACATTAAACACAACACTATCCGAAGACATAGTCTCCACCGCCATCCCCGACACCCGACCCCTCAACATATTTAGCGGCGCAGCCGCCTTATACCTTATATCCGGATTCATGTCGTGCATGATCCGATATTGCGGCGTAATTCCACCCCCCGGCAACAAAAGCTCGTCATACGAATATTGACGCCCAATCACCCACGGTTCAAAAAACGGCCGTCCTTGCGATCGGACACTGGTAAACATCTGCCCCGTCGCCCAGCCGGAGGGCCCATCAAAGTCTGGATAGAGATCAGGCCTTTCCCACCTATGCGCCCGGAACGCATCCAACGAGGCATCATACATCGCCGTCAAAACCTCCGCCGACACCTTCTCCCCCTTACTGCCACCGATGCTCACCCTCCACTGCTCTTTACTGCCGGGCTCAGTCTTATCCCGGAAGCTCGCATAGCGAATGTTCAATTCCTTGTTCGTCCAGGGAACCTTCACGGTCGTCGCATGAGTATAGATCCGGTTGTCGCGGACAAAAATATCCGTGACGCCAAACCCGCCCCGGTCCGCCTCAGTAACCATCCACTCTGTACTCTTCCTTTCTTTATTCACCACAAAAGAGCTATACTCCTTTCCACCGTCACGCTCCACCATCCGAAGTACGTTCAGCGCCACATCCGACGACCCCGTAGCCGTACTCACTCGCATCCCCGGTTCCGCCGTAACGTCATCATCGGCCGGCCATAGGTATTGCGGGCTCGCTGGCCGTCCGGTCTTCCCGTCATACAACTGGATATATTGCTTGTCGACCACCGACTGGCCATATTTGTCCACAGTCCGGGCCTCAAAAACATACCAACCGGCAACCGACACTCCCGCAGGCAACGCCTCAGCCATCTTTCCCGACGCAGGCACCATCAACGTACCCGACCAGACAGGCAAACCCTTCTCCCAACTCTCCCTCTTGCTTTCCTCCCGATACTCATCATGTGGGAAAGAGTCCAGGAACGCCTTTTCACTCATCACGTATCGATCTGGCGCTTCCCAAAGCCGTTCCCGGATCAATCGTTGCGGCGCCTGCAAAGGAGTCATTGTCAACTCGACATTGGCATTCACCGGTTGCCCCGCAAGATTACTGACCGTCACCGAGATTTTCCTCAGGCTGTCCGCAGGCAACTGCCCCCCTTTCGGCAGATCGATCCCCAGACGGAGGGCCGTATAACCCGCCACGACCCCGATATGCCCGCTTCGGGTCTCACCATTGATGTCAGTCACATCGGCGCTTACCTCATAGTCGTATTCCGGCTTCGTATCGGGACTCACCTTTAAATCCGGCAGTGCAAAGAATGGGATGGAAAACCTTCCCTGCGCATCGGTCTTTATTTCGCCATGCTGGATCTCCGTAAAGCTGTTGGGCATCACCCGCCGCCAGAATAGCCAGGAATACCGGAAACGAGCCCTGCGCGTCACGCGATAAACGACTTTCGCTCCATCGATCCCGTTCCCCGAATAGGCCTTCGCCATTCCCGTCACGCGAATACTGTCGCCTACCCGGTAGCTACCCTTCAGCGTGTCATAAACGACAAAGAATTTCGGCCGTTTATACTCTTCCACCGAAAAGTCCACGCTACCCCTATTGTCGCTCACCCGGATCGTGTATGAACCGTTGAGCCGGTTCTCCGGTAATCGGAAGGCGCCATGATAACTTCCAAATTCATTCGTCGTCAATGAAAGACTGTCCACGATCTGGTTATTTGCGTCCTGCAGGAACAGCTTCACCGGATCACCCGCCATTGGCTTGTCTTTATGATCACCGGCATCTCTTGTTACCTCGATCCCTTTGAAGTAAACGGTCTGACCCGGGCGGTAGATGCTCCGGTCCGTGAACAGGAAGCCGTGCGCATTCCTTTGTTCATAATCATGTCTGTCTTCTGCCTTGTCGGTACCCTGCACAATAGGAGAATAAACCTGGTAGATGGGTTCCGTGGTCTTAAAGCTGTCTCCCGGGATCGTCACTTCCAGGATCGTCGAAGCCCAGGAATCCGGTTTGGTCTTCTTTTCAAGCCGGAAATGCCCCTGCTGATCGGCCGTATACGATCCCCCTTTTTGATCCTGTTTCCGTTTCCCGCCATCGGCCCGGTACCACACCTGCGCGGAGGCGCCTGCCAGCGGTTGACCGGTCTGCCGGTCCAGCACGAAATAATCGTCGTCCTGGCTGATCCAGCTGATCCGCGTAACATACAGATCCAGCAAACACATCGTCGACCCCTTCAAACTCCAGTCAGCATTCGTGCCGGCCACAATGCCGTAGTGGCCTGGCGGAAGGGAACCCACGGCGATCTCTGTTTGATGCGGGTTATAGTCCTTTGTATCGGGCAGGTCCTGCGACCAGTTTCGGACAGCGGGCCGCTGCAGCAGCTTAACCCAGAAGATACTGTCATAAACATCATTGCGTTCAGCACTATTCCAGTCCAATCGGACGATCCGCAGATAAAGCCGCGATAGATTATTCCAGTGAACTAGCGCACGGAAGGGCTTTCCGGGAATATTCACCCGCTCGGTGGTCAGCGTCAGCTCTTTTCGTAGCAGCGCAGTCAGTAGGTTCGAACAGTTCTGCTTTCCTTCGCTCTCATTTGGCTGCGCGATCACCTTCTCACAGATCTCTACCGCTCTACGGTTTCCCAGTGTATCCCGCTGCTCCTTCGGGACGTCAGGTTGATTGGCATATTGCTGCGCCTGAAGATACCATGCTTCCGCCGCGGCTGGGAGATCGCCATACTGATCGGTCACCCGGCGCAGGCCGTTCATGTACCGTTGCTCTTTATCCGCCGCATCTCCATACTGATGTTCAAAGACGAGTTGTTCGATCTCTACATCGATCAATGCATTCGGGGTCTTGTCTGCACGATGCCGCTGCAAAAGCCGCTCGAATAACAACCGCGCCTGGGCGGTCTCCCCGGTCTTGTAATAGTCCAACGCCACATGCGCCAGCAGATCGAAAAGTGTTGGGCGCAAACCAGGCGTATGCCCTTTTACCACGATCGGCGAATAATTGTCGACCGGTGCCCGCCAAAGCACGTCTTCATCGGCAAGCCCCGTCTGGAAAAGAGCAACGATTTTTTTTTGAAGGTCGGACACCGACCAGGTAGCCACATCCGTCTTGACAAAATTCACCGTAGTGGTCCGGCTTTCGATCGTATACTGATTCTGTCGCAGATAGTCAATATATAACTTAGCCAGGATACATTCCATAATTGATCGCGCCGGCTGCCGGTCGATCCCCGAGGCAAGCTCCGTCTCCAGGTCCTTTATGGCAAACAGCACCCCACTGTCCGTACGACTCTGCTCCAGGTTCAACCGATACACCAACGCCTTGATCAACTGCGGATCGTTCTTCTCCTTCCGCGCAATAACAGAAAGTTTATTGACCTCACTAAGCGCCGACTGCGCCAATCCCTTCTTCTGGATCAGCGAATCGACCACCTTCCACTTCGCATCATAATCCGTTGATTTCACCTGCGCATTAGCGAAAAACCCAAACGCACAAAATGACGCAAAGAACAATACTCGTTTAAGGCCCATAGGAGATAATTTATTTAAAGATAAGATGCGATCCCTGAACGCTTTACACAAAGATCGGCCCTTTTAACAGGACCCTAACTTTTAACCCTTAAACACAAGGCCTTAGCAGGCATCTTATATATGAACCCGCTATTGAGTTCAACAAAACTTAAAATCTACAAAAGATGAACACGAAATTGACCATACTCCTCGCCGCCGGCCTCTTCCTCGCCGTAGGCACCCAGGCCCAGGGCCGTTTTGACAACCGTCGCGATATCCGCCACGACCGTATGGAAGTCCGTCACGACCGCAACGATATCCGCTATGACCGCAACGAGATGCGCCACGACCGGTTCTACGACCGGCGCGACCTCGCCCACGATCGCCGCGATCTCTACCATGATCGCCGAAACCTCCGCTTCGACCGCCGCGACCTCTACCGTGATCGGAACTGCTACTAAGACAGGCACTGTTTCTAACTACACATAGGCCATCAAACAAAAAAGGCTCCCGAAAGGGAGCCTTTTCCATGTATAAAAAGAAAATTACTTCTTCAACACCTTGGCCATCGTCGAACCGATCTCCGCCGGCGTCTGCACCACCGTGATCCCACACTCCGCCATGATCTTCATCTTCGCCGCCGCCGTATCATCCGCACCGCCGATGATGGCTCCCGCATGACCCATCCGCCGGCCGGGAGGCGCCGTTTGACCGGCAATAAACCCAACGACCGGCTTGCGATTGTTCTCCTTGACCCACCGCGCCGCCTCAGCCTCCATGCTGCCACCGATCTCGCCGATCATTACGATGCCCTCCGTCTCGGGATCGTTCATCAGCAACTCTACCGCCTCTTTCGTCGGCGTTCCAATGATCGGATCTCCGCCGATCCCTACGGCCGTCGAAATGCCCAAGCCCGCCTTCGCCACCTGGTCCGCCGCCTCATAGGTCAGCGTACCCGACTTGCTCACGATCCCGATCTTGCCCTTTTTGAAGACAAACCCCGGCATGATCCCCACCTTACACTCCCCGGCCGTGATAACGCCCGGACAGTTGGGCCCGATCAGCCGCGTATTCCTACCCAACAGGTAATTCTTAGCCTTCACCATATCCTGTACCGGGATCCCCTCGGTGATACAGATCACCAGCCCGATACCCGCTTCCGCCGCCTCCATGATCGCATCGGCCGCAAAAGCCGGCGGTATGAAGATGATCGATACATTCGCACCCGTCGTCTTTACCGCGTCAGCCACGGTATTGAACACCGGCCGCTCCAGGTGCGTGCTGCCACCCTTACCCGGCGTAACACCGCCAACCACCTGCGTACCATATTCGATCATTTGCGTAGCGTGAAACGTCCCTTCTGTACCCGTAAATCCCTGTACGATAATTTTGGACTGTTTGTTAACTAAGATTGCCATTAGAGTAGATTTGATATTTTTTATTTGAGCAATTCATCCATATTGCGGTTATTGTCGATCTTCCCCTTCACTTCCAGCATCCGCATGTCCTTGGCATCCTGCAGAAATTCCGAGGCAAAGATAAAGTCATTCAACAGCTTGTTCTTGCTAAAGATGATCTCTTTATTCGTCCCCTCCCATTCCTTGTGTCCCTGGTACATATACATGATGTGATCCCCGATCTCCATCACGCTGTTCATATCGTGAGTATTGATCACCGTCGTGATATTGTATTCCAACGTGATCTCCTTGATCAGCTTGTCGATCAGCAACGAGGTCTGCGGGTCAAGACCAGAATTAGGCTCGTCGCAGAAAAGATACTTGGGATTCAGCACGATCGCCCGGGCGATCCCTACCCGCTTCTTCATCCCGCCGGAGATCTCGGCCGGGAACTTGCTGTTGGCCCCCTGCAGATTCACCCGCTCGAGCACCTCATCCACCCGCTTCAGTTTCTCGGCCTGCGTATTCTTCGTGAACATATCCAGCGGGAACAGGATATTCTGCTCCACCGTCATGCTGTCGAAAAGGGCCGAACCCTGGAACAACATCCCGATATTCTGCCGCAGCTCCTTCCGGTGCTCCTCGGTCATCTCGGAGAAATTCTTCCCGTCATAGACGATCTCCCCCGAATCCGGCTCAAAAAGCCCGACCAGGCATTTCATCAACACCGTCTTCCCGCTGCCGCTCGTGCCGATGATCAGATTGCACTTCCCGGTCCGGAATTCAGTGCTCACGTCATTGATCACCGTCTTCTCACCAAATCCCTTTTTTATGTTCTTGATCTCAATCATAATGATTACAGCAAAATTGCAGACAATATATAGTCGGCAAATAACACCAATACACACGAAACCACCACGGCTTTCGTACTCGCCCGCCCGATCTCCAGCGCCCCGCCCTGCACATTATACCCATAATAGGCCGGGATGCTCGAGATGATGAACGCAAAAGTATACGACTTTGCCATGGCAAAAAATACATTATAAGGCTTGAAATACTGGTGGAGACCCTTATCGAAGGCCGCCGGCGAAAGAATACCGGTCAGCGTTCCGGCAAGCCGCCCTCCAACCATCCCCAACACCATCGAAATGACGACCAGCATCGGGATCACCGCCGTTGCCGCAAGCAGCTTCGGCAGGATCAGGTACGACTTGGTATTGATCCCCATGATCTCCAGCGCATCGATCTGCTCGCTCACCCGCATATTGCCCAGCTCGCTTGCGATCTTGCTGCCAACAACCCCCGCCAGTACGATACACACCAGTGTGGGAGAGAATTCCAGGATGACCGTATCCCGCACGATCTGGGCGATCGTCGACAAGGGTATCAGCGGGCTGACCAGCTGATACGCCGTTTGCAACGTCGACACCGCACCCATGAACACCGAAATGATCGCAACAATGCCCAATGACCCGATACCGATCTCCGAGCATTGATGCATGAATTCCTTCCAATACATCTTGCCGTTCTCCGGCTTGGTAAACATTCCCCGTAAGGTTAGCAGATAACGCCCGAATTCCGTAAAAAAAGTCATTACCTAAAATTAATGTTTTAATGCCTCGCCCGCTTCCACCACGGCGCTTTCCTCGCTTCTTCCTCCGAGGTGGACTTACATTTGATCTGTGCGTCGACAATGGCGACCAACGCCATATTATAGATCTGCCGGACCGTACTGCCCAGCTGCAGGACATGCACGGGTTTTTTCAGCCCCAGCAGGATCGGCCCGATCGCATCGGCGCCCCCCACTTCCTTCAACAGGTTATAGGCGATGTTCCCCGCCGCAAGATTGGGGAATACCAGGGTGTTCACTTCCTGGTCCACCAGCTCGCTAAAGGGGTAGTTCTCCCGCAGGATATCATTGTTGAGCGCCACGCTGGCCTGCATCTCCCCATCGACGATAAGGCCGGGCTCCTTCTGCTTGACGATCTCCCGGGCCTGGGCCACCAGCCTTGCTTCCGGCGAGTCGCTCGTGCCAAAGTTGGAATAGCTCAGCAACGCCACCCGCGGCACAAGATTGAAGTTCTGAACTTCCCGGGCCACAAGCAGTGTAATATCCGCCAGCTCTTCGGCGGTGGGATTGAAGTTGACCGTAGTGTCGGCCAGGAACAGCGGCCCCCGCTTCGTCAGCAGGAGATACATCCCGGCGATCTTCTTTACCCCATCCTCCGTACCGATGATCTGCAAGGCAGGGCGGATCGTATCGGGATAGTTCTTGGTCAACCCCGAGATCATCGCATCCGCCTCACCCGTCTCGACCATCATACAGCCGAAGTACAGCCGTTCCCGCATCCGCTTGTAGGCCTCGTATTTGTTAAAGCCCCGACGCTGGCGCTTCTGGAAGAAGATCTCCCCGAACCGCCTCCGCTGGTCTTCGTATTCGTCGTTATACGGGTTGATCACCGGCATGCCCTCGAGGTCGATCTGGTTGTTCGCCGCTATATGACGGATCTTCCGTTCATCACCCAGCAACATCGGGTAAGCGATCCCCTCATCGTACAGCAGCTGAGCGACCTTCAGGATTTTTACATTATCCGCCTCGGCAAACACCACCCGCTTGGGGTTCAGCCGCGCCTTGGTGCTCATCACCCGCATCAGCTGGTTATCCAGCCCCAGTCGGCGGTTCAGCTCGATGGCATAGGCTTCCCAATTGTCGATCTGGTGTTGCGCCACACCGCTCTCTATGGCTGCCCGGGCAACCGCCGGTGCGACGGTCGACAAAAGCCGCGGATCGAGCGGCTTGGGAATGATATAGGCTGGTCCGAAAAGGATGTTGTTTTCGTTATAAGCCATATTGACGATATCCGGAACGGGCGTCTTGGTGAGCTCGGCAAGGGCCTTGACGGCCGCCAGCTTCATCGCCTCGTTGATCTGGGTCGCCCGGACATCCAGCGCGCCCCGGAAGATAAAGGGGAATCCCAGCACGTTATTCACCTGGTTGGGATAGTCGCTCCTGCCCGTGGCCATGATGATATCCTCTCTCGCAGCCGTCGCGGCATCATAGGTGATCTCGGGATCGGGGTTGGCCATCGCGAACACGATGGGCCGCCGGGCCATGCTCTTGACCATCTCCGGGGTCACCACGTTCCCAACGCTGAGCCCAAGGAAGACATCCGCATCCTTCATCGCTTTTTCAAGCGTCCAGTCGTTCTTTTGTACCGCAAATTTCCTCTTCTCGTCGTCGAGATCGGTCCGGTCGATATGCAGCACCCCGTCCTTGTCGAACAGGATGAAATTCTCCGGCCGGGCCCCCAACGCCACATACAGCTTTACGCAGGCCATCGCCGCCGCCCCCGCGCCGCTGACCACAAAACGAACCTTATCGATCTTTTTCTTCTGCAGCTCAA
>Ga0157372_10000366_pt1 | contig 50064 bp, 80 predicted proteins | sample C55metaG_FD_115307 | JGI IMG/M metagenome (GOLD analysis project Ga0157372, IMG submission 115307) | Corn rhizosphere microbial communities from Kellogg Biological Station, Michigan, USA - C5-5 metaG | ecosystem: Host-associated > Plants > Roots > Rhizosphere > Soil | place: USA: Michigan...
ACTGGGTGCTCATACTCGCCCAGCGGCATGGCCTGGATCCAGGTGCTCATCGAGTCGTCAAGCTTCACTGACTGCAGGTCGACCCAGTACCCGGCCTTCATTACCATCTCGCACCTCCTCCTCCTCTTATAGTAGTGTAACCCGCGTCGGAAGTACTCGTTTCCGTATATAACAGTTACTTGTCACCGAGTGTCTTGTTCACGCAAGCCTCGGTTGCCTTGACATCGCCAGGGTAGGCTGAGCCACAGGCGGCAGCTGCAATGGAGATCGAGCGGACGTTCTTCACGACCTGACCGGTCTCAGCACGAGTTCGAGTATAGCAGTCAAGCGCGGACTTCTCCGGATCAATGACCACAGGTGGGTCGCGCAACTCAGGAGGCGTGGTACATTCGATGAGGAGCCTGGAGTCGTTCTGGTTAGAGCGCGCGAGGTCTGACAGCTTGTTGTTCTGCAGGAACAGAACGATGAGCGATCCAGAGACAGCGATTGCAAGCAGCACCACTAGTGTGACCAGTAGCGCCTGGTACCTGTTCTGTCGAGCCAGAACTACCCTGTCAACCGAATTGTGCGTCATGACGATCGAACCTCTCCATCACGCTGGCCGCCCAGCAAAGCTAGAATGTCGAGCCCCAGTGTACGCTGCTCATCCCGCCAGGTCTTGTTGGCTGTGACGAAAGTGTCTAGAGTAGCCTGAAGATGATCAAGCTGTTCCTTGCCTGTGACAACTCGCTCGAGAACCTTGCGCGCCTGCTGCTCAACCTGCAATGCTTGGCTGACGCGCAAGTTCTCTGATTCCAACATCTGCACACGTGCTGTCAAGTCGTCACGATCACCCCGAAGGGCTTCGATCTGCGCCTTGGCAAAGCTTGCACGCGCCATAGCTACCGCTGCAGCCACAGCCACGATCAGAGCTAACAAGCCACCAATAATTGCAACTAGAGCATTAACGGACTCCATTGTCAGCCTCCAGAACGGTCAGTACCTGCATTCTTAGCAGGAGTTCCAACAGGCGGAGTCGTACTCTGCCTTGGCATCCCAGCAGTCTGACCGTTCTGCTTACCCGTAGGAGTACCCTGCGGCGGCTGATTGCCGCCCGGACTCTGAGGCGTCTTGACCATGCGTGCCGTCTCAGGATCAGCACGAGGCAGGTCGAGCTCCTCGCGCAGGTGATCCTCGAGCTTGTCGTCGGGACGAATGACATTCGCACCAATGAGGTTGCGCACAGCGAACGAAAGCGTACGCCAATCTGCCGACTCACCGATGCGGCGAACCCGTAGCTTAGGCATGTCCACGCGGTCGAAGTTGTAGTCGATCAGCTGAGGCATGAGGTAGGAATTGAACACGTCGCAGACGATGTCGGCAATAAACCTTGTCGCCTTCAGGAACATGACCTGGTCTTCGTCCTTGGCGTTGCCATCCATGAACGCTGCCAGCACGTTCTTCTCGATCTCCTTGTCGTGGTGATCGATCGACTTGAGTGCATCGACAGGGTGACCCTCGAGCTTGGCGAAGAGGATGTCCCAGTTAGGAGGCAGCACAACATGCGCACGCTCGTTCGTGCGAAGGTTGCGTCCGAGGTTCTCAGCGATAGCCTTGTCGCTCGGTGTGAAGCCCGGCGGCAGCTTGATGATCGGGATACCGATACCGTGCCGCTCCTTCTGGATGGCGTCGATCTTGTACAGCTGGTCCTTGTAGTACCAGTGCTTGTAGGCAGAACGGAGGACGGAGATGCCCTCCATGTTCCCGCCTTCCTTGTCGAACGAGAACACCAGCAGCTTCTCGATCGGAATGAGAACGCCCTCGGGGTAGGTCAAGTAGTCAGGGTCATCCATCACCACAGCGGCAGGACCACCATGAGCGTCAAGGATCCAGCGCTTGACATCCATCGGGTGACGAGGAGCGAGCTTCTTGAGCACCATGCGGTTCTTGCCGTCGATGACTCGCTCTTCCCAGACCTTCTCGAACATGTAGTAGCCGAAGTCGCACATCAGCAGTGCCTCAGTCAGCAGCTGAGGCCAAGAGCTGCTCATGTAGTCGAACAGACACTTCTGCGCGAAGTCGGCGGCGTTGACATTCCGGACACTGTCGGAGGCAGGCTCCACGAACCAGCGACCTGCAAGCACAGGCGTCTTGATCAGGCGAAGCGTACCGCGAACGGTACCATCGCCGCGACGCATCATGTCGTACTTCTGCAGACCAAGCCTGCCGCGCAGCTCTGCGTTGTACTCCGTCCGCATGTAGCCAGTGAACGGCGACGGCGAAGAGGTACCCAGCTCGACGGTGGCAACGTCGACAGGAAGCTGACTGACGTTCTGACCCATCGCTAGCTGGACGCCTGTAGGGTCTTCGGTCAGCTGATGCGTGCGCTCGGCCACGATGACGAACGGATCACCGTTGTTGGGGACGACCTCAACGAGATCGTGCGTAGCGAGGATCCCTGCAAGCGTGTCACTCGTCGAAGTGTCGGGCTTCTTGGGGCGACGGAAGACGTCCAGGAGACTCACTAGAATGCACCTCCTGTACTAGTGAAGAAGCCACCATCACCAGCAGCTCCGAAGTCGAATGTACTTGCTCCGCTCGTTACCAACTCAGGTGCCTGTGCGACGTTCTGACCTGCGTACACATCAGCCAGGTGGTATACCGCACCCAACTGGAAGACGTGTACCAGCCCATAGCGAATGGCGTCAAGAGCGTGATCGTCCTGCCTCAAGCCGATCTCCTGGACGTTCTTGCCCTTGACGCTATCAGGCGCCCTGTAGTTGTTGAACTCGTGGATAGTGTTCTTGCACTTGATGTCGACGTGCAAGCGAACTCGCTCGAGCGGCGTGCCGTACTCGTCGAGGATGCCGATCTGAATCGGCTTCATGAACGAGCGAACGAGGTCGATGCCCTGACGCCAGTTCTCCTTAGCCTTCGGATCACCGACACAGCCGACCAGGTACTGCGACACTGTCTGAACAGCTTCAGGGTCGGCAGCATCGCCGAATGCCATGTCGAGGTGGTACCCATCAGGCTGCTCACGCCGCTTCAACATGTCGATGTGCTCGTGCAGCGTAGCGTATGCCTTGTAGTGCTCACGCCAGATGTACACCTCGTCAGAAGGACTCACCTGAAACTCGATCGCCGCCAACGGGTTGGTGTAGCCCCAGTCGAAGGTGATGTAGTTCGGCCACTCAGGGTGGAAGTGAACGTTCTCGACGTGAACATCGTCATTCCACTCGGGGTAAATCTTTCCGACGAACGAACTGAAGTCTGCAGCGATCTCCTGATCGAACCGCTCCTGCAGCATGGTCCGCTTCAGAAGCTGGATCTCCGCATCATTCTCACCGTCAGGATATACGACACTGTTAGCCCAACTAGGAAAGCGCCAAGACTCGTACTCCGGTACATCCTGATCCTTTCCCAGCATCCACAACTGGTAGAGCCAGTTGAAGCCCTCAGGCGTTGTGGGGAAGTCTGCGCCGCCTCGCTTGTCAGCAAGTGCAGGACGAATGAAGCGCTCCCAGGTCTCTTCCTTGTGCTTGGCAGCCTCAGACATGACCACCCAGTCGAGCGCGTCACCGACAAGGTTCTCTGGATGATCTGCTGAACGCACCTCCAAGCGAGTCTGCCACGGGAACTCGATGTACATCTCACCCGAGCGCTTGTTGTACGCCTTCTTGACTCGCTTATCCTTGCCGAGCTGCTGACCCACGATCAGGTCGTCCCAGATGACGCGGAACTCCTTCTCGCCCAAGTCGTAGGTAGGACCGACGATCCAGAACCTCTTCTTCGGCTCGAACAGCCTCGGCTCGAGATCGCGGCCAGCCATTGTCGACTTCCCGAAGCGCCGTCCGCAAGTGGGAACACGGAAACGGGCATTGCTGTTGTGGTAGAGCCACTGCTGCGGATGCGGCTCGTACCCAACAGTTGCGAAGAAGTCGCTCTTGCTAACCATGTCAGCGAGCGATGTAGGCGTTGGTGCTCTTGGACGTAGTAGCCTTCGCCACGTTGTCAACGATGCGACCGCTCTCAGAGCCGATCGCGAGCTTCAGGCCACTCGTGGTGCCAACGCCCATGACGAGCGCCAATCGAGTCCGGCCAGCACCATCACGGTAGATGACTGTGCGCCGACCGGACGTCGAGTGCTTGGCACCCTTTGACGACACCGTCGAGCGGATGTCACTCAGAGGCATCGGATGCTCCCTTGTTCGCCATGGCCTCAACACCCTGCAGGAAGCGCTCCAGCGGGTCGTTGCCGCCACCGTTGATGTCCTCACCGATCTTGCCGAGGACGCGATCGATGATGTACTTCTGAGCATCCAGCCGAATGCGGTCGGAGCTACCGTGCATGGAGGTGTGAACGACACCAAGCACCGCAGACGCAACGTTCTCCTTCAGAAGGCGCCGAGCCTGATCCTCGCTCGACTCGTCAGGATTCACTGCGCGCTCCATTGTCAGCGCAGACAGCTCTTCGTCGTCAACCCATTTGTTCTCATCGTTGTCATTCATGTCTACCTCCTCACCTCCTATATTACACGGTAAGAACACTAGTCCACCGAGCTGCGGGATATAACGGTATCTCGGCCTAGAGAAGCTCGATGGTGTCGCCCGAAAGCGTTGCAAGGAACTCAGGTGTGATCGTCCCGTTGTTGTTGAAGTACAGGCGTGACGGAGCCGGTGCGGTAACAGTGATGGTCTGCGACAGCACGATTGGCGGGTTGACGGGAGCCGTAACCGTGATCGCTTGGGTCAGAACGATAGCTGCTGTCATGTCGCATCCTTCACACTACAGGTGGCGTTGTAGTTACCCTCGTCCGCGTACGTGTGCGTCTCCGATGCCGTACCGACGTACGCTCCGCTGCCGTCTCCCCAGTCCCACGTGTAGGTGTAGGGCGGCACTCCACCACTAGCGGTAACGGTGCCAGTCACTGTTAGTGGCGCTCCACCATCGATAGGCGCAATCTCCCAGGAAGCAGCGAACGCTTGCACCACTGGACCAAACGGTGCAGGGTGCTCGTCGGAAGCAATGAACTCCTCGAACAGGATGTCCGCATCGCCAGCGGTGCCGGTCTTGCCCCACCGGAACGACGAGACGGGCTGGGAGCGAAGGTCCTTGCCTGTGACGGTCACATCGATCAGCGCCGTCGTTGCATCGTCGGCGTAGAGCATGTACCGGAAGGAGCCGGACGTGGCTGTGGTGCCCGGTGTGATGACGAGCTCGAACCGGTACCGAGCTCCAAGAGTGACGACGTAAGCACTTCCAGGAAGGGCACTACCGCTTGCGCCGTACACAGCCTGCAACGAGCGTCCGGTGTTGTACTGAAGACCGCCGATGCTACCACCCGCAGTACGTACCTGCACAGGCGATAGACCAACGGCGCTAGTGTCCGTATTGAACGTGATGTAGCCGCGCGCAGTGAATGTGGTGCCTGTGAACGAGCTGTCCCAACCGGTAATCGTAGCAGCGCCACCATTAGCGTTGACGACCCTGAGGCACAAACCCATCTTGGCGCCGGACGCCTGATAGGTGGCTGTGCCAGCACCAATGATCAGGAAGCATGGAGACGAGCCATCATCGTCTGAGTTCGCAGCAGTGAAGGCGGTTCCATCCGCTCCACCGTTGAAGTGCTGCTGAAGTGTTGCTGCCATCACTCGCCTCTCAGACTCGCGTGATCGTGACAGGGTTACCGGTGTCGCTATACACGTTCAGGTCTGCACCAGAACCCGTGTCGCACACAACCGCAGATGCAAATGCAATGGGCTCCCCGTAGTAAGAGCCGTGACCAAACAGGTTACGCATGATGGTTCCGATATCACCGCTGACCCCAAGCCCGTTGATGGTCACCCCGCCGCCATCGCACAGGTTGTCGGTAACCCACAAGCCAGTAAGAGGTGCTGTACCCTGGTTGAGCTGGATAGCGGCGTTGCCCTGCGTGTTCGGGTTGTTGAGCGTCCCGACCGTGGTGGAGGTAAAGCAGTCAAGCCTGTTAGCGACAACGATCGCACCAGAGCCACCAAAAATCTGGATGCAGTCATTGTGGGTGTGGTTGTCGGAGTGGTTCGGGTCGGGGCTGAACCACGCGAGGTCGTGGATCCAATTGTGGTATGCAGCAGTGTTGAGCGTGCCGGTGCCGTTGATCCCGAAGCCGTCGACGACATTGCGTACGTTACACCATCTAGCAGTGTAATTGTCACCGAGAATCCCATCCAGCCAGTACGACGGATAGTCGGGGATAAGATCGCAGTGATCGACGAGTAGGTTCACGCATGCAGCATTGTATGCCGCAATGAGTCCTGTGTTTCCAGTGCCTCCAGAACTCCCACGTACACGAGACGTTAGAATCTGAACATCCCTCGCACGTACGTCGACGAAGCCGAAGATGTCCCGATTCTCCAGCACCGTCCCATCCACCGTAATGACCTGGTCACCATACAAAGGCGTCAATGTCGTCCCAGCAGGCACACCAGTGTTAGTCGCATCCAAGGGTATGTAGCCAGCAGGAGCAACCCCACTGACATCGATCGGCGGACCGCCGTTGATCGGGTAGAAGAGCTGCGCTGCAGCGTCGTACCAGTATGCGCGAGTCATGACGTCGGATCCACGATCAAGAAGTCCTGCCCATTGACAATCTGCCCGGCATTCTTAGCAGTCGTTGCATCTGTCATGGTTGCGTACCTCACGTACGTCGGCTCCTTACCATCCAGCGCAGTCTGCAAACCAGTAACCGTCGAGATTTCCTGGAAGCCTGTGTGCGTTGCACGATCTCGCAGCGCGGCGTCGGTACTGTTCTGCGTCGCGGTTGTACTAATCGTGATCGTGTCTGCTGCATCGTTCACAGCAATGTTGATCAGGCCAGCACCGACCATCGCGATGCCCATGATGTCACGGACAGCTTCAGGGTCTACGTTGCTGGCGCCCGTAATCGTCAGCGTGTTGGCTGTGTCATCGTACGACAGCGTGAGGCCGTTCGCACCTTGTAGCAGCGCAGCGATTGCATCCTGCGCAGCCTCGGTGAAGTCACTGATGGTCGACGAAGGCTGAACGCCCGTGTGGTGCGTCCTGTCAATCGCGTATGCCTGCGCAGCAGCCGCAGTGCCCGCGACGTCAGCATTCACATCCTCAGCCGTCAGCGTGATGTCGCCATTCGTATCAGGCAGGATCTGGTTGACCGACGCGACCGCACCCCCACCCAACGGTTCGTAGAGCTGGTCGGCCAACGACTTTGTGAGAGCGGTTGTGCCTACTGTGACTGTCCCAACCGGGGCTAGGTCCGACAAGTCCACAGGGCCGGGAAGCAAAGCTGAAGGAATCTCGACGTTGTACGTGCGCTTCAAGGTTCCGAGTGCTTCGTCGACCTGGTACGTGAACGAAGGCACCACGTCGGGGTCGTCGGTGACAGGCAGCACCATCGTGAACTGCCCGTTCTGGTCAAGCGATGCTACTAGCGTCTTCGGCACGATAATGACGTCGACATCGGTCGCCTTGAGGAACGCACCCTGCGGTGGCGAGAAGCTCACAGTCCCTTGGGTGATAGGAGCACCCGACAAGTCGACGTAGGTGCCCTTCACCGTGAGTGTAGAGAGTGATGCGGGCAGTGCCATCGCGTACACCTGACCCTTCGCGTCCACTTGTGCTGTACCTCTCCTAGTATATAAGGTCTCCGCTATGGTCACTCTCTCACCACGATAGAACGGTAACACTTGGTACAGGTCATCGCAGTACCCGTACTCCGGCTACCACTCCCGTGATATCCCGGTAACACATGCAAACCTGATCATCCTGTGTATACCCCAGGGCCGGTTTTGCCCCCCGCTGCTTGTTGGTATAATATAGTTATAAGAGCAACACCAACCAGCACCACCTCAAAGACAAGGACTCTGCCATGCTCACACCGTACGCGGCTGCCAAGATCGTGAACACCCTTCTGGCCGAGGCCGGGGTGGAGAAGACCCTTCCGCCCCAGATGTTCTACACGTACGTCAAGAAGGGGTACATCCCGTCCACCGACGGTCGGATCGACCCGAAGGACCTGGCCGTGTGGGCCGAGAAGTACATCGCCAAGCACACCACCCCCGTCACCGCCGAGGCCTGAGGGGGTGGGGTGGGGTACCTCCCCCCGGAGGTATCCTGCCCTACCCTTTCAGCCCCCCCCCCCTAGAAAGGAGGCCCCCGTGGAGTCCATGGAGGATGCCGTCCGCCGGCTTATGAGGGACGGGACCACCCCGTCCAAGCGGGCCAACAAGAACCGGTCCGGTCGTACGGGCCGGAAGCAATGGCAGACCCAGCAGGCCCAGCAGAGGGCCGGGGGTCTGGGGTACGTCAGGTCCTATATGGAGGGTCCCGAGGGGGTCTTCCGGAACCTGTGCATGACCGTTCCACGCCAGACGGGGTTCGATTCCGACGGAGTCCCGTTCCGTTCCCCGAACGACCAGAGGTCGTCGGGCGCTCAGAGAGGTCAGTAACATGTGGAAGGTAGCGATCGCAGACCTTGAGGGTCACAACCAGACCTGCTTCGTGGATCTGGGGCTCAGCACCACCATCGGGCAGGCCATCGATTACGTGGTCGAGATGTCCGAACTGAACGTGACGGCAGTGTCCACCGTGTACTGCCCATTCCTGAAGCCGGACGCCGTCACCGAGTACGCCGTGGTCCAGTTCTGACCGCTGACCCTCAGGTGCTCGTTGAGGGTTGGGGTTCATTCGGAAGCGGCCCCTGTGCAACAACAGGCCACAGGGGCCGCCCAAGGTTTGTGGCAGTATTTCAGCGTTCGGATCTCATGTCTCCCGTAGACTCGAGTATCCGTTGTAACACACTTGCATACGGTTCCTAAAGCAAAATTGAGTCTAGTATATCCCCAATTGAGGCAATTGAGGCTCTTAGAGATTTAGGGGTAAGTGAACTATCTAACATATAACACGTATTACATAATCATCAATTACCTATATCCTCAATTTCCTCAACAGTCCGGTCCACGTCCAATTGGCCCGCTAGGCGCCACCGTGGTACATTATGAAGGGTTTCCACCTTTGGTGCCTACGTCTTGAGTGGGCCGCGATGTCCGCTATATAATAGAAACATCAGCCAGATGAAACGGAGGACACAGCATGAGGAACTACAACGACTACATCCCACCGACGGAGGGTATGCTACAACGCACACCTTCGGGCGCGAGGCGGCTTCGGCTGACCACGCGAGGCAGGATCGTCACCGCCACTGTGGTCTTTGCGACTGCGGGAGCCGGGTCGGTTGCCGGTGCGGCATTCGTCATTAATGCCCAGCAACACCAGCTCGAGAAGAGCAACCGGATCGTAGCTCAGCTGGCTCCGGCCACTGAGGCTACACCATCCACCACCTTCGGCACGCCGACGACGGCACCCACCGTTCGTTCGGTGCTGACGCTGCCTGCGCCCGTTCGCACGATCAAGGCGCCGACGGTGACCCGTACGGTGACGCGTACGGTCACAGTCACTCGCAAGGTTCCGGTCACGAAGACGAAGACGGTGACGCGGACGATGTCCTTGAAGAAGCTGTTGCCGTACTACAACGAAGAGGCGCCGGCTTGGTGCCTCGAGGACATGGCATGCTGGATCGGCTCGAAGGCCGACGGGCGTACGGACGCTCAGATCCTGACGTCGCTGAAGTGCGACCTCTTGGGGAGCTCGTACGACTACAGCAACACCGACGCCGGATACGACCCGGCCGACTTCAAGGAGTGCTGACATGGAGCTCGAGGTGACACTGAAGTACACGGTGAACCTGCACAACATCAGGTTCACGGGTGAGGACCCGCGTGAGCCGAGCGATGCCGAGTTGGCCAAGTTCGAAGAGGAACTGTCTGGTGAGGCGTACGAACTGGCACTGGAGTGCCACCTCAAGGGTTGGGGCCTGCTGCAGGGTACGCTGTCGATGTACGACCAGTGGTTGGTCGACTGGACCGTGAACCCTGACGGAATGGCCTGAGCAGCTCGTGACGCTTGCGTCCTCTTCAAGTCCCTCGGGCACGAGAAATTGCTTGAGGTACAGGGCTTGAAGAGTTCGCTGGGGCCGCGATATAATAGAAACATGAGCAAGCAGGAGCGATGGCGTACAGCACACAAGTGTGTACCGTTCCTGCAGCCCCGTCCGAGGAGGACACCATGAGCAAGAACCAGACAGCACAGAGCACCCTCGAGGCGCTGGCCGGAAGCGCACCGAAGAAGGTGCAGGACCGATTCAACGAGCAGGCTGCCGAGGGCGTCGTGAACCCGATCGTGCTCGCCCAGCTGCTGGGTGTGCGCCCGCAGATGATCTACAACTACCTGCGCAAGGGCAAGTTCAGCGAGGTCGAGGGTGCGATCGGCACCAACAGCACACAGAAGAAGGTCATCCGGCTCGACGAGGCGAACACGTTCGCGCAGGGCTACACCGCCCGCAAGGTGGAGCGGGAGACCAAGGCGGCCGAGAAGGTCGCCGCTGAGCTCGAGGGCGCCGAGGCCTAGAGCAGCACAGCCACAACAGCACCTGGGACCTAACACGCGTGGCGATATTGGCCCCACCAGGAAAGCAGCACCACGTAGGCTGCGAGTGCGGTTCGAATCCGTACAGGTGCACGCAGTCGCAACAAGGCGTGGACAGCCACGTAAGAATCTGAGTTATTGCAGCGGGCTGATTGGCTGCACTCGGTCAAGATGACTCAGATCGCCTTACAACACCACAACACAAGGAGAGACAATGGCCAGTGACGGCGTCGTGCGCAAGGGGACCGGCAAGGTCCTGAAGCACTTCCGCATCGGCAACGAGCCCATGACCAAGCTGAAGGACGAGATCTCGGAGCTCAGCGACGCGGACCTCGAGCAGCTGGTGACGGGCATCGAGAACGAGACCTTCACGTACTGATCATGCAAGGAGGGGCTACGGTTGCCTGAAGCAGGCGTAGCCCCGATTGTGCGATCAGCACAACACAACGACACAGGGAGAGTGACATGGCCAAGAAGCAGAGGCGCGACAGTGAGCAGGAAGCCGCGGTCAGCGCAGAAACCATCCTAGTCAGCAACTGGATCGAGATCCCGAACCGGCAGCTGGCACGCGGCCACCAGATCGTGACGGCCGTGAACGCGAGGACTGGCAAGGCCATCAAGAGCCACGAGGTCAAGAAGATCGAGTACGACGTTCGCGGCTGCCGCAACATTCACGTCAACGACACCGACTGCTACGACGTCGGAGGCTTCGTGAAGGTGCGAGTGTGATGCGCAACGAGGCTGGAAACGTTTGTCAGTATCCCGTCTTCGACATCAAGCGGTTTCCGAAGTGGCCTCACATGGGACCTTGCGGTCACACAGAGCCACACACGCACGATGAGGACGACGAGTGATGATACTACACACCATCGGCCACTCGACGAGGACGGAAGAGGAGTTCGTTGGCCTGCTGCATTCGTGGGAGATCAACGTACTGATCGACGTCCGAGGCAAGTGGCCGTACAGCAGACACAACCCGCAGCACAACCAGGACAACATGCGGGAGTGGCTGGCTGAGGCAAGTGTGGAGTACCTGCACATGCCGAAGCTGGGAGGTTGGCAACCAAAGCAACCTGTTGACCCGGCCGTTAACGGCGGCTGGCGACACCAGGGCATGCACAACTACGCCGACTACACGTTGACGCCTGCGTTCGAGGAGGGTGTAGGAGACCTGCTCGAGATGGCCAACCGTGACAACGTGGCGTACATGTGCGCAGAGGCTGTACCGTGGAGATGCCACCGACTGCTGTTGTCGAATGAGCTGGTGTCTCGAGGTTACGAGGTACGGCACATCATGACGAACACGCAGGTTATCGTACACGAGCTAGGCAAGTGGGGAGCCAGGCCTGTGATGGACTACGAACGACTGCAGCTGGTGTACCCGAAGGAGGCACAAGATGCAGAGGTGTGAAGACTGGCCGTGCTGCGGCCATGAAGCAGGGGACTGCAACGGGGAGCGCTATGGGACTGACGAGGAGATCAAGGCTTCGGTGGAGAAGGCATGGCTCGAAGGACATGGGCTATGTGATCACGAGGCAGGGATCTACTACTGCCAGCCCGACGACTGACCCACGCGCTCGAGGTGAGACGTTCAAGTTCGCACTCAAGTGCGGCTTCGCGCTAGCGTGGGGGATCGTCATCGCACCAGCTGGCCTAGCGCTGGTGGCGTCTGTGATCGGTTCTCCGCTAGGCGTACCGATCCTGATGCTGGCTGCGTACCCACTCTATCGGACAGTGAAGAAGCGCACTGACCGACTGAGTGCGTGGGAGGCTGGCGGACACGTGATGGACAACGACGAGGAGACACCATGGCTGATGAACTGAGAGAGGCGGCACTCGACGCGTTCATCGAACGCTCAGAGATTGCCGACACGATGATCGAGCACGCTGTGCGGACAGGTCACGTCGTGAGTCTGTTCACGCTGGCCTACGGACGTACGAAGCAGAAGACCATCCTGTGCTGCAGCGAGTGCGACGAGCCGGTCTTCAACGACAGGCCTGAGCTGGTCATCAACCCCAAGCTGAGCACATGGGTGCAGAAGGTACGACAGGAGATCGACGCCGCTGGAGGATGACATGGGACGAGTACTGCTGGCGGCTGTACTGCTCGCGATGGTCTTGCTGGTCATCGGCCTGGTGAGCATGCAGCCAGTGGGATAGTCCGACAGCCGGAGAGGCACACACTCAGGTTCGAGTCCTGAGCCGGCACGCGTGTAGTGTAACCGGAAAGAACGTGTGACAAGTAACAGAAACTAGACGATGTCACACGTTGAAGGTTCCACTTGGTTGCGCTATACTAGAAACATCAGCAAGTGAGTGCAGATGTGCGAACGAGCTGGTGTGCAGATCCGTCTCAGAGGGAGGCGGACGATCAAGGGGCCACCGCAGAGTGGCAGAGGGAGAAAGATCATGGCACGTCGTAGTGACACGACCGACGTCGACGTCGACACCGATGGTGTTGAGGACGTCACTGAGTCGCAGGAGACCGAGTCGGCCGAGAAGCCGGCGAAGGCGAAGAAGGAGCCGTCGCGTGGTGACCTGCCCGAGGGCTTCGTGACGCCCGTGGGTCTGGCGAAGATCCTGAGCGAGCGGAAGCTGCACACCAACCGCGAGGGTGAGACCGTCGAGGTCAAGCCCCAGATGGTGTACAGCTACATCAAGAACGCTCCGAAGGACGACCCGTTCCCGATGCAGTCGGTCGAGGACTCGATCGGCAAGCAGCGTCAGGCGGTCGAGATCGAGGCCGGCGTCGCATGGTGGACTCGGAAGAACGAGCGCACCGCTCAGCGGAAGCAGAACGCCGCTGCGAAGGCTGCCAAGAAGGCCGAGAAGGCTGCAACGGCAGAGAACGCGAGCGCCGGCGAGACGTCGGAGCCCGTGCAGGAAGCTGAGTGAGCTAGGTCTCACTCGCACAGAACTTCCCAGGGTCACGTCGGGGCCTGGGAAGAGGAGGCCCGGGGATGCAGTTCGCCGAGTGATAGACAGCCTGTCACTTAGCTTGAGCGGTCCCCGGGCCTCCGAACTGACACGTTGTGTTCCCGAGAGTGACTACGCTATAATAACAACAAGGGGTGTGAGGTGCTAGTATGGCTGAACAAGCAGGAACGTAGCCTGTTGGCAGACGTGATCGACCTGCACACCGAAGGAATCTTAGTAGCCAAGTCAGAGACGACGCTGGATCCAACAATCGACACAGCTGATCGCTTGTTGGACCTGATGTCAGGTTACGACGATGACTGCCGAGTACTCAAGAAAGTGAAGGGCAAACTGAAGTGACTGACACAGCCGAAGCACCGGCGCCTGAGAAGGAGTACGTCCCGCCGGCGATCTTCTTCCACTGCGTTTCCGTCTATGAGCGGATGCTTGCTCAGGCGAAGCTCGTCCGTGCCGTTGAGGTAGAGGACGAAGAGGAGCAGTCCCAAGAGGGCGACATGGTCGTCTACGAGGGAGCTCTGACGAGTCTGGTGACACAGGAGCTTCACCTGTCCGTACCCTACTACACCTCGGTGACTCGTGCACTCAAGGCAATGGGGTGCGTCAAGCAGCTTCGACGTGGAGGCGGTCAGGCACTCAGTCAGTGGCTGCTCCTCCGAGAGCCCACTGTCGAGCTGTACCAGAACATGTCGCCTCAGACAGTCACGGCTGCCCGGCGAACGCCATCCAAGCTTGACCAGCTTGCACAGCGTGTCAGTGATCACGACGATCGACTGACCGCCGTGGAAGACTTCATGGCACAGATCATCGACCACTTCGGTACGGAAGAGGTGAAGCAGTAATGTCGGTCAGCTCATACGAAGAAGCCAAGTGCTGCCCCAAGTGCGGCAAGCCTGGTGAGGTCACTCGTGACATGCCAGCAGGCGGAGGGCTTCCGAAGGGGACACGCGTGCATGAGATCACATGCCGCACGAAGATGTGCCCGTGGGAGGACACTCCTTGGATGGTGCAGATCAACCCCGACGGTTCGATCCCACCGCCGCAGGACCACACTCGCTCGCCCAAGGTGTACGTCGGCTTCGAGGGTCACGACGAGGCTGCCAAGACGATCATGGAGAGCCTCCAGCGACAGTACGAGGCAGAGCAGACCAAGGGTGCGGAGATTCGCAACCCGTTCTCCAAGTAACGCCCCTGTGGTCTCTGCGGTCAGGGAACCGTGGTTAGATTGCGAGAGAGACTTCCGGTAACACCTTATACGAGGAGTCATCGTAAGCAAGTCTAATAGACGTCTAAGCTAGGAGACTCTAGTAAAGACGTCTACGCTCACCTAGCTCTTGATGAGGGTGATCTGGTTGCTATATAATAGAAGTGATCGGAGAGGAAAGGAGGTGAGCGATGTCGAACCACGACGAACTCATGGCACAGATTGCCGCGGACGAGCTACAGGATCAACTGGAGCTAGCTGAAGACGGTCGTACCAAGATGTCGGTTGTCGAGTACGCTCGAGCGAAGGGCAAGCAGCCACAGCTCCTGTACTACTACGTTCGTACGGGCAGGATCAAGGTTGAGTCCTGTGTGTGCGGACGCAAAGTGATCGACGTCGTTAGCGCCAACGAGTTTCTGGCCGAGCAGGACAAGAAGGCTAGGGAGAAGGCCGGCGGCGTTGATCCACAACCCTGACGCCAGAGTCTATCGACGGCGACGGAAGTTCCAAGGCGCATCATGGACGCCGCCGTCGATGAATGCCGAGAAGCCCGACGGAGTATGGTGCGCAGCATGTCGCAAGAGACACGGCTACAAGTCAATGGGAATTGACTTCGAGAGAGCCACATCTGGTAGGTGGCGGATCAACTGGTCGTGCCCGACAACCGGAAACGTGATCCAGGAACAGGAGTTATGATGGAGATCACGACGCACAAGGAAGTGACGCACACGATCGTCATGACGCAGGAGCAACTAGGATTCCTGGTCGAGATCCTCGACGGCTACAAGCGGGAGATCGTCGATCGCATGCCGGATGGATACCGCGCCAGCGCAGACTTCGCCAACATGCTTTCGGGGCTGCGAGGCGCACAGCAAGAGGGTGCACGATAATGCCTTACGAGCCGACGTCTGAGGACATGAAGAACATCGCTGACGACTTCGAGGACCTCGTCGTTGCTACACACAAGGCAACGACGACTCTTCGACAGATGATGGACATGCACATCGCGTGTCCAGTCATGCGCGAGCTGGCTGAGGGACTGCTCGAACAGATACTGGTCGATCACCCGCCGCTGAGGATGCTCATGGTGATCGATCCCGATGCCGGCGAAGGCATTCGTCAGGCGTGCTACTTCGCATACCTGGTAGGACTCAACGGGAAGTATCCGACGATGCTCCCGTGCACAGAGAGCCACCCAGACCACCTGCACGAGGTGGAAGACCTCCTAGACCACATCCAGGAAGAGGGAGACTAGTCATGAAGGTCAAGTTCATCCCGGCTGATCTGATGAAGCCGATGGAGTTCCGAGAGATTGCTGATCACGACAGGCTCACCAGCGTGCAGGAAGCTCTCGGAGGTAACTGCTACGTCGAGCAGGTTCGCCTCGGACGGTACGCGCAGACGTATACCTTCAACCACAAGCAGGTGCAGCTGGTGCCGCCCGACGGGTCGCTGTACATGATCGTCGATGAAGACGGCATCAGGAAGCTACTGCCGCACAACCATCGCGCCTCGGCGCTCTACGGTACTCCACACCATGGCCAACCAATCCTCGGCGACGCCATCCTCATTGGCATGGACTACGATGAGGACGGCGAGCTCGACTGGACAGACTACCCACTGGAGGATTGATGGAGCCTAGAAACAACGGATGGGTTCAGGTTCTCGTCTTCGAGTATCCGTCACCGAAGCGTCCGATCGTAGTCAACACCTACTGGTTCGAGACGAAGGACGATGCGGAGCGATCCAAGCGACGTGCACGGAAGAAGCAGAAGGAGTTCGAGGCAGCTGGTGGGAAGGTTATCGCCCATCGAGTTCGCCCGGCGATTGTTCTAGAAGGGAGGTGACATGGAACTCTATCCGTTCCAGAAGGACGATGTCGAGAAGATCGCTCGGCAGCGGGCAGGTCTGATCGGCTCGGAGATGGGAACAGGTAAGACCCTAGAGGCGATCGAGTTGGACAAGCTCTGGTTCAACAGTGCGACTCAGAAGCCGACCCTCATCATCGCCCCCCTGAACACCTTCGACAGCTGGGTCGACAAGTACAACAAGCAGGCACCTGAGGTCGAGGTGGTTGTGATCGATCGGAAGAACCGCGCCAAGTTCGTCAGTGACATCAAGCACAAGAGGGGCGACGTGTTCCTCATGCACTGGGATGCGCTGCGCCTGATGCCTGAGCTGGCGGAGATCGAGTTCGGCACAATCATCGGCGACGAGGTGCACCGCATCTCGAACCGCAAGAGTCAGGTGTTCCGAGCAACGAAGCGACTGAAGGCCGATCACAAGCTCGGCATGTCAGGCACCGCTTCGGGTGACCAGCCGCAGAACCTCTGGTCTGTTCTCAACTGGCTCTGGCCTTCGTACTACAAGTCGTACTGGAAGTTCCGGAAGCACTACTGTGTCGAGGAGATCCAGTACGGAGCTGGCCAGGGCTACTCCAAGATCGTGGGTGTCAAGAACATCCCGTACCTCATGGACGAGATGTCTCCCTGGTACGTGCGACACCTGAAGCGAGAGCAGTGTTGCGAGCATCACCCCGAAGGCGTCATGCCGTGGCTGCTCGACAAGACGTACGACACGATCTGGGTAGACCTCAGCCCGACGCAACGGCGAGTGTATGACCAGATGCGTCGAGAGATGGTCGCCTGGGTTGGAGAGCACGAGGACTCACCGCTCGTCGCATCGGTCGTCGTTGCTCAGCTGACCCGACTCTCTCAGATGGCTCTCGCGACCCCTGTGGTCTTGGAGAGCGGGGTGATCGGGTTGACTGACCCGTCGAGCAAGCTGGATGCACTCGTCGAGCTCCTGAAGGACAACCCGAACAAGAAGTTCGTAGTCGCATCGAGTTCCAAGAAGATGGTCTACCTAGCACAGCATCGGCTGGAGCAGCTAGGCATTCCGAGCTTCGCACTCTCGGGCGACACACCTCAGAGTCAGCGGGACGGGATGATCGATCGCTTCGTGAACGATGACACTCGAGTGTTCTTGGGTGTGATCGAAGCGATGGCGGAGGGCATCGACGGTCTGCAATGGGCCACCGACACGATGGTGTTCCTGGATCGTTCGTGGAGGACGATCAAGAACATGCAGTGCGAGGACCGGCTGCACAGAGATGGTCAGAAGGACACAGTCCAGATCATCGACATCATGGCACGCAACACGGTCGACCTCGGTCGGCGTGCGAAGCTTCAGACCAAGTGGTCGTGGATCAAGACGATCCTCGGCGACGGATTCAACAATGCACAGGAGGTAGCAGCGTGACCACTACGAGGTATGATCGCAACAGCTACGTGGCGCCAGGAGGTCTGATCAACGCGGAAGCGATGCGGTCCGAAGCCGTGCAGCGAGCCAACCGTACGGCGGAGGCGACGATCATTCACCACCACAGGCACGGTGAGACCTGCAGGGGCAAGCACGAGTACGTGACTACAGACGGCATCAAGGAGAGGGAGCTGTGATGGGAACAAGGAGCGAGAGGTTGCGTCGTCAGATCGAGGCGGACCTGATGAGGCTGGAGAAGATCGAGAGCCGCCCGCTAGAGCCGGAGTTCCTGGAGGGCGAAGACGTTCCTCAGGTGGTCTGGTTTCGACGCAACTTCCAGACCGGAACACTCATCTACACCTACGCGGCTGTGAAGGCTGCCGGCTACTGGTACATCAGTGGTCGCGTCGAGGCGATGCAGCGTCGCACCTGGGACCAGCTCATGGACTGGCTGTACGCCTCGTACGACAGCGGACGCTCCAACTTCGAGCCCGAGGTGTGGTACGCCAGCGAGTGGCAGAGGGCAGAGTGATGGAACCGGAAGGCTACCTGATCGTCAACGTACGCGAGATTAGTCTCTCGCCACTCGTCGAAGCGTTCCAGGAGAGGTGCCAGACGTACAAGTACGAGTTCAAGAACATTCGATCCTGGAAGAGGGAGCTGTGGGGCATCCTGATCCTAGAAAAGGACGGCAGCACTATCGGGTACCCCTGGACTATGATCGAGCAGTACGTCTGCAAGCCGAACAGTGACGAGTACGTCGCATGGTATAGGGAGCAGAACGGCTGATGGCTGTCTACGTACTGCTGCAAGTCGACGACGAGGCGCAGGCCAAGACGCTGGTTGGTGACATCATCAACAACCCCGACAGTGACCTGCTGACGCCAGCTCAGGAGAACAACGTCAGAGCTCAGGTGCGAGCTGTCTTCAAGAAGCCGACCATGTTCTGCAACTGCGGTGCGGACGGCAAGAAGATCAGTCGCGACGGTGGAGGCACACGAGGTAGGAAGTACGGCTGGTGGGTTCACGCTCGGTGTGGCAAGCCGAAGCTGCCGTGGGCTGAAGGCAGTCAGTGGTATGCACTAGGCACGAACCTGCTGCCTCTTGCCCTTATGGAAAGGCTCGGTCACCCTGACGAGCACAGACCACAGGGGTGGAAGTCGCCGCAGTCTTGGACGTTCCTGCTGGACGAAGAGGAGTGTGACTGGGACTACAGACACGATGGCAAGTGGTGCTACGATCACAACCGACCATTGGAGGTGTGCAGACGTGAGCGATGACGTGCTCAGTCTCCTTGCGGACGCTTGGAGTGCTGCGAACGACTACGAGCTGGCCTATGAAATCTCCGGCCTGATGAACAAGGTGATCGACCGGAGGGAGAAGGTGTCGTCGTTGACGTCCGACGAGCGTGCGACGTACCAGTCGCTTCGTGCTAGAGGCTTCAGTCATGACGCTGCGATCGGCGACGCACTAGACGGAGTCGGCGTGAACGATGTGCGCGAGGAGGGTCTGAGCAATAACGACCGGCATCAGCTGAGGCTGTTGGCGGACCTTGGAGTCCGTGAGCAATGGCCACCTGACGAGTGGCGAGCGGCAATCTACGCTCTGACTCCTGAGACGCCGTTCAGGGGGGCGATGCGAGCGAAGCTGGACGGGCACCAGCCTGTTGTTGCCGCCATCTACTTCGGCGAAGGCAGTCCCAAAGCTGGGGTGACGGGCTGCTCATGTTTGCCAACACGGGAGTATCATGCAGCTGGCCATGCGGCTGGGGTGTCTGGATGGCTCGATCACCTGGCTGATGCCCTGACTAGGGAGTAGCGATGACACGCTTTCACAAGTGGGTGCTTTGGCTCGCTGCTGGGCGACCTCGCCATGAGCCTCTCGTACTGGAGCAAGGTCGCGTCGTCGTCTGTCGGCATGGCTTCGCACTCGTCACAGGGTGGTACTGGAGCTTCCGCTACTGTCGGGGGTACGTACGGTGGGGCGACGAACTTGTTGACCTGTACTCGTCACGCTACCCGCAAGAGCGTGTCAACTACCTTTACTGCTGTCCGATGTGTACGTCGACAGTAACGGTGTGAGGAGGAATCAATGACGTTCCAGCGCATCTTCAGTCCTAGTGAGGCCGCCAAGCTTGCCACTCTGGTAGCGCAAGGTAGGACGAAGGCTTCGCTGGCTAGGGAGTACGGAGTGAGTGTCAACACCATTCGACGTACACTCAAGCGTGAGGACAAGGTACCAAGAGAACTGCTGCCGTGTGGGACAGACGCTTCGTACCAGAGGCATCGGCGTAAGGGTGAACGGTGTCCAGAGTGTTCGTACGCACACGCGTTGGAGGTTCAGAGGTACAAGCAAGTGAGCAAGTACCGACAACAGGAGGATGCATCGTGAGCAGACACGACTACCTGCGATCGAGGATCATGATGTCAGAGGACCCGACGTTCGCATCACTGATCATGGCCGCCTACCGAAAGGCTGACACCGGGAACCAGACCAAGCTGCACCAGATGTGGCCAGAGATCGTCGACGAGCTCCAGGCTCGGTACGACGCTCCGGGCGGCTACCTGGAGGAGGACAAGTGACGGACGTCTGGTGCAAGTCAGGAGAGGTTCCAATCGCTAAGGGTCCCTACACTATGGCGGATGGAACCGTCGTCGAAGTCGTAGGGAGCAAGACTGGCAGGTTCTATGCCAAGGCTGACGGCAAGTATCAACCAGGACTCATCTATCGCCTACGGGCAGAACTGGAGAATAACGTGGGACAGATTCAACGCAGCGTGGTGTACGAGGTGCCCAGAGAGCTGCTGACGCCATTCACTGACGCTGCAGCAGAGCTGCCTGACCACGCAGAGGAGATCATGAGGGAGGCTCTGTCCTTCGCTCACGAGTTCGGTGCTGGCGCACCAGCCGAGGACATCCCAGCTCTGCAGCGTGCAGCACTTCGATACGTTCGTCGGAACTACTACTACGGAGGTCAAGGATGATGTACAAGATCGCGGCAATCGTGCTGGCGGTGCTCTCGGGCTTGCTCGTGGCACCTGCATCGGCGACGGCGACGACAGGGTCGCCAGCAGTGTTCATCATCCCACATCAGGACGATGAGGCACTGATCATGGGATCGGCCATTCAGACACACGTCATGGCTAATCGACCTGTGTGGCTCGTCCTCGTCACTGACGGTGCAGGCTCTGGTGTGAGGGGCATCCTCAGCGATCGCTATGGTGTGAGCCTTACGCCTGCTGAGTTCAGCGCAGCACGTGATCGGGAGTTCGCAGCCTCTGCAGCTCTCCTGGGTGTGCCTGCCGACCACATCATCTACGAGCACGTGCCTGACGGTGGAGTCACTGACACCGTTGCACTGAACGTAGTCGATGAGCTCTACGCCAGGTTCGGGCCTACAGCTTCGTACGCGACTACGTCGTGGCTGGACGTTCAGCCTGACCACAGGACGCTGGGCAGTGCACTCAACCACAGGGCGGTCTTGGGTCCGATTGCCGATGCTCGGTTCTACCAGTTCCAAAGGTACTGGAGCAAGGTCCCCACGCCCACGTACGGCTACTACCAGTCCACCGATCAGCTGGCGATCCTGAAGGACCAGATCAACTACGGTGACTGGGACCCTTCGAACGGACGCTACAGCATCGGTATGCTTTCGGTGCCTCGCGACTTCGCTCGGCTGGTTAGTGACCCTCGTTCGAAGTGGCACATGCCCAACAACGCCTGGAAGTCCGAGGCGGACAGGCAGGCTGCTGCCGCGTGGATCACCAAGTGCTACCCTACGCCTACTCCCTACGATTGCATGGACCACTAGGGCAAGTGAGCCAATGGGAAATTCTGGTATAGCCCGTTGAGAAGTCATTGAGGCTACACTATAATAGTATTACTACACACAGAAAGCGAAAGGAAGCATCTGTGTCCGGCGAAGCAGCAGAAGTACAGTGGTACATCGAGCAACGTCTGGTCCATGAAACACACACAAGCGAACGACGTTCCTTCAGGGGATGTCGAAGGCGATGGGACTGGATCTTTCGGGAGTCATACTACCCGATCATGACGGCTAAGCCGCTTGAGTTCGGTACGGCATACCACCTCGGGATGGAAGTGTACTACAACCCCGACACGTGGACTTGGGACCGCGAGATCGTTGCAGCGGCGGCCATCAAGGCATTCACTGACAAGTGCATAAGTCAGAAGAAGAAGGCACTCGCAGCTACTGACCAGGTGGCTCTCGACCCGGAGATCGAAGAGGACTACCTCGAGCGGGTCACGCTTGGTCAGGGGATGCTCAACTACTACTTCACACAGGTAGCACCCAAGCTGGACGCTCACTTGACCCCCATCAAGGTCGAGATCGAGTTCATGGTTCCGATCCCACATCCTGAGACCGGCCTAGCGATCTGGTGCAGGTGCGACAACTGTAAGCAGAAGCAGTACGACTACTGGATGAAGAACATTGACGCGTTCTATGCTTACTTCAAGGAACGCGACCTGCCGGCAATGCACGTTATCAACTGGGATAACTGGGACGGTCTGCCTGTTGTCTATGCAGGTCGGCTTGATGCTCTCGTCGAGGACAGCAACGGCGACTACTGGATCGTTGACTGGAAGACGGCTCGCAACGTCAGTAAGGACGACGAGTTCCTCTACCTTGACGACCAGGTCGGATCGTACCCTTGGGCTCTGAAGAAGTTGGGCATCAAGGTGCGGGGCTGGCTGTACCACGAGCAGCGCAAGGGGTTCCCTCAGCCGCCGAAGCAGAACAAGCAACGTCGCCTAGGTTGCCTGTACAGTGTTGCTAAGAACCAGGACATCGACTACGACACCTACCTGGCGACGGTCAAGCAGAACGACACACAGGCGTACGAGAACGGCTGCTACGACGAGATCCTGACGTGGCTTCAAGAAGCTGGTGTCGAGTACTACAAGAGGCACCAGATCCACAAGTCGGATGCAGAGCTGCAGGAGATCGAGAAGAACATCGGCTGGGAAGTCCTCGACATGATCGACCCCAGCATCCGCATCTACCCCTCGCCAGGTCGATTCGCTTGCACCTACTGTGCCTTCAGACAGCCTTGCCTGGAGAAGAACGCACAGGGCGACTATCAGTACGCTCTCGACACTCTGTTCGAACGCCGTGAGCACTACTACATCCGTGAAGAGCCTTCGACCGAGTCCAAGGGAGCAGAGTAGTGAGTACAGAGGTCATCACACCGAAGACGCTAGCCGGTTTGCGCGTCACTCCGGTGCAGGAGCGAAGCCCGTACCTGAACATCCTCGTCTACGCAGACTCAGGTACCGGCAAGACGACACTGGCTGGGTCTGCCTCAGAGGTAGAGGCTATGTACCCTGTCCTCGTCGTAGACATCGAGGGCGGTACGGAGTCACTCCGCCACACCTACCCCAACGTCGATGTCGTTCGCGTGCGTACGTGGAACGAGATGCAGCAACTGTACGACACGCTGCATGCTGGTGACCACCCGTACAAGACAGTCGTGCTGGACTCGCTCACAGAGATCCAGAAGTTCTCCATGTACCAGATCATGGAAGACCTTCTGAAGAACAACCCCGATCGGGATCCCGACATCCCCTCCATGCGTGAGTGGGGGAAGAACATCGAACAGATCCGTCGGTTCGTTCGTGCCTTCCGCGACCTCGACATGCACACCATCTTCACAGCTCTGGTGCGCATCGACAAGAACACTCGCACGGGTCTTGAGACTCGTAAGCCGATGCTGTCGGGTAAGCTCGCAGACGAGGTCGCTGCCTTCCTGGACATCGTGGTGTACTACTACACCAAGGAGGTCTTCAAGGAGGGAGCGGACGAGTCGGACACATTGCGTCTCATGCTCACCCGCAAGACGGAGGACACTGTGGCGAAGGACCGCAGCGGAAACCTCCCCATGATCGTCGAGGAGCCTACGATGAGTACGCTCTTCGGCTTGATGTACCCCACTGAAGCTCCCGCTACGGTGGGCGCCAGCGTCTCCGATGACGAACTGGCAACCCTCACAACAGCAAAGGACAAGCGATAAGCCATGGCAGCTGACAGCATCCGCGTGAACTTCACCGACCAGGAAGCCTCTTCTGAGGCGCGGGACTTCGACCCGATGCCTACGGGGAAGTACAACGTGTACATCACGGACATCGAGCTCAAGGAGAGCCAGTCGGACAAGAACTTCGGGAAGCCTTACTGGGCCATCGAGTTCACCGTCGCCGATGGTCCGTACGTCGATCGCAAGCTCTGGACGAACTGCATGTTGTTCGACGGAGCTCTCTACACTCTGAGCCAGCTGCTGAAGGCGACGGGTCACGAGGACGCGATCAAGACCGGAAGGGTTCCGCCGGCTGACGACTTCATTGGCAAGCAGGTGGTCGTCAACGCCAAGAAGGAGCTCAACAAGTACGCCATGAACAAGGAGAAGGAGTCCGGGATCGAGAACCCGGAGGTGCAGTACCGTACCGAGGTGAAGGGCATCAAGCCGTTCGGCTCGGAGACGGGGACTGTGGCTGCTTCGTCTAGTGGGAAGAAGAGCTCCCTCCTCCCCTGATCTGACGTACTCAATGGTGGTTCATTGGCGGCCGTGAGGCAACGAGGATCAAGAGCAGGAAAGGTTCGCACTAGTTCTCCCGCCACCATAGTGGGTGCCACGCAAACCAATATGGCATCTTAAGCGTGCAGGCTGGTGTTCAGCTAGTCAGCCCACCCACTATCTCATCCCTCAACTGTAAGGTGGTTCCGTGACAGTCACAGTCGAAGTTTCGCCAGACACAAATAAGAAGAGGGAGACGTTCTTCCGTCTCGTGTTTGGACAGAACGACGGCTACGTCTGCATCGCATTCCTTCACCCGAGGAACAGGAAGGACTTCCGTGAGGAGTTCTTCAGGTACCCAGCTGATCTGCCTAGAATGCTTGACTCCATTAACAAGTCATACGTCGGCTACAACGTGTACTTCTGTCCGCAACTCTTGAGGGAGAGGAAGCGGTCGAAGGAGAACGTTGTCAGGACCCCCAACATCTGGGCCGACTTGGACACGTGCGAGCCGGAGAAGTTGCTGCTCAAGCCTTCGGTCGTAGTGGAATCCTCGCCTGGCAGGTTTCAGGGCTTCTGGCTCACAAGTGAAGACATCGATCCCGACGACGCCGAAGATGTTGCCCGACGTATCGCATACAAGCATGCGACGGATGGAGCTGATAGAAGCGGCTGGGACTTGACCCAGTTGCTGCGAGTCCCCCTTACGTACAACTTCAAGTACGGTCAGGGAGGCGGTAACCCCGTCGTCTCGGTCATTGAGGCAAGCCGCTCGAAGTATAACATGGAGGACTTCAAAGTCTTCCCCGAGATCACTGGCTACCACTACTTCAACATTCCACGTCCAGCTGAAGACGATCTGATCAAGTCAGCCGAGGAGCTACTCCAGGAACGACGACTGACAATCAACCCGATGGTCTGGCGACTCTTCAACGAGGAGCCTACTGGATCGAGCTGGAGCGAGCCGCTCTGGAACTTGCAGATGCTTCTGTACGAGGCAGGCTACGCTCGAGATGAAGTGTACATCATCGTGCGCGAAGCCAAGTGTAACAAGTACGCACGTGATGGTCGTCCTGCAGAGCTTCTGTGGAAGGAGGTCTGTCGAGCTGAAGCTCGTGCACGAGACAACGAAAGCACACAGAGAGGCTACCTGGTAGCTGGCGACGAGGTCTCTCTTCTTTCCGCCGAGGAACGGAAGCGCGTAGAGGATTCGCCCGATACATTCATCGAGCGCTACCACCAGTGGGCTCGATCGCTTGGAGATGCTGCACCGCAGTACCACAAGGCGGGTGCCTTTGTCGCTCTGTCGTCTCTGCTCGCTGGAACAGTGCGACTCCCCACCAGCTTCGGCACCATCATCCCCAACCTGTGGTTTATGATCTTGGCGGATACCACGCTTACCAGAAAGACAACAGCCATGGACATAGCGATGGACATGGTGATGGAGATCGACCCCGACGTCATGATGGCTACTGACGGTTCGATTGAAGGCCTGCTGACCTCACTCGCTTCGAGGCCTGGTAGGCCATCTGTGTTCCTGCGCGATGAGTTCTCCGGTCTGCTTGACTCGATGACCAAGAAGGACTACATGGCGGGTATGGCTGAGCTGCTGACGAAGCTGTACGATGGTAAGATGCAGAAGCGAATCCTGCGCAAGGAGACGGTTGAGGTACGAGAGCCTGTCCTGATCGTCTTCGCTGGAGGCATCAAGAACAAGATCACACAGTTGCTGAGCTTCGAGATGGTCAGCTCAGGCTTCATGCCCCGCTTCGTGTTCATTACGGCTGAGAGTGACATCACGCGCCTGAAGCCGATCGGTCCCCCCACCACAAAGACCACAGGGGATCGTGATGCGATTCGGAACGAGCTGGAGGACATGTACAACTTCTACCATCAGAAGGTGTACATGGAGGTCAAGCAGCTGAAGGCGAAGATCGAGACCGACCGTAGATGGGAGGCACAACTGACGCCCGAAGCTTGGGTGCGGTACAACAAGCTAGAGAGTGACATGCTAACGGCTGGGCTTGATTCCGGTCGACCCGAGATCATGACACCAGTGAACGACCGCCTCAGCAAGTCGATCCTGAAGGCAGCTGTCCTCCTAGCAGCTAGTCGACAGCGTCAGGAAACGATCATCGTGGAGGAGCTAGACATCCTTCGCGCAGCGTTCTATGGCGAGACGTGGAAGGGTCACGTCGACGAGATCATGGAGGACGTCGGCAAGGGTTCGGCAGAGCGTCAGATGAAGAACATCCTGCGTGCCATTGTGCGTAAGCCAGGCATTGCACGTTCCGAGCTGATGCAGTCGTACCACCTCAACTCGAAGGACACGAACCAAATCTTCGAGACCATGGAGCAGCGCGGCCTGATCACACGTTCTCGAGCAGGTCGCACAGAACAGCTATTCCCGACAACACAAGGAGCAAAGCATGTCTGACAAGATGATCGCGGTCATGAGCGGAGGATTGGACAGCACAACGCTCGTGTACAAGCTTTTGGCTAAAGAGTACGAGGTCGACTGCGTCAGTTTCGACTACGGCCAGAAGCACAGCATTGAGCTGGACTTCGCCAGGGATACTTGTCGCGACACGAATCTTCGTCACGACATCATTCCGATGCAGTGGCTGGGAGAGCTGCTTGCTGAGTCGGGAAGCTCGCTTGTTACCGACGTGGAAGTGCCTGAGGGCAACTACGCTGAGTCGAACATGGCATCGACGGTGGTGCCTAATCGCAACATGGTGATGCTTAGTGTTGCAGGCAGCATTGCTGTAGCACGAGGAGCAGTCGCGGTCGCAACGGGTGTGCACGCCGGCGATCACTTCGTCTACCCGGACTGCCGCTCAGGGTTCGTCGGCGCAGCAGCTCTCGCTCTCTACCAGGGCAACGAGGGGATGAGCAACCTCTGGCGAGCTCCCATCTGGGCTCCGTTCATCCACAAGAGCAAGGCGGATATCGCTTCGGAGGCAATTCGGTTGTGCATGCCGTTCTCTTCAACCTGGTCTTGCTACAAGGGTGGAGAGATTCACTGCGGACGGTGCGGCACTTGCGTCGAGAGACTGGAGGCAATCGACGAGGCAGCCGGCCGGATCATGATGAAGCGTACTGAAGTGGACGACACGGAGTACGAAGACACTGAGTACTGGAAGACGGTGACGCAGCATGACTGATATCAAGCTCGACCCCGACAACGCCTTCGAAGCGGTGCTGATTCAGATGGTGGAGACGCATCGCAAGAAGGCTAAGGACTACGCTGGCAGCGGACACCCCAATCAGAACTTCTACGACAGCGCCTATCAGCTAGGCCTGACTGGAGGTCACTCGGTCGAGGCTCTGATTGCCACCAAGCAGGCACGTCTGCGAGTGCTGCTTCCTGAGTTCTGGGCGGATGCTTCTGCTGCACCACAGAACGAAGGCATCGAGGACACGCTGCTCGATCGGGCAGTGTATGCAGTCATCGCGTTGACCATCTGGAACGAAGACGGCTACAAGAAGGAAGAGGACTGATGTTCACCATCAACAAGGAGATCGAGTTCGATGCAGGACACAGGGTGCCTCTGCACGAGAGCAAGTGCAAGAACCCTCACGGTCACCGCTACCGTGTCGTGGCTCGAGTCTTCGGCGAACTGATCACTGAGGGACCTGAGTCAGGCATGGTTCGGGACTTCAGCGTCGTGAAGCAGCTCCTCACCAAGCACGTTCACGATCGCTTCGACCATGGCTTCATCGTGGCTAAGGCTGACGGCCCGATGCTGCATGCTCTAGGCGAACTGAATGACGACAATGAGGTACTCGTTGATCACGCATCGGGCGAAGAGAACCGCTACGGGTGGAAGGTCATTGTTGTCGACTACTACCCTACGGCAGAGTGCCTCGCCAGGGACATCTACGACACGCTCAAGCCTGAGCTCCCGAACCTGTTCGGCATCGACGTTTGGGAGACTCCTACGTCGTGTGCAACCTACATGGAGGACTAAATGCAGAGCACCTATTCGAAGTTCTTCGAGGGTCGACCCAACACCTATCAGGCAACGGTGTTGCGCTCGTTGCAGTTCAGCAACATCTACGCTGGCACTGTTGACCCTGAGGAGGTAAAGCGTCGCAGGGCAGCAAACAAGCGTGCACGCAAGTCTCGAGCCATCAACAGGAGGAAGAAGTGAGACTGCTAGAGCTGTACGTTTCTACCCAGGGAGAGGGTCCTCGTGTGGGGCTTCCGACGGTCTTCACCCGCTTCGCGGGCTGCAACCTTCGTTGTGCTGGATGGCCGTGCGATACACCTTACGCCATCTTCCCGGAACAGTACCGCAAGGAGCAGAAGGCGATCAGCGCTCTCGAGCTTGCCGACAGCATCAGCAGCTTCGGGGTCAAGAACATCTGCCTCACAGGTGGTGAGCCCTTCCTTCAGAAGACATCGGAGCTGGAAGAGCTTTGCGAGCTTCTTTGGTCGCGCGGTAAGGTAGTGGAGTGCTTCAGCAATGGCACTCTGGAGTACCCCGACTGGGCCATTCGCAAGCTCCTGTTCACCATGGACTGGAAGCTTCCGGGCTCACGTGAAGATCCGTACAGCGAGGCACGCTTCGCCAACCTCGATCGGATGAAAGCATATCCGAACAGCAAGCAAGCTGTCAAGTTCGTAGTCAAGCACCGTGACGACTTCGACCTAGCTCAGGAGCTGTACTTCGCCTACCTGGACAACAGCCCCATCGAGACGTTCGTCGGGAGGGTCTGGAGCGACGACCCTGAAGCTCTGACTGATGCACAGCTAGTGCAGTGGGTCCTTGACGCAGGGCTTAACTGGCGATTGAACGTGCAGGTGCACAACCACATCTGGAACCGTACGCAGAGGGGGATCTGATGACCAGTACTTTTCCGCCTTACGACTTCGTCAGGTGGCCTGCCTTCGATGACTACCAGCGGGAAGAGAACGCGTTCCGGCTTCTTTCCAGCTTGGAAGCGTGGGACCGTGTGAACGAAGACCACAGGGAGGACACGCCTAGGAGATTCGTGCAGGCTCTGAAGCAGTTGACTGAGCGCGAAGACTTCAACTTCACCGTCTTCCCCAACACTGAGTCGGGCTCTGAGATGATCACTCTCGGTCCGATTCCGTTCTACACGCTGTGTGCTCACCACGTCGTTCCGTTCTTCGGTCACGCTTGGGTCGGGTACATTCCAGACAAGAGCATCGCAGGCCTGTCGAAGTTCGCTCGCGCTGTCAAGTACCTCGCTAAGGGGTTCTGGGTGCAGGAAGAGCTGACGACTGAGATCGCGGACTACATCGAGGACAAGCTCAACCCTCTCGGTGTTGCTGTCGTGATGAAGGCAGAGCACATGTGCATGGCGATGAGGGGTGTCGAGACTGCCGGCGTGATCACTACAACGAGTGCGATGCGGGGTGTCTTCTCGGATCACTCACGCACTGCCAAGGCTGAGTTCATGGAAGGGATCAAGTGATGATCGACTTCGCACGAGTACTGGTGGAGCTTCCCAATGGGAAGGTGAAGGAGTTCCGACCAGGTGAGGGCAAGCTGACGATCGTTCGTACGTCAGAGTCGGGCACACCAGGCAACGCAGCACCGACGATTCACTACATCCAGTTCACTGCAGGAATCACGGAGGACGAACTATGACGAACAACGTACCCAAGAAGCACGCATCGCTGCTGGACCTGGAGAAGCAGTGTCTGGACGATAGCGCTCGCTGGTTCGGTGACACGATCGACTTCGACGGCGCTATTCCTCACCACGCGCTGGCACTCGCCGGCGAGGTGGGGGAGTTCGCCAACATCGTCAAGAAGATCGACCGAGGCAGCCTGGACTCGAGAGAGCCTCGCGTGCGACACGATCTGGCGATGGAGCTGACGGACGTACTCATCTACGTCCTGAACCTGGGTGCGCTGCTTCGAGTCGACCTCGAAGAGGCCTACAAGATCAAGCGTGCAGAGAACGAGCAGCGGTTCACGAAGGAGAGGGCTCGCCGTGAGCAGCGACAGGGATGAAGCGAAGCAGTTCGTTGTACTGATGCAGGAGTACAGCGATGCGTTCGACAAGCTGTGCCAGAAGCGTCACGAGGCAGGAGCTGCTGAGTACGGCGCTCTCACGTTCATCGGCAACGACGTCGTTCGGATGATGTGCGAGGAGCTCGCAGACACAGCGAACTACTGCCGCATGCAGTTCGTCAAGCTGATGCTGCTGCAGGAGGTGTTGGTCGACACCCTCGGCGAGCGTCCCTTTCCTACTCCTGAAGGGGACATCACTATCGGAAGTCAGAGCTTTCGTGGAACGAAGGGTGGGTGGAAGGAATGAGTGACGACGACAAGATGTTCAACATCTTCTTTGTCCTCGTCTGTCTTTGCGGTGTCGCTCTCGTCGCCACCATGATCTGGGCAGCTGTTCAGATCGTTCAATGGGTGGTGGCACAGTGAAGCTGGCACTGATTCCTCCGATCAAGCATTTGGACTTCACTGACAAGTCCGACATGCAGCTCATGTTGCCACAGCTGCTACGCAACGGTGTGTACGCTGACAAGTACAGCGAGCACCTGGTCAAGCGTCGGTACATGATCTTGGACAACGGCGCTGCAGAAGGTGAGAAGTGGTCCTTCCAGCAGCTAGGCATCATCGCCAGGGAGTACTCGGTCAACGAGATCGTACTCCCTGATGTGATGGGCGATGCGACTGCAACGTTCGACTTGGCGTTCGATGCCATCGGCTCCATGGGTGACTGGTCCATTCGCCCGAAGTATGGCGTCGTTGCTACGGGCAAGAGCGAGCAGGAGGCGTACTCCTTGGTCAACGACATCTTCGAGTACTTCCCCAGCATCCCCGTGATCTACATTCCACGGCTGCTAATCACGCGACACAACCTCATGGCTAGGATCAACCTAGCGTCGCAGCTCCACAAGCTGCTGCCTGAGGTCGAGATTCACTTCTTGGGCGCCTCGCCCTACTACACCAACGAGATACTGGCAGCAGCTCGTCTCGGCTTCGTGCGTAGCATGGACACGTCGATGCCCTTCAGCTACGCAGCTCAGAATGTCCGAGTCGATGCGGGGTACTGGCTCAACCGTCCCGATCACTACTTCAACTTGGAGCTGAACGAAGAGCAGCTGGAGACTGCCAAGTACAACGTCTACAAGATGCAGAGGTGGGCAGATGGTCGAGCGTAAGCATCCGCTCGCCAAGTGCGAGGAGTGCCCCCTCTATGAGGTGGGACGGTTCGTTCCTAGCGCAGGGCCTGAGAAGGCCAAGATCGCCTTCGTAGGAGAGGCCCCCGGTGCAGGTGAAGTACGCATCGGTGTTCCGTTCTCTGGACCATCAGGCAAGCTCCTGAACGTGGTGCTCGAGCACTACGGCATCGAGAGGGAAGAGGTGTTCTTGACCAATGCGACACTATGCAGGCCGCCTGGTAACGAAACTCCAGCCAGATCAGCTATACTGGCGTGCAGGGACCGCCTGGACGCCGAGCTCAGTGAGCGCGGAGTGGAACAAGTCGTTGCGCTTGGGAACTCCGCATCCGAAGCAACTGTCGGTCTCAGTGGAGTCACCAAGCTTCGTGTTGGACCGGGAAGGCCCCATTCGCGTCTCAGTGGAGTTCACGTCACTCCGACCCTCCACCCTGCTGCGTGCCTGCGTCAGGGTGATATGTTCCCGTATCTCGTCGCGGATGTGGGGAAGCTTGTCACGCCTCGACTGAAGTTCGAGGAGCCGGTCTTCGTCGTTGTGGATGACGAAGCTTCTGCACTACAGGCGATCGAGGAGCTGAAGGCCTTCGAGCATCTCGTTGTCGACATCGAGGTGGACATCGAGAAGGACACAGCATTCGATCACCCGAACCGCTACGGCATGCTTTGTATTGGTGTCGCGTATGCACCTACCAAGGCTGTCATCTTCGGCGAGGAGGCCTGCAAGATCGAGTCAGTGCTGGATGGTCTTGCACAGCTCTTCGGTCGCCCAGAGACCAAGCTCATTGCCCAGAATGGCAAGTTCGACCTAGCAGGCCTCTACCCTCTGCTTGGTCCTCTGACCCTGTGGTTTGACACCATGCTGGCGAGCTACACCTTCGACGAGCGTCCTGGTGTGCACGGTCTGAAGTACCAGGCGCAGGAGTACCTCGGCGCTCCTCAGTACGACGACGTCATCAAGAAGTACGTCGGCCCGAAGGACGGCTACGGCGTCGTGCCTCGACCTATCCTCTACAAGTACAATGCCTACGACGTGTGCTGCACCTACATGAGGTGGCTGCAGCAGGAGGAGCTGTTCAAGCTTCCTGCCAACAACGGTCTGCGACGTGTGCATGACTTCCTCGTTGCTGCCAGCAACCAGCTCATGTACCTGGAGCTGAACGGCATCGCCATCGACAAGGAGTACCTCGATCAGCTGACTGAGGAGTACCTCGAGAGTCTGGACAAGATCGGTGAACAGTTCGGCGAAGTGGCCAAGCAAGGACGCAAGGGTGTCTCTGCCAGCTACGATGCAGCTAGCAGGGGCAAGCGCTTCATCAATCCGGCATCGCCGAAGCAAGTCAAGGAGTGGCTGCTCGATAACGGAGTTCAGGTTGACTCCACTAACGAGGACACGCTAAACTTGATCATCGAGCGCTGCAAGGGCCTAGAGAGAATGGAGACGGTCAGTGAGTTCTGTTCAGTACTACTCACGCATCGTCGCGAGGCTAAGCTCTACGGGACGTACATCAAGGGTGTCCGCAAGCGCCTATACAGGGGACGGGTGTATCCCACCTTCCTTCTCCATGGAACTACTTCAGGAAGGACTGCTTGCCGTAACCCTAACCTGCAGAACATCCCAAGAGAGTCAAAGATCCGTCGCCTCTATATTCCAACTAAGCCAGACAACGTATTCGTCCACGTTGATTATAGTCAAGCTGAGCTGCGGGTGCTTAGCTACCTGTCCCGTGATACTTACTTCCGCGACATCTTCAACGGAGGAGATCGAGACCTCTTCGACGAGCTCACCCCAGTTCTCTATCCTGCAGCAGACCGTGACCGCCTTAGCGCCGGGGAGTGGAAGGAGCTACGCATCCGTGTCAAGGCTTTCGTTTACGGACTGAGCTACGGTCGCGAGGCTGGATCGATCGCTTCCGAGTTCGGCATCACCAGGAACGAGGCGATGACACTGCAGGCGAACTTCTTCAGCGTCATTCCAGAGATCGTCGAGTTCAGGAAGGAGACCCGCCAGCGTGTCCGAGATGGCAAGGATCTCATTACACCGTGGGGTCGTCGACGTCGCTACACCTTGATCACCAAGGAGAACGAACGCGACATCATGAACGAGGCTCTGGCATTCCTTCCTCAGTCGACTGCAAGCGACATGTGTGTTCAGGCACTCACGTGGCTTCGGCCTGAGCTCAGAGGGAAGGGCTTCATCCGCAACATCATTCACGACGCACTACTCATCGAGTGTCATGCAGACGACGCTGAGGAGGTCGCAGCCCTGACGAACAAGCGAATGATCGAGAGCGCACAGTCCATCGTTGGCGACTACGTCAAGTTCGCTACCGACTACAAGGTAGGAAAGAACTGGGGTGAGGTATAATGGCTCGAGGGTCATCGGCACCACTCGGTAGCACCAGAATCTCAGCGAACGGCTACCACTACACCAAGGCAGTCGATCCCAGCACGAACAAGGAGTGCTGGCGTCTGACGCATCACATCATCGCCGAGCAGCATCTCGGTCGACCTCTACGCGAGGATGAGCGAGTTCACTTCGTCGGCAAGAAGTCGGACTTGTCGTGGGGGAACATTCAGGTTGTCGAGAGAGGACGAGGCAGCCTTCGCCGGCGGAAGGCCCAGATCGAAGCACGTGTCGCAGAGCTGCAGGCCGAGCTGGACGAGATCAACAAGGAGCTTCTGGGCCCGGCAAAGATCAATCGCGATAGCTAGGTGAGCTCAAGCCTCTATACTGAAGTCTACTAGGTTAGACTTCTATTAGACAAAGGTAACCGAGCTCTTGAGAGAAGGCTTACGGGGGTAGTTTATCTCAAAGTCTAAGCTCGGGACAACCTGCAGTAGACAGACCACAGGAGGAGCGCAAATCATGGGTGACTACACCATCGTAGCTCTAGATCCCGGCGGAACTACTGGCTGGGCAAGCTTGAACGCAGACGCAGTAATGGTGGACGAGTACAACGAGATCGCCAATACGGAGTGGCGATGCGGACAGCTCGGGCCGGACAAGCATCACAAAGAGCTGGCAGTGCTGCTTGAGATGAACCATACGGCGCACTACACCATCGTGTGCGAGAGCTTCGAGTACCGCAACCAGTCGCGCCCTGGCTTGGAGCTCGTGTCCAAGGAGTACATCGGCGTCGCTGAATACATCCAGCAAGACCGCAACATCGCCCCTGTGGTTTACCAGGGCGCAGCCCAGGGCAAGGTCGGCAAGAAGTCTTTCGTCAAGAAGGTGAACCTGGAAAGGCTCGGCCTGTGGTCTCCTGGCTACCCGCACGCAATGGACGGCTACGGGCACCTGCTGTACTACATCATCCACTCCAAGCTCCCAGAGTTCCTCGATCTCAGGCATGCACTGCTTGAGAAGGGATGGAGAGGAGGTGCATGACGTGAGGATCAATCTGACCGATGTGTTGCTCGCAGCTATCCTGGCTGTCCTGATTCTAGGCTTCTGGGTGATCTGAGCAGACGACTGCCCCCGAGAGGAGGGACCCGGCTAAAGGCTCTCGGGGGCAGTCAGCTCAGGTCACGCAGGCTTGTCCTGCTGCGAGACGTTGGGATCGACCGGCTGACCGATCGCCGGCTGGTTAGGAACGCGGAAGACGCCGTAGACGCCTGCGAGCCCAACGATGAGAGCGATCCACTTGTTCCACGACCCAGGAATCAGACCGAGCGGATCAGCCACGGCGATCATGGTGAGGATGAACGACAGCACACTGACCGCTGTCTTCCTCAGCTGACTGAATGAGTACTTCATGATCTCTCCTCAGGTAACGGGGGCAGTCCAAGCTGCCGCCCACGTCTTGGGTCCGATCAGGCCATCGACCGAGAGGCCCTTCTCCTTCTGGAACGACTTCACGACTCCGGCCGTTTCTGGACCGTAGAGTCCGTCGACTCCGATCGTCCAACCCCTGTTGCGCATCTGCTGCTGCCAGGTACGCAGGTTGCTCCTGTGACTGTAGTAGCCAGACACGCTCTCCTTGGGCCCTGACTTGGGACCGAAGTACCAGCCACTGGGGAGCGGGAAGGCAGGCGCCTTGGAAGTCCTAGTGTCCGACCTCGATGGCTTCGTGGGCGGCCTGGAACCTCCGATCGCCTTGCCGTTCAGGTCGTTCGCGAATGCCGCCAAGAAGTCACCAGGGCAGCTCGTCGAGTGGAAGGAACGGTGAGGACGAACCTCATCGCCTCCACCATGTGCACGCACCTGAGAGATGATCCACTCGAGAGCGTTCAGTGCATCGTCAGTCGGCTTGGCGTTGCCTCCGCCAATCCACACCGCTGCGAGGTACCTCTGGTTGCCATCGTTGGTACCCTGTGCAGCACTGCGGACACCGAAGCCACGACCCGCGAACGCGTAGCCATGGTTGCAGTAGCCGAAGTTGTAGGCGATGTCGACCCAGCCGCGAGAGCCCATGTGGAAGTTCTGCCAAGCCTTCCAGCGCTTGAGGCAACCATCATGGTCAGACGGAGGACCTCCGTTGCCGCCGTAGTGAACGGCCACGCCGCCTCTGTCTGGATCGACGTTGTAGCTCACGGACCTCGGTGAGCGAAGACCAGCTTCGGCTCGAGTAACGAAGCCTACGATCTTGGCAGTCATCACTCCACCTCGCTGTCCGGCTCGGGGCCGTCGTGATCGGCATTGGCGTCGGTAGGTTCGGCATCATCACTGACTTCGATCCCATCCGTGTTCGGGACGATCAGGTCGTCATCCACCATGTCCCTGTCCTTCCAACTCGTTCAGCTTCGCACTGAGCATGTCGCACAGTGCGGCGTACCTGTCTGCTGCTTCCTCTGCCTGCTCGGCTCGCAGCGTGAGCCTCGAGACGACGCGTCTCAGATAGAGTACCTCGTCGATCTCGATCTTGCCATCAGCTGGTCCCTCAGCCACTCTTCTCACTTCCTTCCAGTGCCTCTAGCCGGTCCTCTAGTTCGTGCAGCCAAGGGAGTAGTGCAACGGCAACGCGGTCGTAGTGTACAGCATCGGGCCGACCATCATTGTCGTACGTAACCAGGTCACTCAGACCGAGAGCATCCACGTCTTCAGCGATCAGTCCTACGAACCTTCTCGGCGCGTCGAACCAGTCGATGCCCAGAGGCTGGGGACCGAAGGGTGCATCAAGCAGAGCAGCCAGTCGCTCGGAGTCACCCTTGTCGTAGTACGACGCAGGCGTGAGCTTCTTCACCTGAGCCAGGTCGACCTGCTCGCTCCACGTCTTGTCGATGTTGACCTTGTAGCGCTCGCTGGATGTCGATCGAGCAAACACACCGTTGCTGCCAACGAACATGTTCGCAGAGCCAGTCGTCGACTGGTTGTAGGTCTGCTGCGACACAACGTTGATGCTCGGCTCGAGTCGCAGGTAGCCTGTACTCGTTGCCTCGATGCGGTCAGTGTTGAGCTTGTTGCCTGTGATGATGGTAACAATGCCATTGATGTCAGTCGAGCCAAGCTGCAGATTGTCGCTCTGCGAGCTAATGCTGATGGATGGACCGAACATGCTGATCGAACCATTGGTCACAAAGTCGAGTGCGGCAGTTCGAGTAGCTCCTCCAGCCTGTGCTGAGGCAGTGAGCACTGCAATGCTTGCGCTGCCCGAGGAGACACTCACCTGCGTGACGTACCCAGCAGTAGCAGGTATGGTGCTAGGCGGAGACTCTAGGTACAAGCCGCTGTAGCTATCTGCGAAGTACAGACCAGCTCGAGTGCCGGAGGACCCGAAGAAGGACAGCGAGTCGTATCCGCCGATGTTAGCCGACTGCGACATCTCAATGCGGTGGCCAGAGAAGGATGTGCGATACGTGCCTGTAATGAGTGCACTACCGTTAGTTGCAACGGCGACAGTCAAGTTGCCGCCGCTATCGTACGCCACGAGTCCAGTACTGTTCAGCTCAACACGCGCACCGGTCAGTGCTGTTGCGATTCGACCAGACACAGTGATGTTGGCAGCCATAATGCCTGCCGTGATCTTGCCTGCGCTCAGTGTCTCGATCTGTGCATCACTTACTGCCAGGTTAGCAATCTTGGCACGAGTGATTGCTGCATCCTGGATCAGCTGAGTACCGATGACGTTCCTGAGCTCTACAGCGTCGACGTACCAATCGCCTGCCGTCTGGGACACTGTCTCGATGCGGATAGCAACCGTAGCCGCATTCACAGGCACCAGCGCAGAGCCCTCCAACAGCACGTAGCTGCCAGTAGCTGTAGCCGTCGTCAGAACTGTAGTGTAGCTGTACGCTCCTGTGTTGTCAGTCCAGCGCAGGACCACGTTGAGTGTGCCATCACTTCCGACACCCTTGACCTTAGCTCTGGCGTACAGGTAAGTACCACCCGTGACCGGCGTCTCGTCGATGTCCTGGCCGCCATTCAGGTACAAGTACTTCGGCGTCGTCACGCTACCAGTGAAGCGAAGGTACCAGACACCGTGAGCTGCTATGCCGGCAGCATTACCGTACGTGACCCCTGTGGTGTAGAAGTTCGCAAGGCGCTGAGCACGCATGCTGGCAGACTCAAACGATCCGTCGAGGACTAGGTTGCCAACATCTCGGTATGCGATGTCGCCAGGCAGAGCTACGTCGAGGTCAGTCGACACTAGCTTCTTCGGCGTAGCACTGATCGCAGTGGAGGGAACGCTAGCGTTGCCTGATGTGTCGTACGCTACCAGCCTGACGTAGATTGGATCGTACGAACCATCCTCAGCCAGAACGAATGCAACGCCACCACCACTGAACAAGCGGTCAGCAACAGTAGTCGCATCAGGTGTGAACGTCGGGCCCTCAGTAGAGCCATGCACCTCGACGTAGGCGAAGTCGACAGGCATCTGTGTGAGCGTGACTGTCATGCCGTCCCAGAAAGCTTCCACGCCCCTCAGTGCAGCACTAACCACAGGGGTCGAGGGCTGAGGCGGCGGAGTTGTGTCATGCCCGACGACAACGTTGGTAACAGCAACAGGACCGACAAGTCCCTTGCCAGTCACTGCATACACGCGACCGGTGACAGTACTATCCAGAGGCACGCCAGTCGTAGTGGCAGACGTCTCAGTGCCTACCGAGTTGTAGGGTGCAACTGATGCAGAACCCTCGGGAGTAACACTGAGCATGTAGTCTCTGACAGGATCGGCAGTCAAGTCTTCAGGGTCAGTAGTGATTCCCTGCCAGCTCCAGGTGACGCTAGCTGAAGGTGCACCTGTCACAGAAGCGTTCTCGTAGGTGACAGCTCCTACGAAGTCCTGGATCACCAGTGGATCGTTGTTGCCATTGTCTACGTTGCCGTACACGTAGGTCGCTGATTCCAGGTTGGAAACACGCTTGGTGAGAGACGCAATGATCTCGTCGAGGGAAGGCACATTGTATGGCATTACTCTCCATCCACCTCCCTCAAGTCACTCAGGTACAGCACGAACGTCTCTTCTCCGTGACGCCCCACTGTGACCTGGAATCCTGTCATCCTCATGTCCTGATCGAACTGCGCCCATGAGTCGTCGATGTACAAATGGGACAACTGGCCAATAGTGATGTCGCCTTCGAACGGGTTGATGTTGTCAGTGCGAACGGACACCTGAGGCACCAGACGAATGTCCCTACGCTTGTTCAAGATGTCCTGCGCGTAGTTGTTCAGCTGCGTCTGAGTCTTAGCACTTGTGTTACTACCCGTGTATTGCCTCAGCCCGTACTCTGCACGCTTCACTGTGTCGACAGTGACCTGGGAGAGTGAGTCGTCGGGACCCTTTATCAGAATGTCGTTCGCTTCCCACATGCCCATAGCCTGCAGCGAGTACTGGGTGATGTTGCCCAAGTACTCGAGCCTGACTCGTGCGCGTGACTGGATGCGAGGGTAGTACGTGTTGAAGACTCTGTCGACATCGATCTCCCAGTCGAAGCCGTCGTCAGCCTCACTGGCGAACTCGTCGATCGCATCGAACACGTAGATGCCTTCGCCGCGTGCGTACTTCGTAGTCATGGAGGGTGTAACGCTAAGAGTACCGGCAGTGATGCCAAGGTCGCCACTGTTCTCGCTCTGCGTGTCGTTGATCAAAGACCAGGCAATGTCGCTGCGAGAGCCTGACTTCTCTACGTCGGCATTGATGCGACGAAGGCTCAGGTAGCTCTCTACGCTCTGACCATCGCATGCGAGTGTGTTGTCCTTGCTGCTAGCGGTAGCGTTCCACAATGGGCCGACAAACACCTTCTGGTCATTCCGAAGTAGCCAGACCTCCGTCTTGCCAGGGAAGACAGACTTCATCGTGATGACTTCATGCCTCAGCGGAAGCGACCACCTGATCTGCTTGGGCTTGTTCATGAAGAACTCACCCTGCAGATCGAAGAACGGCAGAGTAGCAAGGTACTGACCACCTCGCGTACGAGCCTGCAGTGTCCACTTGGTCATAGCCACGCCTGCTTCGTATGCACTACAACACTCTCAGGCGGACCACCCTGCACTGTGTAGCTGATCGACTGACCTCCACCAGCTGGGATCTCCCACCAGTCTGCAGTGGTGATGACGTCCGAGCTCTGGATGCCGTTGATCTTCACAGAGCGTGTCATGAAGTCCACGATGACCTGATCGCCTGCAACAGTAGTCGTCGTCAGCGTGACCGAACGAGACAGCGACGTGTTAGTCAGCGTGATCGCCGTCATGGGTCCTGTAATCGTGAAGACAGGGTACGAGTCAGTGTTGCCGAGGTTCAGTGGTGTGTAGAGTGTGTTCTCCACTAGCACTGCATCAGGATTGTCGACGTACTTACGTGGGTCACCAGCAACCACCTGGATCTGGAATGCGCTGCGACCGATACGTCTCAATGCATCGACGTCAGCCTTGAATGCAACAGCCTTCCCGCTGACATAGCGCTGCACAGCTCCAGGGTGCTTGAAGTAGAACGGTGCCAGCATATTGTCGGGGATGAAGTTGCCGATGCAGTTGTCAATCGTCGTCTCAATAGTCGTAGGGTCAGCGTATAGCGTTCCCTCAACCACGATGGTACGAGGCTTGACATAGTTCACGTAGACTGTGCCGCCATGCTGTCCGTCGGAGTCATCGATGTTGGGATCAGTGTCAGGCAAGTCGAGGCCTGACACCTTCTCGACATCGAAGAAGGGTAGATCGTCACCATTCAAGAGCAAACCAGTATCCTTGAACTGGTACTGGTAGTCGTGAAGCACAGGTGCGGCCATTAGTATGCCAACCTCCTTGCGACTTCCCAGCCAAGGTCGGCTGCGTGCTTAGCAGGGTTGATCTCCTGCGTGTTGATGGTCTGCTTCACTTCGATGTAGCTGCCTCCGCCACTAGAAGGCGCGCCACCGAAGCCAGGAGGCTGGTATCCACCAGGACCTCCGCCAGGTGTCTCTGTATCAGGAATCGTCACGAGGCCCGTTGCAGCTCGAGTCTTCGTCGCCATCTTACGCACGGTGCCTAGGACGTTAGACAGTCCTGCACGAGTGACCTTGTGCATGTCCTGCCAGCCCCAACGCGTACGCTCTACGACACTGGGAGAGAAGTGCGAAGCGGGGTTCAGCTTCGACAGCCAATCCCTCGCCGTACGAAGAGGTGCAGAAAGCCTATCGACGAAGCCCTGGACACGAGTGACAATGTCGTCGAGCCACCGACCGATAGAGGTGTATGCATCCTTGATCGGGTCAACGATCGCACCAGTCATCTTCGACCAAGTCGACGAGAACCAAGTCTTGACCTTGCTGAACGCTTCCGTGATCCCCTTCTGGATGTTCGTGTACTGCGTCTTCGCGCCAGTGTACGCACTCTTGATCGGGTTCACGATGTAGCTCTTGATCAGGTTCCAGGCAGTCGACGTAACGGACTTGACAACGCTCCAAGCAGCCTTGACTCCAGCTACGATAGAGTCGCCGTATAGCTTCACGAACTTCCAGGCGAGCTGGAACGCAATGCGGATGAGCTGCCCAATGATCTCAAGAATCGGACCGAGGAACTTCCAGATGGTCGTGAACACCACCTTGATGATGTCCCACATCAGAGTGAAGTACAGCTTGGCGATCGTGTATACCAACGTCACGTACGTCTTCACGACGACGTAGATCGCCTCGAAGATAGTACTGATGAGCGCCCAGCCTGCCTTGAGCACAGGACCGATCCAGAACCAAACCTCGTTCCAAACAGCCATCCACATGCCGATGAGAGTCTGCAGCACACCACTGACGAATCCATAGCCTGCCTGGAACGCTGCGACGACTGTATTCCAAATCTGCGGAATGGTGACAGTCACGAATTGCCAGATGGCATTCCAAGCTGCCATGAAGCCATTCACGATCGCCATGACGTAAGGACCGATGACGGGCCAAATCTTAGCCCACAGATCCTTCAGGAAGTTCCAGATAGCATTCCAGGTCGAAACCATGAATGCCCAGATCTGCTTGTGGTACTTGATGATGAAGAAGATGGCCACGCCAATGGCGATGATGGCTGCAATGACACCACCGATGACGACAAGCACGGTGCCCATACCAATGCCTGCGATTGTCATGGCAGCAGAAAGCATCAGCCAGAGGCCTACGAGTGCTACGACGATGCCTGCGATCAACATGAGCGCCGATACGAGCGCAAGAGTGATCGCGACGTACTTCTTCGTCGACGGCGACAAGTTGTTGAACCACTTGAAGATGCCTGCAAACGCCTTAGCGAGTGCACCCAGTACGGGGAGCAATGCATCACCCATCTGAGTCTTCAGCACCATCCAGTTGTTCTTGAAGAGCTGGATCTGCGACACGGGCTGCTTGAACATAACATCGTAAGCATCCTTCATCGCACCCTTGGAGTTGATCATCTCCTTGGTCCGCTGGTTCAGCTCGTCGTAGTTAGTCACTGCAAGGTCGAAGAACCGTCGAGCCTGAATGGTACCACCAGAGCCAAGGAAGAGATCATGCAAAGCCTTCGCTCGTTCAGGCTTCGTCATGTTCGCCATCTTCTTGCCAAGCTGCGTCATGATGTCGCCCATGGGACGGAACTCACCAGCGGCGTTCTTGACGTTAATGCCCAAGTCCTTAAAGTGCTCTACTGTCTTCGGGTTCGACATAGCATCCATAGCTCGAGCTGCCGAAGTAGCAGCCATAGCTGTGGACAGACCGTTACGGGTCAGGAACGCCATCATGCCTGCGAGCGTCTCGAAGCTCTGACCAGCACGAGCAGTCGACGGGATAGCTCGACCGATCGTCTTGGTGAACTCCTCGTAGGTACCGACACCCTTCCTGACCAACTGGAACATGATGTCGTTGACGCGGGTGACGTCCTTGATGGGTAGCTTGAAGGCATTCAGCACCGCAATCGTAGCACGACCCGCCGTCTGAATATTCGTCTGACCAGCAACAGATGCCTTAGCGAACTCTTCCAGCAAGAGCTTAGCCTGAGGCACGTTGACATCGATCGACGAGAAGATGTCGTACAGAGATCCCTGCAGCTCTTCGAACGGTGCAGGGATTCGAGAAGCAACGTCGCTACTGATAGCCTTCAGCTGCTCGATGCTGACAGCGACCTGATCAGCCTGCGTCTTCGTCAGCGCAGCCTGCCTGTTGTACTCAATGGCAGCGTCGGTAGCGTTCTTGAAGAAGGCAAGACCAGCAGCACCTGCGATAGCAAGGCCGACACCAAGAGTCGCCAGTGCCCGACCCTTAGCCATCTGTGACTGAGCAGCACGAACAGCATCTCGATCCATGGTGCGCATGGTGTGCGCCATGTTACCCATGACTCGAGATGCCTCGTCGCGAGCACGAAGGACCAAGTACAGCTCGCGTGTGTTGAGTGGCACGCTGTACCCTCCCTCTACATGTGAGGCCGCTTAGGCATCTGAGCCTTCTGCCTATCCGCCTCAAGCTTTTGCTTCTCTTCGAACGCTTCAGCTACTCGACTCAGTAGCTGCACTTCGTAGTAGTCCTGGTCTAGCAAGCCTCCGGGCCTCGGTAGTACGTGGAACTCCTTGCACAGTGCGTACAATTCGACCGCGTATCTGACCTCTGCATCTGGTTCTTTTGTCAACACTACCGAAGCCCGGATCCTGCCTGCTAGACCTCCTGAGGGTCCGACTCGTCGTCGAAGTTGTTCATGTCGGTGATGAGGGTCTCGATCTCCGTCCCAACCCGGGGGTCCAGTGCAGAAAAGTCCACAGGGGACCCGAGGTTGAGCTTGCGGCCGGACTCATCTTCCAGGTTGTGATCGATGATCGCATGTGCGAACTCGAAGCGGGTGATCTCCTCGGATGCCATAGCCAGCTCACCCTTGAAGTCCTTGTTGCGTCCGCCCGCCTCGACGGACAGCTTCATCATCGCACGACGCTGCACCATCTGACCGTACGTCAGTCGACGAAGCTCCACCCAGCCCTCAGGTAGGGTCTTGAGATCGTGACGTTCGGTTGTCTGCAGATTCACTGTTGCTCGTGGCATTGTACTCTCCCTCAGAGTCTGCCCTGTGGACTGTCTGACCTGTTGTGCGCGTTTAGACTCGCGTCTAAACTTACCCCGTTAGTAGGGGCTCGGGGTGAGGTGTTCGTCTGTCTAATAGAGGTCTCAGGACCTAGACTTCGAAAGAGACGTCGAACACCCCACCTCGAGAACTAGATGATGTTCTCCTGGCACTTCACGGTGATCTGGTAGCTCTTACCAGTGCCATCGATCACACCCTGGTAAGAGACAGACCCACGAATCAAGTCACCCTGACCACCCAGAGCGACCTCGTAGGAGTTCTTGATCGTGGCAGGCACATCGATCTGAACCGAGTTGGCTGCACCCTTCGATGCAAGCAGCGTCAGCGAGCCACTCGTGACGGACTTGTACAGGTCGTACTCGGTACGGTCCTGGAAGTCGCGCTCGGTGGACACGGTGACGTTCCGCTCGCCGAAGGAGACGAACGAGCCACCACGCCCAGTGCTCTTGAGCCTGTACTGGACCTCGGCATTGTCCTCGACCTGGAACTCGAAGGTGTCCGCATCGAAGATCTGGGATGCCGTCGGGATCTGCAGGCTGTACTGACCTGCAGCGAACGGAACAGTAGTAGGCCAAGTGGGTGTAGGAGCCGTCTCCGTGTTCTCGTCGAGACCCTGGATGCTTGCCGAGAACTTCAGCATGCCGTCCGAGATCGAGATCGTGAACGAGGACACCACACAGCCCGTGTAGCCGAACGTGATGCCGTTGCGGACGATGGTGATGGACATCGTCTTCGAGGGCGTAGCGTTGGCGTTGGGCGTGAAGGTGTAGGTGAAGTCGGGATCAGCACCCGTCTTGGCGATGGTGACGCGGGCAGCGTGCAGGAAGTAGACGATGCAGTCTTCCAGTGCCTCCATGCCCACGTCGCCCTCGATGTGAGCGTTGCCAGCCACAGCGCCGATGATGTCGGCGGACTGCCTGATGGGCCGTCGAAGCTGTGTGTCCTGCTGGTACTGCAGCGACTCGGATTCCACTGGGACGAACTTCGTAGGCGCCTCATACGTGCCTGCGACTGTCTCCAGAGCAACGCCGATGATGCCACCAGCGCCGATGCCAACAGTCATTACTCGTCACCTCCATCGTCCTTCTGCTCGTCAAGAGGCAACTGCTCCTGAGTGTCGATCTCTGTCTGGGGACCCTCGACGGTGCTGGAGTCGAGTTCAGGTGCTTCGGCCTTGACGACCTCAAAGCCTCGCACCTTGCCAAGCGTCTGTGCGAGAGTACGACTCTTGACCGTCTTGGTCACGAGCTGACCCTTGTCATCGTACTCGTGCGCGAGAGTAGCGTTCATCTCGCGCCAGTGGTCTGCCTGCGCCTGAGTGACGAATGCAGTCTCACCATTGCGCAGGATACCCAAGCCGTTCACCTGGACCTCAGCCCCCTTCGGGAGGTTGGGCAGGTCGACTGTGACGTCATATCCCTTCATCAAGCACCTCCTATATCTCTGTGGGGAGCCGTTCCTGGCTGTGGACCTCTACGGTAAGCCTGCTCGCTCGCATGATGGCGTTCGCCTTGGTTGCATACCCAGACTCTACACGCGACACCAGCGAGGTGACTGCAAGCCCTCCAAGTCGTTCGTTCTGATGCACTAGCGACTCGACAGCTTCTGCCAGAGCATCGATATCTGACCGATTAGCCTGTGGGTCGCGTATCGAAGAACCGTACAGAAGTAGGAAGAGGCTGAACTCGACATCCGTACCTCTTCCGATACGTGCGAGTGTACGACTCTTGGTGTCAGGCTCAACACACACTACGGGGCTCACAGGAACGTTGTCCTGATCACCGTAGTACACAGCCTGCAGACCCAGACCGCTCATGTTGTCGGTCATGAGCGTGAAGTAGTAGTCCGCGATAGCCTTGAGGGACCCCGTGAGCTCAGCCATCAGAGAGTACCCCAAGTCTTCGCAATGCGTTCCTGCAGCCACTCCAGGAACACCTCAGTGATGTCGTCCTCATCCTCATCCTGAAACAGAGCGAAGGGACGAGCAGGGATAGCTGCAGCTCCAGCCGTCTTGATGGTCGTACCAGTGCGCATCGCGTTCTTCTGCTCATCGATGATGCTGCGGAACGCTGCGCTAGCATCTCCGCCATGCTGCTTGATGCGAGCAGACATCGACCCACCATCGTAGCCTGCCTGGTGGATTGCACCGTACCAGACAGACTGAGGCAGATCGAGGATGAGGGCACTGGTGCGAGTGATGCGCCAGATGTTGAGCTGTCCCATGACGCGACGAAGTGCACCAGTGAGAACGAGGATGCCTGAGCCATTCCGACCGAGACGCTGTCTGACTTCGAGAGTTGCGTCTGAGAGAGGCTCCCAGGAATCAGGGCGTCCGCCAGCATCGAAGTTCTTCCGGAAGCTCGGACCCATCACTCGCTTCACCGAACGCGTTAGCGGCTCGCGAAAGGAACGAATGTCCATCCCGAGCTTGTCGATGCGTGCTGCTGTGATAGCGATGGAGGGAACGAAGGTCATCGAGACACCGACACTTGCAGGTGTCAGACCACTGCGCATTCCCAGCTTGCCGATGACAGCGCGGTACGTTGCACTGCTTCCAGGCACGTCGGTAGTGACCATTACCAGATCACTCCCATCGTGAAGACCGGTCCCCCCAGACTCCTGTCATCAGCCGTAGGCGACATGGCAGAAGAGGTGTCTGTGGGGTAGAACGCAGGCGATGTGTCAAACGTCGTCTGACCACTAACAAGGTCCGTGAGCGGGATAGCACCAGAGATGATGCCATCGATCAGCGTCTCGGACATTCCAAGAAGTCGGAGGGCGTAGTCATTCTCGCCTGCGTCAGCAGCGTAGGCACGACTGATCTGCCAACTGACGTACTGCATTGCAATGATCTTGCGAACGAGCGAAGGGGTAGAGGTGGAAGTAGTCCAGACCGTAGTGTCGTATGACGCCGCGAGTCGTGCGAGAACCTGCGTCGAAACGCTGGCCTCGAGGTCAGCATCGATGTCCAGAATGTTCAACTTGGACTGCTCAGCCCAAGCCTGCGCCTCTGCGACCTCGATGTACACCATGACTACTTCCACCTCCTCCCGTTACTTCTTGGCGTCGGCACCTGCAGTGTCGCTACCACCGGTAGCAGGATGCCCGGGCTCCGGCTCCTTGCCGTCATCCTTCTTCGCAGCCTCCAGCTGAGCCTCCAGCTCTTCGACTCGAGCCTGCAGAGCGTCACGCTCGTCGACCAGACCGCTCGCGGCCTCAGGCGGAGAGCCGATAGCTCCAGCCTCACGGAGCTCGTCGAGCGTCTCCTTCGGCAGACCCTTGACGGTCTCGCCCTCCTCGATGACGACTCGCTCACCATCGTCCTTGCCGTAGACGATGCGAGTCAGTGCAACAGTAGCCATGTTCTTCACCCCTCTCAGGCGATGACGTTCTTCATGAGGTACCCGGTGACGGACTTGCCGAAGTCACCAGAGGCTGGGTTGATCTCGACGCCGACCATCTTGAGGTCGTAGCGGCGAGACACCCGGATGAGGTCGCTCTTGCGCTTGTCCTCGCGCCAGCGGTCCGTGACCTGAGGCTGCGTACCACCGTAGCCCCAGACGAACTCGTACGCGAAGGCAGGCGTGCGAAGACCAGCACGCGGAGGCACCCAGGCAAGCACGACATCCTTGCCCCACAGGTAGCTCGCAGTGACAGCGTTGCCGGCGATGCCAGAAGCCTGACCAGCAGTGACAGTGCCGTAGGCGACGCCAGGCACGATCACTCGCTGCAGACCCAGCACAGCTGCGATGATCTCGGGCGTCAGAATCGCACGCTCCGAGTACTTGATGCGCTCGATGATGTCCGGGTGGTCCTCCAGCGTCGACATCACCAGGTAGGGGATGACGGCGAGGTTGGGCTCCATGAACACCTTGGCGTGAATCGCACGAACGCCAGCCCTGAAGTCCAGGATCGGGTTGGAGTTCGCGTAGTCACTCCACTGAGCGGTACCACTGAGCGTCGTGCTGAGCCCAGTGGCGTAGTTGGCCGTGTTGGTGACCATGTTCTTCATCGCCAGCTCGCGGCCGAGGGCGATCTTGCTCGTGACCAGCTCGGTGGCGTCACGGTCAGGAGAGAACGCGTTGTCGACGTTCTCACGCTCCTCATCCGTCACAGCCATCTGGAGCGAGTGCTCCTGAGCGTAGTACGTGTCGGTCGAGACCTGGAATCCAGGAATCTCGTTCGCCTCGGTACCCGGAGCACGAAGGTCGCCAGCCTCAGCAACCCAAGCCTCCCGGCCGAACACGTAGTACTTGTCGGACTGCTTGCGCACCGTCACCGTAGGGAAGAGGGCGTCGCCAACGAGTCCTGCGTTCGGCCAGTCGACACTGATCTGAGTAAGAACCTGATCGATGTGGACCTGTCCCGAGCCTGTCGGACTGTAGACTGCCATGTTCAGTTCACCTCCCTATCAGTAGGTAGCGCCCGGCGTGAGCAGGACGTCGATGTGCTGACCCGCAGCGGTTGCCGCGTTCAGTGCTCGCCCGAAGACACGAGCTGGCTGTGCACCCGCTGCAGCGCGCGCTGAAGGCACTGCACGCGAAGAGGCATCCGACACCAGTCGGTCACCCATCGCGATGGCAGCGCCAGCGATGACGCGCGAGATGCCGAGGAGGCGGATGTCGACGACGACCTTGCCGGTCGCCACCTTCGTGGCATCCACGTTCTCCTGGCACACACCGAGCACATCGTCAGTGCCTGCTGTGGCCTTGGCGACGCTGTCACCCGAGAAGTTGGTCGTTGCCTGCTTGACCAGCTCTCCCAGGTTGTACGCCACCGAGCCGCCCGTGGCAAGGAAGCCCTTGTCGAGGACGTAGTTCGGTCCGGAACCCATGTTGGTACTCCCTTCTCACTCGACGCCGGCGAAGCTGGCCTGGCGGTACTCCTCGAACAGCTGAGGCTGCTCGCTGGTGATCTTGCTGACAGCGTCGGCGTAGCCGAGGTTGTCGGTCTTCTGGACGCGAGCGATCTCGTCCGTGAAGCGCTTGACGGCGTCCGCACCCGGGAGCTCCGAGGTACGAGCGAGCTCGCCCAGCTGAACGAAGCCCGTCTCCGCCAGCTTCTGGAACGCTGCGTAGACGTTGTCGGCCTGAGCCTTGGGCAGCTCGTTCAGCGACTTGGTGAGCAGCTCCTTGACCGAGGGCGGGAAGTCGACCTTCTTCGCCTTCGCGGTCTCGGACAGCTGCACGATTCGGCCGTTCGTCTCGGCCAGGCGAAGCGCGACTGCGCTCTCGATCGCCTGCTGACGAGTCTCGGACAGCTGACGTGCGAGCTCCTTGACGATAGGATCGTTGGAGTTCTCAGCCAGCTTGATGATGTCGGCACCAGACTCGGTAGCAGCCACCTTGGTGGGCTCCGTCGTGGGCTCCGTCTTGACCTCCGGCTTGGTCTCCGGCGGGTCGGTCTTGTCGTCCGTTGGGTCCTTCGGCTTGAGCGCGTCAGCGAGCTTGGTGTTGACCTGCTCGTCGGTCGCGTCCTCCGGAAGACCCAGAAGCTTGCGAAGCTCCTTGGGGTCCATGCTGCCTCCTTCGGCAGGTCGTTCGTCGTGCGCGACGGCGTCGAGCTCCGACATGTTGATAGGAAGAATGTCCTTGAGGAAAGGACGATTGGTGATACCGCCTCCGAAGAGGACGTCCTGGAACTTCTGCCGCGTCTTCGGGTGCTCCCACTCGTCGACGAACTCGGGCGAGAAGTATCGGTACGCCTTGTTCTTGATCTTGCTGTAGGCGTCCTTGGTCCACTCGACAAGAACCCAGAGGCCGTCGCTGCGAGCCTGAGCATCGCGAATCCATCCAGCGGCCTCGCCGGTCTGTGCCTTGTGGTCGTAGTCGATGTCCAGATCCTGCTCGCGCACCTTTGAGACGACGTTGGCAGCGAAGCGCTTGACGCGATCTGGCGTGATCGAAATGGTCCCATGTACTGGGTGCTCATACTCGCCCAGCGGCATGGCCTGGATCCAGGTGCTCATCGAGTCGTCAAGCTTCACTGACTGCAGGTCGACCCAGTACCCGGCCTTCATTACCATCTCGCACCTCCTCCTC
>Ga0157372_10000369_pt1 | contig 49966 bp, 39 predicted proteins | sample C55metaG_FD_115307 | JGI IMG/M metagenome (GOLD analysis project Ga0157372, IMG submission 115307) | Corn rhizosphere microbial communities from Kellogg Biological Station, Michigan, USA - C5-5 metaG | ecosystem: Host-associated > Plants > Roots > Rhizosphere > Soil | place: USA: Michigan...
CATCCATATTCGACATCCGGCACGTGTTTAACCTAAATGGAACCCTCGATCTGCCCTTCGGCAAGGGCCGGGCATATCTCAGCAACAACAGCGTGCTCGACAAGATTGTGGGTGGATGGACCATCGGTACGATCTTTAACTTCCAGACAGGCACGCCCTTCCTGCTTGGCGGAGGAAGCGGCAATGGCGACCCAACGACGGCTAGCACCTTTAACAACGATCCGAACGCGGACGGCCTGGGCGATGGTGGTGTGGTGCTGCACGGCGTGACTCCGTCGCAACTGCAAAGCGCCATCGGCGTATATCACATTCCAAACTCAACCCAAGTCTCCTTTATCAACCCCAAGTACCTGGCGCCGGGAGGTGGTGCGAATCCGACCTATATCACTCCGAATACGACGCCGGGGACCATTGGACAGCGTGTCTGGCTCCACGGACCGCATTACTGGACCGATGATCTCTCTCTGACCAAGCGCTTCCCGATTCGAGAGAGCATTAGTTTTACTTTCCAGGCAGAAATGCTCAACGCGTTCAACCATCCCAACTTCCAACCAGGACCTGGATCCGGATGCAATTATTACTGCACCTCGGCGGGGTATCAGTTCCCGTTCATTCAGGGCAGCGGGTTCATGTTGGGTAGTAGCACGCCGAACTACAGTTCGAACTCACCGAACGAAGGCGCTCGTGTCATAGAACTGCGCGCCAACATTGAGTTCTGAGCTTTCTGAGACAATTGGTCGAAAGCGCCAGATTGGAAACGGTCTGGCGTTTTTTCTTGCCTGAGTTGGCAACCGGTGCCGGTAGGAATGCTCGTCGTTGAACGGTTCGGCGGGAAGACTAGCCTGAGGCTCTTCTCTGCTTCAGGGCTTCCTTCAGAGATTGGCCGGCGTGCTCGATGTGGAGGCGGAGCAACTTGCATGCACCCGGGATATCGCTCTTGCGGCATAGCTCGAGAATCTCGTGGTGCTCCTGGTTGGCCCGCTGGATTCCGTGTGTGAGGTAGAGCTGCAAGCGCGTATAGCGTTCCCCGCTGTTATTCACGTTGCGGATTATGTTCATGAAGTGTGGCCGTTCGGCGCGTGAATACAGCAGCGAGTGAAATTGCCAGTTCAACCGTCCCCAGGCAAACAGGTGATCTTCGCGCTGGAGTTCGGTCTCGTAGCGACGAAGAACAACCGCAGCCTCCTCGAGATCGTTTTCACTCAGGCGGGGGATGGAATGCTTCAGAATTTCTGGTTCCAGTAACGCCCGGATCGTGAACAACTCCTCGATGTCGGTTGGAGAAAGCGCGGGAACAACGGCACCGCGATTGGGCACGATCGTGATCAGACCCTCGGCATCCAATTGGCGCAACGCCTCGCGCACCGGAATCCGGCTTACCTGATACTGCATGGCGATGGCGTCCTGCCGTAGCTGCGCCCCCTCAGGAATCGTGCCGCGGATGATCTCTTCCCGAAGCTTATCTGCGACCGCAGACGTGAGGGGTTGCCGGGGAATTGCTGATTCAGGTGTGGTTGACAGATTCATGTCTTCCTGACGCACGTGATAAAGGCCGTACCTGATCAGGCGGAGGCCACCCTGACCCTGAGCTACCCACGCATGATATCGGTAGCCTCCCCCAGCGCGCAATGATCGAGTTCTGTTGCTCGAACCCCACGGCGCCTTTACGGGTTCCCGGTCAGATCGTCTTTCCTGCCCCGTTCCCGGCGGTTTTCCTCACCAGCCAATACACCGGTAGCCCGGCGAGCACAATTGCAAGTCCTGGCCAGGTGGTGGCGGGCCGGTAAGCGAAGAGCACCACGAGAATGGTTGCGGCTGCAAGGATATAGGCGGCGGGAATGACCGGATAGCCTTTCGTCTTATAGGGCCGAGGCGCGTCCGGTCGAGTGTGGCGCAGGCGGATGACCGCTGCCACGGTCAGGATATAGAAGATCAATGCCGCCGAAATGACGTACTCCAGCAAATCGCTGTAGAGGTTTCCCCATTTCCCGGTGCCTCGAATATAGACGCGCGGCAGGACAAGAGTCATCGCCCAGAGCCCTTGAATCCACAAAGCAAAGGCGGGGACCTTCGCGTTGTTAAGTTGTCCGGCAAAGCGAAAGAACAGTCGCTGACGAGCCATCGCATAGTAAGCACGGGGTCCAGTCAGAATCAAGGCGTTGATCGTCCCAAAGGTCGACACCATGATTGCCCCTCCCATCAGAGCGGTTCCGAGGCCGGGGAAAATTGCTTGCAACAGAGCCGTACCCACGCGGTCGGCAGGCGCGTGCTGAATGGCCTCGAGCGGCAGCGTGAATAGATAGGCGAGATTGGCGAGCAGATACAAGGAGATCACCACCATGGTTCCGAGCACCATCGCGCGGGTTACATTCTTCTCCGGCCTACGGACTTCGCCGGCAGCGAATGCGATGTTATGCCACGAATCCGCCGAAAACAGCGATCCGGTTTGACTTACGCAAAGCGCGACAAACAGGCCAAAGGCGGTGCTGGCGTCGAGAGTTCGACTGAGCGGGAGGACCCCGCGTGCTCGCCACAGATCGCCGAAATTGGCGTGCAGCGCCGCCGCATTCCGGCCCACAAAAATTCCCGCCGAAATCAGGGCCAGCAGGGCCGCGCTCTTGGCAACGGTAAAGACATTCTGCACGATCTTTCCGTATCGCAAACCCTTGCTATTGGCAAAGGAAAGCAGAAGGATCACCACGAGCGCGAACAATTGCGCCGTCGAGAGAGATACCGCGTAGTGTGAGGAAATGCGAACCGGCGGGATCAGGTAACGATCCTCAGAAATTGCGGGAACGAGCACGCCGGTGAATCTGGCGCAGGCTACGGCGACCGCCGCTATCGTTCCAGTCTGAATCACGGTAAATAGAGTCCAGCCGTAGAGAAAGCCCCAAAGCGGGGAATATGCTTCCCTGAGGTAGACGTACATCCCGCCTGCTTCTGGCATCATTGCCGACAGCTCGCCATAACAAAGGGCGCCTGCCACCGTGAGCGCGCCCGCAATGACCCAGGCGATGAGCAGCCATCCGGGGCTGCCGATTTCCCGTGCCATATCGGCCGAGACGATAAAAATTCCGGATCCAATCATCACCCCAACGACCAACATGATCGAATCAAACAGAGAGAGTCCGCGGTGGAATTCGGAGTTGCCGGGCTCAGTGTAAGACTCAGATTCTGCAGCGCGAAATGTAGCCAAGTTGGGTCTGTTCCTTCCCCCTGGATTTGAAATACGTCTTGACGTGTGGATATTGTATACATAATATGAGCTCGGGAGGGAAACCGTCCACCTTATTTATTGCTTGCGATGGCGGGAGTAAGTCTCTGAGATCCTTGCACTTTTCTCCACTTTTCATGACACTATCCTCCCTAGACACGACCCACATGGAGGTCGGGGTGAGCGGCACAGCAAGTGGGGACCTGCGACGGGTTCTGGTAGTGGACTCCCATACCGGGGGTGAGCCGACGCGTTTGGTCGTGAGCGGCGGGCCCGATTTGGGAACCGGCCCCCTGTTTCGACGGCTGGAGCGGTTCCGCAAGGACCACGATTTTTTTCGCTCGGCGGTTGTAAACGAACCTCGAGGCTCGGACGTACTGGTGGGCGCGCTGCTTTGCGAGCCTTCCGATCCGGGCTGCACCCGGGGGGTTATCTTCTTCAATAATGTTGGATACCTCGGCATGTGTGGCCATGGGACGATCGGGCTCGTAGCTTCTCTGGCCTACATGGGAGAGATCACACCCGGCGACCACCGGATTGAAACTCCTGTCGGGATCGTCACGGCAACGCTGCACGAGAATGGAGACGTTAGTGTGAATAACGTCGCGAGTTATCGCCAGGCCGCAGGGGTCTCGGTCGAGGTACCCGGCTTTGGTCGAGTTTGTGGGGATATTGCCTGGGGCGGGAACTGGTTTTTCTTGATCGAAAGACACGGTTTTGAGCTGACCCTCGGCAATGTCGAGCGTCTGACGGAATTCACCTGGGCCGTACGACAGGCACTCAACGCCGCGGGAATCACTGGTTCGGACGGGCACGAAATCGACCACATCGAGGTGTTTGGCCCGTCGGAAATACCCGGGGTAAACAGCAAGAATTTCGTTTTGTGTCCCGGCAAGGCCTACGACCGCTCCCCATGCGGCACCGGAACCAGCGCAAAGCTGGCTTGTCTCTACGACGAGGGCAACTTCCGCGAAGGAGAAGTGTGGCGGCAGGAAAGTATTGTCGGAAGCGTATTCAAGGGGAAAGTGACAGTTCGAGAGGGAAAGATCTATCCCACGATCACGGGCTCGGCGTTTGTGAACGCCAAGGCCGAATTGTTGCTCGATCCGCGCGATCCTTTTTGTGACGGCATTCGAACATGAATGCGGCAACATACGACGTCGTCGTTGTCGGCGCGGGCATTGTGGGCGCCGCGTGCGCGATGGAGTGTGCTCGACATAATTTGCGCGTCGCCGTCGCCGATGTCTCGACGATCGGTGGCGGCGCGACCGCGGCCGGAATGGGCCATATCGTCGTCATGGACGACTCGGATTCTCAGTTCGCCTTGACTCGGTATTCGCAACAATTGTGGCGTGAATTGCAGTCTGAACTTCCTGATGACGTCGAGTACGTCGAGTGCGGAACGATTTGGGTTGCCGCTGACGATGAGGAGTTCGAGGCGGTTCACCGCAAGCAGGCCTGGTACACAGAGCGCGGCGTACCCGCGCAGGTCTTGAGCTCGGGTGATTTGGAAAAGGTCGAACCCAATTTGCGAAAGGGCCTCTCTGGCGGGTTGCTCGTTCCCCAGGACGGGGTGCTCTATCCTCCGTGTGCCGCCCGCTTCCTGCTCGAAAAAGCGCAGGAACGCGGTGCGACAGTACAGCTGGGCCCGCCGGTTGTAGAAATTGGGAATGGGCGCATTCGACGCGCTGACGGGAGCGAAGTTTGTGGAGGCGTGATCGTGAATGCCGCTGGGGCCTGGTCGGGGGAGCTAACGCCTGGCATCAAGGTCAAAAAGCGCAAGGGACACCTGGTGATTACCGACCGTTATCCGGGATTCGTTCATCATCAACTGGTCGAACTCGGCTACTTAAAGAGTGCCCATTCGGTCACCGCGGATTCGGTTGCCTTCAACGTGCAGCCACGCCGCACGGGTCAACTACTGATTGGTTCCTCGCGTCAGTACGGGGCGGAGCACACTGAGGTTGATCACGGCATCCTCGCCCGCATGCTGGAGCGTGCACAGCTGTACATGCCGGCATTGGCTGAGACTTCGGCGATCCGCGTCTGGACGGGATTCCGTGCAGCCACGCCTGACAAGTTGCCCTTCATAGGTCCCTGGACGGAGGATTCGACGATTTTTCTCGCTACTGGACATGAGGGTCTGGGGATTACGACATCGCTAGCGACCGCGCGATTGTTGACGGAGCAGTTGTTGGGGACAACTTCTGCTATTGCCAGGGAGCCATATTTGCCTTCCCGCGCCGGAAGCATGGAGCACGCGCATGCCTGAGCAGATTGCCGTCACGGTGAATGGAGCGACCGTCGCGGTTGCGCCTGGAACCAGTGTCGCCGCGGCCATGATGATTGCTGGAGCAAGCTGCCGCAGTTCGGTCAGCGGCGAACTGCGTGGCCCTTTGTGCGGAATGGGAGTTTGTTTTGAATGTCGCGCCGAGATCGACGGAGTCGCACACAGCCGGAGTTGTCAAATCGTGTGCGTGTCGGGGATGAACATCAAGACGGATGCGTAGCTCGAATTCACAATTCGACGTGATTGTGGTGGGAGGTGGACCTGCCGGGATTGCCTCTGCGGTTTCTGCCGCCCAGTCGGGCAAACGCGTCGCAATTGCGGATGACAATCCCGCGCTGGGAGGGCAAATCTGGCGCGGCGAAACGGTTCATTCCGATCCTGCTGCCCGGGCATGGATCTCGAAGCTGCGCGAAAGCGCGGTGCTATTGTTTCCTGGTACGCGCGTCTTTGATCAGCCGGTGCCGGGGACATTGAACGCGGAGACCTTGGATGGCAGGGTAGCGTTCGATTACGGGAAACTTATTTTAGCCACCGGTGCCAGAGAGCGCTTCCTCCCCTTCCCGGGATGGACTCTCCAGAACGTGATGGGAGCTGGGGCTCTGCAGGCGCTGGTCAAGGCTGGTTTGCCAATCCAGGGCAAGCGGGTAGTGGTGGCGGGAACGGGGCCGTTGCTGCTGGCGGTTGCCTCCTACCTGAAGAAGCATGGCGCGATTGTGGTCGCCGTCTGCGAACAGGCATCGCGGGCGTCCCTGGCCGCGTTTGCGCTGGGACTCTTCGCGCATCCCGGCAAAATCGCGCAGGCGTGGGAATTGCGCGGAGAACTCGCAGGGGTAGACCTTTTGACCAGCGCCTGGCCCCTGACCGCGGCCGGGAACCAAATCCTGGAATCGGTCGTCATTTCCTCCAAGCGAACACCCAAGCGGATTGCTTGCGATTACCTGGCGTGTGGTTTTCATCTCGTGCCCAACACCGAGCTTGCTTCGCTCGTCGGGTGCCGTCTTGAGGGCGGCTTCGTCCAGGTTGACGACCTACAGAACACTTCTGTCCCCAACGTCTTTTGCGCCGGTGAACCTACCGGAATTGGCGGTGTTGACCTGGCATTGCTCGAAGGTCAGATTGCGGGACTGGCGGCTGGCGGGCACAGAGCGGCAGCAGAGAACCTCAGGAAGCAACGAGCAAAGCTTCGGAGTTTCGCGCGATCGCTTGAAAAGACCTTTCAGTTACGGCCTGAACTCAAGCGACTCACCACGCCCGAGACCATCGTCTGTCGTTGCGAAGACGTGACGCTCAGCAAGTTGCGGCCGCACGGTTCCTGGCGTGCCGCGAAGCTTCAATCGCGCTGTGGGATGGGGCCGTGCCAGGGACGAATTTGCGGCCCCGCCACTCAATTTCTGTTGGGATGGGCAGCAGAGTCTGTCCGTCCGCCGGTTCTGCCGGTCAAGTTGAGGAATTTGACGTACGAATCAGACCAGCCCAAAGGCGAGCTGGCGTCGGTCATGTGAGGCTAAACAATGAACTGGAATGGGGTAATGCCGGCAATCACAACTTGTTTCGACCGTAGCCTTGAAGTGGACTACGGCTTCATACGTGAGCATTGTCTCTGGCTTTTGGAAAACGGCTGCACCGGCGTGGTCTGCCTTGGGTCTTTGGGCGAAGGGGCCACTTTGTCCTTTGATGAAAAAGTAAAGATTCTTCGTAGCTGCGTGAAAGCTGTGAACCGCAGAGCGCCCGTAGTGGCCTCCATCTCCGCACTGACCACGGCAGAAGCAGTGGCGCTCGCTCGGGCTGCGGCCGAGGCCGGTTGCGATGGCCTGATGGTGCTTCCGCCATACGTTTACCGAGGAGACTGGCGGGAAATGAAAACCCATGTCTGTGCCGTGTTGGATGCCACTCCTCTTGGCTGCATGCTCTACAACAATCCGGTCGCTTATGGTACCGATTTTCTTCCCGACCAGATTCAGGAGCTGGCGGCAGAATATGCGAATTTGGAGTCGGTAAAGGAGTCAAGCACCGACGTGAGAAGAGTGGCGGCAATTCGTGCGCTGCTGGGGGACCGCCTGGAAGTTTTTGTCGGCGTAGATGACGCCATCCTGGAGGGCATCGGCGTTGGGGCAAGTGGATGGATAGCCGGATTGGCGAACGCTCTTCCCCGGGAATCGGTCGAACTGTTCAACCTTGCTCGGAATTGTGAGCACGCTAAGGCGTTTGCCATCTACCGATGGTTTCTTCCCCTTCTCCGCATGGATACAGTTCCCGAGTTCGTGCAATTGATCAAGCTGGTTCAAGCCGAAGTCGGGATGGGGAATCCCCGCGTCCGTCCTCCTCGGCTCGAATTGACGGGGAACAGTCTCGCCCAGGTCCAGCACACGATCAAGGACGCCCTGCTATCGCGCCCGGAGCTCGTGAATGGCCGCGCCGTACCGGCCAAGTGATGGTTTCAAAAAGTGACAAGATTTTGGATCTTTAGAACTCAGGAGAACCGAGTGCGCACCCACTGCCTGGTGGCGAGATTCGCCTTTCTTACTTCGCTACTCTTTCCGCTCTCGCTCCCAGCTCAAGACAACCTAGCTCGGACCCCACCCATGGGCTGGAATAGCTGGAACCATTTCGCCGAGCGGGTGGATGACGCAACCATTCGCTCTACTGCGGACGCACTGGTTTCGACCGGGATGCGCGATGCGGGTTATGTCTTCCTCAACATCGACGACACCTGGCAGGGCGAGAGAGACGCAAATGGCCTGATCCATCCAAACGCCAGGTTTCCGGACATGAAGGCCCTGGCGGATTATGTCCACAGCAAAGGGCTAAAACTCGGTATCTATTCGGGGCCGGGTCCCAAAACCTGCGCCCAATTCGAAGGCAGCCTCGGACACGAAGAGCAAGACGCCCAAACTTACGCGCAGTGGGGAATCGACTACCTGAAATATGACTGGTGTCAACCCATTCCTGCGAGCGTCGATCAAATGAAGGCCGCCTACCAGAAGATGCACGATGCCCTGAACAAGACGGGCCGCCCGATCGTTCTCAGCCTTTGCCAGTACGGTTGGAACAAAGTGTGGGAGTGGGGTCCATCGGTTGGCGGAAACCTGTGGCGCACAACCGGCGACATCAGCGACCGCTACAGTTCGATGGCGGAAATCGGATTTAACCAGAACGGTCTCGAGAAATTTGCTGGCCCCGGACATTGGAACGACCCTGACATGCTGGAAGTCGGCAATGGCGGAATGAACGAAGACGAGTACAGAACCCACTTCAGCCTCTGGGCGATCCTGGCTGCACCGCTCATCGCTGGGAACGACGTCAGTCGCATGACTCCGTACACGCTAGAAATTCTGACCAACCGCGAGGTGATCGCCGTTGATCAGGATCCTCTGGGAAAACAAGGGTACCGCGTCTCCCAGGAGGGCCCATTTGAGGTGTGGATGAAGCCCATGCAGGACGGCAGCAAGGTCGTCGGATTATTTAATCGACAGCGCACGAGCGAGCTGGTCACGGCTAATTTTCCGCAGATTGGAATTCGCGGTGAAGCCGGGGTCCGCGATTTGTGGCTGAAGAAAGATGTTGGCACATTCCAGAACTCGTACAGCGCCTATGTGCCGCCGCACGGAGTGGTACTCATCAGAATTCGTCAGAAATAGACTTCGTTGTTCGTCGGATCATCGTCAGGAGGCAAGATGGATCTCAGGCGGCTGCGCTTGCTCTGTGTAGTGGCGGTTGCTGTTTTCTTGGTTCCACACGGGTTCGCACAGGGCACGCTCGAAGACTACGAGCGCGGGCGCAGCTTTCTGTACGGCAATCTCCGGCACTCCGTTTATGTCGCCGACGTCTCTCCCCATTGGATCGACAAGACAAATCGCTTCTGGTATCACAAGCTCGGTCCAGCCGGAGGCGAGTTCCTTGTCGTTGATGCTGAGCACAACACGGCCGGCCCCGCCTTTGATCACGCCAAGTTGGCCGAGAGCCTGAGCGAAGCTTCCAAGAGAGAAATCAGCCCCGACGACTTGCCTTTCGACGACATCGACTTTGCCGAAGATGGGAAGTCCATCCACTTCAATTTCGCCGATGCCCGCTGGACCTGCTCGCTTGCCGACTATAAGTGCACCAGCGAGCCCGCAGAAAAGCCCGATGAGTCCCCATCTCCCGACAAGAAATGGTCGGCGTTTGTTAAGGATCACAACCTTTTTGTCCGCAACCTTTCAAGTGGTACGGTCGTTCAATTGACGCAAGATGGGGTCCGCGGCTGGGACTACGCAACGCCACTTCCAGCGCTTCGTCTGCTCGTCGAGCAGAAGACCGAAGACGTGAAGCAACCGCCGGGAGTTCTGTGGTCGCCGGATTCCACCCGACTCATTACCTACCGCATCGACTCCCGCAACGCCGGCCGCTTCACCAGCATGCAGTTTGTACCGGATGATCAGTTAAGGCCAAAAGCTTACACGGTTGTCTATCCGCTTCCCGGCGAAGTCCTGCCCAAGGCCGAGCCCATCCTTTTCGACGTGCGCGCAGAAAAACGCGTAAATGTGAAAACGGCCCCGCTCGAACTTCCGTTCCAGGATGCGCCGGGGTTTGATTGGTCTCCTGACGGGAAGACGATACGTTATGACTATGACGAACGCGGCGATAAAGCCAGAGAGATTCGTCTCGTCGACCCCGAGACCGGAGAGCAACGCGTCCTGATGCGGGAGGAGGCAAAGGAGTATGTGGACCCAGGCGAAGCCTTTTACCGCTATGACGAGGCCACGGGAGAACTGATCATCGCCTCAGAGCGCGACGGCTGGAATCACCTTTATCTATACGACAAGAACGGCAGGCTTGAAAACCAGATCACACAAGGCACCTGGGTGGTTCGGCAGATTGAGTATGTGGATGAGAAGAGCCGCCGCGTTTACTTCCTCGCAGGCGGACGGGAAAAGGGAGAGGATCCTTATCAGACGCATTTGTACGTCGCGGGATTCGACGGCAAGGGTCTGACACTTCTCACGCCCGAGAATGCGAACCATTCCGTGAGTGTGTCTCCGGATGGCAGTTTTTTTGTCGACAATTACTCGCGACCGAATCTTCCGGCAAAGACTACGCTGCGGCGCACCAAAGACGGCTCTGAGGTGCGCGTTTTGGAGAACACCGACGTTTCCGCTCTCGAACGGAAAGGCTGGAAGCCCCCTGAACCGTTTCAGGGCAAAGCTGCCGACGGAACGACCGAACTCTACGGGCTGATCTGGCGTCCGTCGAACTTCGATCGCTCAAAAAAGTATCCGGTCATCGAGCACGTCTATACCGGACCCCAGGATTTCTTCGTCCCCAAGACTTTCGCCGGGCCGTTTTGGCTGCAACCGGTGGCTGAGCTCGGGTTTGTCGTGGTCATGATTGACGGACGTGGCACGACCGGCCGATCGCGCCAGTTTCATCAGTTCTCCTACAGAAATCTGGGTGGCGCATTTGAAGATCACGTGGCCATGATCAAACAGATGGCTGCGCGTTTTCCTGAAATGGACATTCATCGCGTGGGAATCTTCGGGACCTCGGCCGGCGGTTATGGCGCGGCGCACGCCATGCTGGTCTATCCCGACTTCTACAAGGTCTGTGTCTCCATCTCCGGCGATCATGACGCTCGTCTGGATAAGGCATGGTGGAACGAGCTCTATCAAGGTTATCCCGTCGAGAATGATTACGTGTCTCAGTCCAACGTTACCCTCGCCGACAAGCTGGAGGGGCACCTGCTGCTGGTTCATGGCGATATCGACGACAACGTTCATCCGGTTGAGACCATGCGGTTCGTCGATGCTTTGATGAAGGCAAACAAAAATTTCGACATGCTGCTTGTACCCAACATGTACCACGGAGAGAGCGGCCCGCATGCGTCGTATTTGATCCGGAGGCGCTGGGACTATTTTGTGCAGTACCTGTTAGGAGTGGCGCCGCCGAAGGACTTCGCGATCAGTGAGCAAGATATTTCCGGCTCCCGACGAATGCGTAGACGATAGCTAGGAATCCTCCTCATGGCCCGATCATTTAACCGTCGTCAAGCGGTAAAGACAATGATTGCAGCTTCGGTCGCGACTGCCATGCCCAAGGCCATGCTCGGTCGCGGCAAATCTTCGAACGCTGCGAGCCCTCCGGTGGAAGTGCAGATTACTTCCATCAGCCCGCACACCCTTCGCCTGCAGTTGCTGCCAATTCGCGGCGATGAGACGCTCCGAGCCCCACGGGATGGCTCGCTGGTTCGCGAAGATTGGGGCCCTCCGCTAGCCAGAATTCGTGATACCAAGATTTCGGTCGTCGAATGTGGGAATTTGAGGGTTCGGCTCAGCTTTGATCCGCTCACGATTTCGATTGGGACCGCCAAGGGTACGCCGATCCAGCGCATTCGAGTCGATCAGGACAGTCCATCGATTGCCTTCACGGTGGGAGACTCGCCTGTGCTCGGCCTCGGCGAAGGTGGCGCGCAATTTGACCGGCGTGGCTCCCTCGATCCCATGAAGAGCGGGCAGGGTGGTTACAAGCTCCAAACACACGGAGGCCGGGTTCCGGTCCCTTGGCTTATCAGTACTTCGGGATGGGCCATGTTCATCCATCAACCGTATGGGAGCCTGGATCTTACCGGACCCGAGGGTAAATTCCATCCCTACGTAGCCGACAAGGTCCTCCCCGCCGACATCTTTCTGGTTGCATCCGCAGAGCCTCCCGTGATCATGGCAGAATATGCGCGCCTCACCGGCCGTCCCGAGCTCCCTCCCTTATGGAGCTTGGGATATCAGCAGTCGCATCGCACGCTGGCGAGCAGGGAAGAGGTGCTCTCAGAAGCAAAGACGTTTCGTGAAAAGAAACTGCCCTGCGACGCCCTGATCTATTTGGGAACCGGCTTCTGCCCCTCGGGATGGAATATCGAAAACGGATCGTTCGCCTGGAATAGCAAGGTTTTTCCCGATCCAGAAGAGATCATCAAGCGCTTGCACGAAGACCGCTTCAAGATCGTTCTTCATTCGGTGATCGTGACCGACACGCTCCGCGGTACGGTGCAGGACAAGAATCCATGTCCGCGAGACGTCTCGAAGTCGCCCGAGGCCAATTGCTATTGGGATGCGCATCGTCCAGATTTTTCGATGGGAGTCGACGGGTGGTGGCCGGATGAAGGCGACCCGCTCGACGTCAGTTCGCGGTTGGTTCGCAACCGCCTGTACTGGGACGGGCCTCGGATCGATCGCCCCAATGAGCGGCCCTATGCTCTGCATCGCAATGGATATGCTGGCATGCAGCGTTATGCCTCGTTCTTATGGTCCGGGGATGTGTATTCGACCTGGGAGACTCTGAAGACCCAAGTCCCCATTGCCATCAACACCTGCCTGACCGGAATCCCTTACTGGGGAACAGATATCGGAGGGTTTGTTCCCACCAAGGAATTCACCGCCGAACTCTACTTGCGGTGGTTCCAGTTCGGCGCCTTCTGCACCCTGTTTCGCTGTCACGGCCGGAATTGGAAGCTCCGGCTACCCTGGGGCTGGAACACCGGCGACCCGGGTCCGATCGAGATCAAGAACTACGATGGGGCTGCGATACCGGACGCAAGTCAACTGCACAACCCTCAAGTCGAACAAGTGTGCCGCAAGTATCTCAATCTTCGATATCGCATGCTGCCCTACATCTATAGTGCGGTGCGGGAGACCACGCAAACCGGAATGCCGGTAATGCGCGCTCTCTGGCTGCACTATCCTGACGATCCCAAAGCTGTTGCGTGCCCTGATCAGTATTTGTGGGGACCGGATGTGCTCGTGGCACCAGTGGCTGAGCAAGGCGTCACGGTGCGCAAGGTCTACCTGCCTGGTGGAGTCTGGTACGACTTCTGGACCAATGAGCGGATCGAGGGAGGCAGGGAAATCACGCGAGCAGTGGATCTAGAGACCATACCCCTGTACGTCCGGGCGGGCGCCATTCTTCCATTGGGTCCGGTAAAACAATTCGTCGAGGAAAAATCCGAAGAGCCACTCACCGTGACCGTTTACCCCGGTAGCGATGGCCGGTTCCTTCTTTACGAGGACGACGGCAGAAGCTTCGACTTCGAGCGCGGCGAGTGGATGGGAGTCGAATTATCGTGGCACGACCAGAGCCGCACGCTAGGAATGCGATTGGCCCCCGGCTCGAAGCTGCTGGGCCCATCAAAGCGCCGCATTCAAGTTAAAGCCGGCGAGAGCTTACAGCAGGTTGAGTTCGATGGCCGCCCGACCCAAGTTCGTTTCTAGCCTTTTGCGACTGCATACGCCAGGAGTTCTTGCTTGCGAATCGTCTTGCTTCGTGCCGTTCTGGTCTGTTCCTTGTGTTTTTCCGCTTCCGCCCAGCAGTTTGAAAACGAAGGCTTCCAGCTGAGATTTTCCAGGAGCGGCCTCAGCAGCCTGAAGCATACGAATGACGTTTATGACACCGATTACGTTCTCCCGGGAAGAGCACTGGGTGACGTCGTGGTTCGATACAAAACTGCAGGCCAGGCCTGGCAACAGGTTGACAGCGCGACCGCCGGTACGGCGGGACCATTCAACCCAGCGCCCGCCTACACGTACAAGATCGGACGCGCCATCCCCACCATTGCAACCACCAGCAAGACGAACTCCTCGATCGGACCGTGGGGCACAAGTGCGCTCAATGATCAGATCGAGCCAAAGAGTTCACGCGACCAAGGCATTCCCTTTTTTGCCTGGGGCGACCATCATGGAGGCCAAGAGTGGGTTCAGTATGACTTCGATGCGATGAGCAAGGTTTCCTCCGTTGAGGTGTATTGGGCCATCGGCTCGTATGAGGATTACCAATGGGGCTTGCCCGTCTCGTGGAAGCTTCAGTATGGCGACGGTGAACAATGGAAGGACGTCCGCATATCGGGAACCTACGGCATCGCGGGCGATCAATTCAACCATGTCGATTTCGAACCGGTCCTGACCCAGCATCTCCGCCTTCTAGCCCAGCTGCCTAAAGATGCAACCAGTGCGATCTACGAATGGCGAGTCAACACGACCAAGGGCAAAGAGGTGGAAGCCGTTGCCGATGTGGCGCCCACGGAGAGCTTTCGCCTCGACCGAGACTCGCTTCTCTGGACGATCACGCTGCACAACCAAACCGAAGAGCCCATTGAAATCGGAGATCTCGGTTTCGCCCTCCCCTTCAACACCGACTACGTGTCTGATAAGACCGAGACTTACACAAAGCGGGTCATTCGCCACAGCTTTGTGGGCGGAAATAGCTCCTACATCTTCTGGATGAGGTGCAACGCGGTTGGACCATACCTGGTCATGGTTCCGGAAAAGGGAACGCACCTTGAATATTTCGACCAGGAGGAAGACCGCAACTACACAGCATACGTTCATTCATGGGGGCGCGGTCAGGATTTGGCGGCCAAGGGCGGCACCTGGCGTCTTGCGCACACGAGAGTGACATTACAGCCAAAAGGCAGTTCGGGCGATTCCCGGATCTACCGATTTAAGTTCCGCTGGGCGAAAGACTACGAAGCCGTGCGCGAACTGCTCTACCAGGAAGGCGGCTTCGACGTAAATGTGGTTCCAGGAATGACGGTTCCGACGGACCTGCCGACAGAGTTCTCGCTTCGCACGCGCAATCCGATTCGCGCAATCATTGCCGAGCATCCGGAGCAGACATCAATCCAACTGATCGCAAAAAAGGGTTCCGATACAAACGTCTATGCCGTGCGATTCTCGCGCCTTGGCGAAAACATGCTTACCGTGAAATATGGGAGCAATGAATATCTTCCTTTGGATTTCTTTGTTACCGAGCCGCTAGAAACACTTTATAAGAAGCGTGCGCGTTTTCTGGTAACGCATGAGCAGTGGCACGATCCCAAGCGTTGGTACAACAGCCTCTACTCGCAGTGGGATATGAAGCACCAGGTGCTGAGGAGTCCCGATGACCTCGATGGATTGCAATCTTACGCGGTGGCGAGCGACGATCCCGCTCTTGGCAAAGCTCCATACCTGGCGTACAAGAACGTATTCTTTCCCGATCAGGAGGAGATCGCGTCGGTCGAGGACTACATTCAAAACTTCGTTTGGGGAGGACTGCAGCAGACTGACAAGGAACCCTATCCCTACGCAATCTACGGGATTCCCAATTGGAACGTGAATCGCCACAGCTCGCTCGACAACGAGCGTGGTAAGAGGCACATCTGGCGCATCTACGACTACCCGCACATAGTCGCCCTCTACTACTACATGTATCTTGTCGCGGCCAACTATCCGGGAATGGTTCATGGCCTGGACGCAGCCGGATATCTCGAGCGTGCCTACGGTACAGCGATCGCGTTCTTCACGGTTCCCATGGACATCGTGAAGTGGTCTGCTTACGAGACTGGAACATACAACGAGGTAGTCATCCCTGATCTGATCAGCGCACTCGAACAGAACGGCCGCAACGAGGAAGCAGACAAGCTTCGCGAGCATTGGGAGAGGAAAGCGGAATTTTTCATCAACAAGAAACCGGACCTGTATCAGTCGGAGTACCCTTTCGATTCCACCGCGTTCGAGTCCACCCATGCCCTGGCAGTCTATGCCCAGACCAGGCTCCAAAATCCTTCGGCTGAAAAGTTTCGGAAATCGGTCCAGCCGAGCGCCGCTAGAGAATTCCTGGAAGAGCAGATTCGGTTGAATCTTGCCGCTCGAGGATGGGAGCCAGATTATTACTGGCTCGGCAGCGACTATCGGGCTAGCGGCAACACCGCATACACGCTCAGCTACATGTCACAGATGGGCGGCTGGGCAATCGAAAATTATGCGCTCGACTTCGCGAAAGATCCGATTCCGTATCTCCGGCTGGGATATCAATCTTATCTGAGCTCATGGGCGCTTTTGAACTCGGGCACGCCGGAATCAAACTACGGTTATTGGTTTTCGGGAAAAGAGAACGATGGAGGCGCAGGGGGCGGCTTCGAGCCCCGTCCCTGGGGCCGTGCTTGGCTGGGCAATAAGGAAATGGGACGCGGATCGTGGTGGTACTCCGGCGAGATCGATCTAGGGTTTACCGGCGCACTTCGGGCTGCGGCCACGATCGTGAGCGCCGATCCCATTTTCGGGCTCTACGCCTATGGCGGGGTGCTGAAGCAGGCGGGCAAATCTATCAGCGTCATCCCACGTGACGGTCTGCGAAGCCGGTTCGCTGTCGTCTGCGGTCAAACTCGCTTTCAAATCAGTCTCAGCCGGGATGGGTTTGCCAAGGACCAACCGATCTTGTTTGAAAATTCTCTGGCCCGCATAGACTTCACACTCGAGAACCGTTCACACGATCGACACGAAACTGTTCTGCACATCAGAGGACTGCCTGCGGGCTTCTACCATCTGAGCGTCGGTCACAAAGTCACGAACAAGTTTGTGAGCGAAGCCGGGGCAACTCTGAGATTGCACATCGCTGTTCCTGCGGACGAAGTGAGTTTGGTCGGCATAGAGCGCAACTAACACGCGTGGGATCATCGACCGGGTCGCCGAGCAACCCTAACTATCGGCGAAAAACGATCCGCGCAAAACACGACGAACCCCAACCACAAAATTCCCTGCGCTATCCGCAAAAGTAGGGTGAAACCCCTATATTTCGAGTCATCAGTCCCGGTCGTTCATTGCACCTTCGATTGGTGGGACTGTCCTTTTCCTTTGGAGAGAGGTAGATAGCTCACCTACAATCCCTGCCAGCTGAGTTCCTGAGATTGTCAGGACCAAGTCATTTCGCTGGAGCCGTTGAGATGAGATTTGGGAAGTTCTGCACAATCGTGTGCCTCTTCACAGCCAGTTTTCCTGCATATGCCGGGGTGTACGTTACCTCGCCGTCGAGTGCAACCGTTTCTACGAGCGGGACTGGTTCTAGCCTTTCACCGGTCCACTTTGTGGCCACAGCGACATCGCCAGACTGTTCGAAGGGTGTAGCCGGAATGGGCATCTACACCGCTCCGTACACGCTGGCGTACACCGTCAATGGCGCCACTCTCGATACGAGCCTTTCCTTAAGCGCCGGCACCTACAACATCGCGGTTCAGGAGTGGGACAACTGCGGTTGGTCATCGAAAGCTCAGCTGACGCTAAATGTGACCGCCGCCTCCGGGTCGTCGTCTGGAAGCACGACGGGCACGACGGGCACGACGTTCTACAACATCGAAAGTCAAAAAGGATGGTCGGGGTACGCACTACTTCCTCCAAGTTGGGGAATCTGCTCAACCTGCAGTTCGACTGGCCCGGAACTGTCATGGTCGTGGACACCGACCATGAGCTCCCCCTCCCTGGATGGTCAATCCACGAAAAGTTCATACGGTGGTGGATCGGTGAAATGGGGTGATGTGTTGTGGAACAACCACATTGTCGGCTCGTTCTCTTCGCAAGGGCTCCCGGACTACAAACATACCCTGGTTCCCACTCTCCACAATTTCACCTATGACGTCTACTTCTGGGTCAAGGACGCCAGTGTCTCTCAGGCGCTGGAATTCGACATCAATCAGTTCACGGCTGGACATTCCTTCATTTGGGGACACGAGTGCCGGATCGCTGGAGGGCACCAGTGGGATGTGTATGACAATGTCAATAAAAAGTGGGTTCCTACCGGCGTCCCTTGCAATCCGCTGAGCGGTGCGTGGAATCATCTCGTCATCAGCGTCCAAAGAACCTCGAACAATCAGCTGCTGTACAAGTCGATCACTTTGAATGGGAAGACGGCGACGCTGAATCACTACGAGGCACCCGGAACCTCGAGTTGGAATGGCGTGACGATCAACTATCAACTCGACGGGAACCGCTATGGCACCCCGTATAACGTCTACCTTGACAAACTCAATTTCACCATCCAGTAGAGACAAAAGACGGACCTGTCTCCGGCAGGTCCCACAACCCAGAAGTCGCACCCTGCGGGGAGAAAGCATCGGTCCGGCTCGTAGGTGACCGTTCGTGCTGACAGCGACCGGCGGGGCGCGCGTCAAAGCTCAAAGCAAAAAATTGATGCGCTCGAAAATATCAGGTGGCAGCGGCCTAGCTTTTCTGGCTATCGAATCAATACACACCCCAACCACGACCATGATGGCCGCCACGTCTCCGGTCTCATCATTTGTCATCTCATGAGAAAAGCGGACCGATTTTTCTTTTCCTTCGAGGAGCGAAGAGCGAATCGTCAGCAAGTCCCCGGAACGTAACTCCCGCTTGTATTGGATATGTTGTTCGACGGCCACCAAACCAAATCCCTCTTTTCGTAGTCGCGATGGGGTTGCTCCGAGAGCGGCCAAGAGCTGCCACGTTGCCTCGTCAAACTTTCCTACGTACCACATCACATTCATGTGGCCCATGTGGTCGCAGTGCCACGGATAGACCACTCCACGGTAGGTAATCATCGGTTCGGCCATGTTGAAGCCCTGCAGGCGTTAAGCCAAGTGCGTGCACAATGATGCCAGATTCCGGGTCTTTCCGTCCGGGGTACGAAGTACATCAGACAGGGAAGGTGTGGAACGCCGGTTCGTCAGTGGCATTGACCAAGGCCTCTCCCAGAGAAAACCGCAGGGCTCTGGGGATAATCCAACCGAGACACGAAAGGAGGAATGTCTATGACAAGGGCATTTCTGTTCGGTTTGATCCTCCTGGCCACCTCTGTTTGGGTACACGCCCAAAGCCAATATCCGCAGACGAGTTCCGGTCAAAGTGAAGCGACTGCTTCAGGCCATACCACCGTAGAAGGCTGCTTGCAAGGTTCAGCCGGGAACTACACCTTGACCGACAAGAAGGGAACCACGTATCAACTTCAGGGCGAGACCTCCAAGCTGAGTGCCCACGCAGGCCACGAGGTCCAAATCACCGGAACAACGGCGGCCGCAGCATCCAGTGCCTCTAACCCGACGACCGGAACGGCGACGGGCGGAACACCTCAAGCGATGCTAACGGTTGAGAAAGTTAAGCATGTTTCTGAAACCTGCAAATCAGCTACCCCCAAGTAGCACAGGCTCGACAAAAAACCTCTTCGTCTATCTTCTTTCTTGCAGGGCCGCCATCGATAGCGGCCCTGCTTTCGGTTCTGAAGTCGCGGCGGCAACCAGGCTTTGCACCTGCCTTCGCAATCGAGGTCTGCCTGGTTGACCCTCTCTTGCCTCGCATCCGGTGACGAGCTTTGCTACACTGCGATTTTTCTTTGGGTTCGGAAAATGAATTGGGTCAGGGGCAGGCGCAATCATTGCCCGGGTTTTTGGCTTAATGCGGCCCAACCGCTTTGTGAGGGTTCCATGAACAAACGCAACCTTTTTGTTATGTCGCTGTTTTTGCCGTCTCTGGCCATCTGTCTACTGGGGCAGGGGTACGAGCCCAAATGGGATTCGGTCGATAAACGGCCCACACCCGCATGGTTCAGCGACGCCAAGTTTGGGATCTTCATTCATTGGGGCACCTATTCGGTTCCAGCCTACGCCCCGGTGATTCCTGGCAAGCTTGCCTATGCCGAGTGGTACTGGCATGCCATGACCAAGGGGCGAATCGATCCGAACGCCGACCAACTAGAAAAGGGTACTTGGGCCTTCCATCAAAAAGTCTATGGCGGGGATTTCCACTATCAGAACTTCGCTACTCAGTTCAAGGCGGAATTGTTCGATCCTGACACCTGGGCTGAAGTGCTGGCTGGGTCCGGGGCCAAGTACGTTGTGCTTACTTCCAAGCATCATGAGGGCTTCGCATTGTGGCCCAGCAAGGAAGCTTCGCTAACCTGGGGACGTCCCTGGAATGCGGTTGAAATCGGGCCGCGGCGAGACTTGCTCGGCGATCTTTCCGAAGCGGTTCGCCGCAAGGGAGTACGCATGGGTTACTACTATTCGCTGTATGAGTGGTATAACCCGATGTGGCTTTACGACAAACCTCGCTATGTTCGGGAACACATGTTCCCTCAGTTTAAAGATCTCGTCAGCCACTATAAGCCCTCCATTATCTTCAGCGACGGCGAGTGGGAAATGACGTCAGCGGATTGGCATAGCCCGGAGCTGCTTGCATGGCTGTTTAACGATTCTCCCGTGAAGGACGAGGTGGTCGTCAATGACCGCTGGGGCAGCGATACGCGCCACAAGCACGGCGGGTATTGGACAACGGAATACACCGCCGGGATGAGCGGCAGTGACCACCCTTGGGAAGAAAGCCGTGGAATGGGGGTGAGTTATGGCTACAACCGCGCCGAGAATCTGAACGTGTATCACTCCGGCAAGGAATTGATCTTCATTCTGGTGGATACGGTCAGCAGAGGCGGCAACCTATTGCTCGACATCGGGCCGAGAGCGGACGGCGCGATTCCCGTCATCATGGAACAACGCCTGAAGGAAATTGGTGACTGGCTGAGAATCAACGGCGAAGCAATCTACGGCACCCGGCCTTGGAAAAATACGCGCCAGTGGACAGCCGGCGAAGTTCCCAAGGTTGAATACAACAAGGAATACTCTTCCGCTTACGACGTCACTCGGTTGATCGAGAAGCCCACCGCGGCGAGGGCATCCATCGCTGCATTTTTTACCACCAAAGGCAATAGCATCTACGCCATTTTGCCGCAATGGTCCGGGCACAACTTGGTTATCAAAGAAGTGGATAATGCCAGGTCAGTCGGTCTCCTCGGGTCTCCGGCACCACTTAAGTTCAAGCCATCGAAGGCGGGGTTAAGCATAGAACTCCCGGAGTTGCCAGAGGAACTCCGAGCACAACCTGCGTGGGTTCTGAAGATTAGCCGTTGAGAAGATCGTTCGCGGCATGGATTCGTCGAAATGAGTGCCGTAGCGTCTGCCGGATGCTTCGTCTGGGGATTCCATCTACGCAGGCTTGTCCGGCCTAATTCATGCAACCCCAGCAGCGGCGATTCCCACGGCGACGCCCTGTGGTCCCTTCCTCAACCAGAGTCTAAGTGAAAGGCGCAAGCCAGCACTGGTAGATCTAGCAGCCGAATAGCCGTGTTGCTGGCCTCTGGAGATCGATGAACGCCTCTTACCTGTAATTGTTTTCAGTTCCTGGTCCTGCTTGTTGATTGTTATGTCTAACCACTGGACTAACTTTTCGTGTTTGGGCAATCAAGAGCTGGGGCGCTTGGGCGAAGAATCGCCTGGAATCATAGATTGCCGGTGGGGTTCGTGCTCCTGGTTTCCCTTTGTGTCCCTTCGCTGGGGGAAGATGTGCCAAGAATCGATTCCCCGCCCAGGGAATCGAACGCGGCGAGCCCTGATCCTGATCCGTCTCCGCAGTTTGACAACAATCCCGCTACCTCTTTTAAGAATTCGTCTTTGGAGATCCCTGGAACGCAAGTGCAATGGAAACCGCTATTGAACTCTTCTTTGCTATACCTCGGGACCATGCATGCTTTTCGAATAGCCACAGAGGAAGGCACAAGGAAAGGGCTACACAACAGCGTAGCGGGTGGATATTTCAAGGCCTTAGGAGCGATGCATGGATGGTCGGATGGCGATTCCTATTATGAAAACTATTTGGGCCATCCACTCGAAGGTGGGGTTTCAGGATATATCTGGGTTCACAATGATCTTCGTTATCGAAAGGTGCAATTCGGAGCCGATCGAGACTACTGGATGAGCCGCTTGCGCGCCTATGCATTCGCGTGGGCATTCAGTGAACAGTTCGAAATCGGGCTCCTCAGTGAGGCCTCAGTGGGGCAAGTCCAGCGCTATTGCTGCGCCTACGGTTTTGTGGACCACGTAATCACTCCCAATGGCGGCTTGGTGTGGATGATGGCCGGGGACGCTCTGGACCGCTATGTTACAGTTCCGATCGAAAACAAAACCAGAAATCCTGTTGTTCGTAGTCTCCTTCGCAGCGCTCTCAATCCCCCGCAGACCTTTGCCAATCTGATGATGCTGCAACTGCCGTGGCACCGCGACAATCGTGCTGGGGTGAGGGAGTATGACGGAGAGATGTACCTGCAAAGTTCCAAGAATTTGATGGCAGCCCTCAACGACAGGAATGCAGAACAACTCGACGTGGTTCCTAAGTTTGAGATCGCCGCTTTGGTGCCAAGTGTGTTGAGGCTGGGCAACCTCAGTTGTGTGGGAGGCGGTGGAACGGCAGCTTTTCGCACGAATGATTTTTGGCAATGGACTCTGGAAGTGAGCGGCTGCACCCTGGGGGTGTCGCTGCCAGGATATAAGAGTGGCGACTCCCTGACGTTTACAACTGGACCGCAATGGATTGTTCATACGGCAGGCCGATGGAGCCCGCACGCCCATTTCCGCGTGGGTGGACAAAAAGTCACAGAGCAAAAGACCGATCCACAGAAGCGACAGCAAGTGCTCTCCCAGCTGCCGCCTGGCGCCGATGCCAGCAGCTACAACAGCTTGTTTACCGAGCATTGGGAGAGCACAGGCCTATCAATTTCCGCCGGCGGGGGCTTGGATCTGGCAATCAATCGTGGTTTGGCGCTGCGAGTTGCCAACGTGGAGTATTTGCACTCATGGCTGGGAAACTTGAACGGACATAATTTCGATCGGGGATTCCGTTTTACCGCTGGCTTAGTCGTGAGAGTTGGGAACTGGTAACGGTTTACGGCAGAATTCCAATTCATGGCCGGATCCAGCGTGTTCTGCTGAAGCACAGGCGGCTCGTTCACTCCCGCATTGAAAGCCGAATTATGGCAAAGCGCTTACATAGCACGGGCCGTGTGTCGGCTGAACGGGTGGGGTGGGTGGGGTGAGATTGGGTTTTCCTTCAAAATCAAAGAAAAAGCTGATGTCCGGCTGGGCGGCATCACGTTTTGTGAGCGAGGGAAGTCCGTAACGAATTTCGATAAAGCGAAGAATTGCGGTTGAATCGATGGGTGTGTGGTCTACGTAATGTTCCTTTGCGAAGGGTGAAATCACCAGATTGGGAATGCGGAAGCCGGTGTAGATGAAATCGCAGGTCGGACCTGACTTCTGAGCGCAGGTATCGTTGGGGCCCAAAATCGGAGGAATTCCGTCGGGTGAAACGGTTTGTACGGGCGGAACATGGTCGTAAAACCCCCCACCCTCGTCATAGATTAAGAAAAATACGGAGTCTTTCCACGCCGTGCTGCTCATTAATGCGTTCACGATGCTGGCGACGTAGGCCGCACCCTTTTGCACGCTGTTGCCTGCTCCAGGATGCTCGTCGAGGCCTTCCCTCGCATCGCGTTCGATGAATGCCACTTGGGGCAACGTTCCATTGGCTAGATCGCTGAAATAGTCCGTCATGGGGGCGATCTTGGTGCCAACGGACTTGGCGTAAACCGGAAAGGGGCGAAGAGAACTGCCTTTCGGGTAGTCCTGCACGTAGTTCTTCCAGCTTATCCCGGCAGTGTCCAATTCATCGAAGATCGTAGGAACATTTGCTTGCACCAATGGTTTGTTAATCACGCCGTGTGAGGTAGCCGCAACGGCATACATCCGGTTGGCCGGCGTATTACTCATGACTGCGGAAAACCAACGATCGGAAATGGCAAATTGCGTTGCCATGAAATAGTAGTAAGGAAGATCGGTTTCGTCGTAGTAGCCCATGACCCGTTGCCCGTTGATGTCGAATCCCCCACTGTGCCGGGAATTGTTACCGGCGGAGTTTGCGAAGCCATCCATCAGCGATACCGCGGAGGTTGGCGCCGAATGGTTCCAGTCATTATGGCTTTCATTCCAGAACGAACTCAGATCCTCCGTGCACATGGACACCATGTGGAATGGTGTAAACGAAGTGGAATGGTCATAGGCCAGCTGTGAAGCATCTGGCGGTGTTACATCCACGTCAGTGCTTAAACCCAGAGACTGACGATACTTGTTCAACTGCCCAAAGTAGTGATCGAAGACCTGGTTCTCTTGCATCATGAAAACAATGTGGTTGATGACCTTGGGATCGGGCGTATCTTGCGCCTGGCTAGGTTGGGTCACGGTGGCTTTCCCTGCGCCGCAACCAACTAGAGAAAAACAGCCCGCCGCAACGATGGTAGCGAATCTCTTATCCATGTCTACTCCTTGCATTCGGTTGCGCACGCACCCATCGATTGCCTAACTGAAGGATGTGCTCTCCTGACTCTTATCTCTCATCGCAAACGTGCATACACCTGGTATTTTGACCAGCAGCACCTCTGCTTAGGTCTGACGCCGAGTGGGGGACCCCCTACGGATAGAAGCTAGGACTAGAAGGCAGCGCTTAGCGCGCGGCGGGAGTCTCGGCTAAGGAATGGTCGGGGTTTAGCTGCCTGAAGCGGAGCGAAAGACGATGGTGTCCTGCGTCCTGTTTTTCCACCTGCCGCCCCGGCCGCGGTAGTACTGGACGGCGGAATGGATGGTGGAGCCCAAATAGAAGAGTGTGATGAATGGCAGGAGAGGAGCCCAAAGACGCGACCGTCGAAGGAAGTCGAGAGTAGGAATATAGCTCAAACTCATCAACACCCATGCTGAGAAGGCCAAGGCCGAACCCCATCCGCCCAGGAAAAGGAGCATCGGGGGCGCAAGGAATACGATCGTAAGTGAGGCGATACTGGCGAACAGCCGAGGGATCGAATGCCGTAATTGGTAAAATGCGGTTCGCGAAATCATGGCGCCAAGTTGCGTAAACCCGCCATATTTCCGCAGGCTGCGAGCATCTTCTGTCCAACCGAGTTGAATCCTCCCAAAGCTCTTAATCTTGCGAGCCAATGCACAATCGTCGATCAGTTCGTTGCGGATCGCGGCGATTCCTCCGATCTGCGCTAAAGCCCTGGCCCGCACGAGAACGTTGCCGCCTGCCGCCGCCGCCGTATTATGTTTTGCGCTGCGCACCCAATCCGGGGGGTAAAGCATGAAAAAGTAGAAGAGGAATGCGGGCAGAAGAGCACGCTCAGCGAAGGTCGAGCAATCTAGCTTCGGCATCAAGGAGAGTAGGTCAAGGCCCTCGAGTTCCGCGACCGCAACCAGCGAAGTAAGGCTAGCTTCCTCGCGTACGATGTCCGCGTCACTGAACAGGAAGTACTCAGGTTCTAGTTCTGTTGCCTGCTGGACGCCTTGGAACAGTGCCCACATTTTGCCCGTCCAGCCTTGGGGAAGGGGCGCGGATGAGATGACGCTCACCCGCTTCCGGGAGCTGCGGGCGACTCCTAGAGCTATTTCAACCGTGCGATCAGTGCTGTGATCGTCAATCACAAGAATCTGTAGAAGCCCTGAATATTCCTGTCGAACTAACGATCCGAGGGCCTGTTCTATCAGTGTGGCCTCGTCGCGTGCTGGAATGATGGCCACCACGCTCGGCGGCGTCGAGGCGGTTGCGACACCTTGGCATAAGGGCATTTTGGGGAAACGCCAGAAATGCCCCCTTGCGAACGTCAAATACAACCATGCACCGAAGGCAGTGGCGGCAACCGATGAAAGAAGAGTGTGCGATAGAGACATGGAACTACAAGCGTTGCAGCTCGCACGTGCTACTCAGGATTGGGGTCTCGACCATGCGGAACTCACATTTGACTCACGATCACCTCATACCCGAAGAGCCTTGCGAACTGTCAGAAGTGCCAGAGTCCTGCAGCTGTTCCTACAATTTGCAAGAAGTTGTATGAGCGAAAGAGCCGCGTAGAGCGACCTAAACTTTACATCGACGGGGACAACTTCCGAGTGAGTTCCTGCTTCAAGTAGATTAGAGGTTTTCGCGCGTGGGTCGTCCTCGAGTCCGGGTGCTGGTGGTTGATGATTACGAACCTTGGCGGCATTTCATAGTCGCTACTCTGCACGGACAGCCGGAGTTAGATGTGATCGGGGAGGCATCTGATGGATTGCAAGCAGTGAAAAAGGCCCAGGAACTTCGGCCGGACTTGATCCTCTTGGACGTCGGCCTACCGACCGTAAACGGCATTGACGTTGCCCGCAGAATTAAGGCGGGCGCAAACGACACCACAATCCTTTTCGTAAGCGAAAACCGCTCCCGCGACATAGTAGAGGAGGCCTTGAAGACCGGAGCGGGAGGATACGTGATCAAAGCCGAAGCAAGCTCTGATCTTTTGTCTGCCGTCCGCGCAGTGCTCGCAGGTGGTCGTTTCGTGAGCGCTGCCCTGTGCGGCTGGGTTTTTGTGGCAACCGGAGTCCACGGCGCCCAGGTTTACATTTCATCTCTGCTTATGTTGCTTGCTGGGATTCGTTGATCTGGTTTTGGTCTACTTCGATCCCTGGAGCCATCCCCGAATTTGCCAGAACCTGCCTGCGTTTGAAGCATTTGCCGCGGAGTTCGAGAACCTGCCAATGATTCTTTCCACAAGACCGAGCTGTCGGGTCAGAATTGGGGACGTCCAGATAGGTACCAGCAGCCAGTCTGTTAATACTGTCAGTTCCTCGATTGCTGAGAATAGAGCAATATCACCCTCAAGCGAACTGCAACCGAACCGCCCCTCTTTCTTCCTCCTCAACCAAGCAGACGGGAGGGGCGGTTTACCTAGATCAAAGTCCCCTTCATCCCAAGGCCTTCCACATAAGTACGATTGCGCGCGCTATCGCGGTTGATTTTATGCAGTCCCCTGATCGAAGGGTGAACTTCTCGTTTACCGGACCCGCTAGATCCCGTCACCAATCTCGGGCCTTCTGCTGCGCTTGGGCTGGGGGTGATTCGACCTGAGAAGGGTTTTGCCTGACTGCTCAAGTTCAGTGCCGGCATGAGAACCGCATGTCGCAGGGCCGAGGGTGCAAAGATTCTGAATTGATCCGGCCTTGAGGATATACAAAGCAGCCACAGGCGGTGAAGGTCGGACTTACGACAGTTGCTGATCGAAAAAGAACGACGAAGAAGAACTTCACTCTATTCGTAGCTGGGCCGCTCCCGGAACGAATTTTTGCCCATTGCATCTTCCGTTTCTTTGCGGTTGAAATCCGACGCCCCAAATCGTCCCTCGCACCAGGGGCACCTGAAAACGTTGTGGTCGACGATTTGCTCCTGCGGCTCTAACAAAGCAGAACAGTAAGGGCATGGTATCTGCTGGGTTGCGTGGGATGCGGGGGGCTCTCGCCACGGCTTGAGCGTCCCATGGCTATGCAGGCGGTCAATTTTCAGAAACAGCTTCAACAGTCGGACCGGATCTCGTTCGATAACCGCCTGCTTGCAAAGCTCCTGCCAATCCTTGAGCGTAGCCTCGCGCATGCGCGTATCCTCCTCAAGCTCCCAAGGTCATTTGTTTTTGGAAACAAAAACACTGTCAGATATGACAGCCACCCGGAAGAAGCTAATTGCAGAGAATTGTCTGATTTTTGACCTTTCGACCCATTGACTTTCCTTCCATCTGGGCTGATCAAATCACAATGCATTCTGAGTCTTTTGACAGTTCGAATGGGGCCCTCCCACGCTTCAAATGGTGAAACCCATCGAAATGCAGCATGGCCTGCCATTTCGTTTTCCCCTAGCAAGAAAGATGAAGGGCCGAAAACACGAGGTCTCTTATGACTTGGATGCTCAGTAATTGGGTCGAACGGCGGGCTGCAAAAGAACAACACTTGGCAAGTGCCGCTGAGGTCTGGAGAAAAGCCCAAGCGGCTGTCACCCATGCCTCCGATAGCCTTCGCAGATACTATTCCGCGGTGGCCACGATTCGAGTTATCAAACAAGGCAGTGACGAGCTGGTCCTCGCGATCTCGAAAAGCACGTCTCCCAACCCAGGGCTGAGGAGTGCTGAGGTAGGCACCTGCCTGGTTTCGCTAAAGTTTTCTCGCGAGGGTCCTCAAAGTCCTCAAATTGTGCTGACAAGCAATCGTGGCCGCCAAGAAAGGTTTGCAATTGAGGCAGACTGTGATCACGCCTACCTTACCTCTCAAGGCAGGGAGCTCTTTTATGACGAGTTCTCCCGGCTCGTTTTAGAGGACTCCTTCTTCAGCCTGTCGGGTGTGACATTGGCGGCGGCTAAGCGGGACCCGGCCGCCGTCCTCGAATATGTGAATGAGCTGGTGCGAGCCCTGGACTCAGAGCGAGACTGCACACGCGGAGATCCCGCGACGAGTCGAGGAAATGAACGCGGAGCGGCTTAGGTTACCGTCCACGTTCACGATCGCAAGCGCTCTCGCCGCTCCGCCCTACTCTCGGAGCGGCGAAGGCGGGGTCCTGGTGTCACACTCAGTGGGCGGCTGCCTGCTTGAGCGCGGAAAGAAATGGTTCTGCGGCACTTGTCGGTTGTGTTTGGCCCTCCAAAAGGGCTTGCAACGTGCTGCTTTCTCCATAAGTAGATTTGATGGTGTCTTGATCGACGCTTAATTTCGAGCCGCCAACGTCGAATCCTGCGAATGCTCCTCCGGAATTGGAGTAGGAAAGAACTGGAGCCTTCCAGCCAGTCTCGGCCGTAGATGCGGCTTCACCGGTAGGCCCTGCAGCTACCGCTTCCGCTCCCAGATCCCAATGCCCCCCTTCCAGTTCTTGTTTCCCTTGATTGTTCATGAGAAGGACGATGTCCTGCTCAACGGCACCCGCTTGCAGGCCGATGCTGGCGCCGGTCATGCTGATGAATCCCGGAGCACTCCATCCCGTGGATGTTCGGCAGCTAACTACGCCATTGCCGTGTTTTGCGCCAACGATGAACCCACCCTTGGCCATTCTAGGAATGACCGCCACGCACTTTGCCGACTTCAGTACTTGGGAGGGAATCTCTTTGGTCGAGGACATTTTCGAAATGACCTGAGCCGCAGCGCTTAGCACTTTCTCTGCATCCGCCGCAAAAGCCATTCCAGACAGCGTTGCTGCGCACACTACGAAGACCAACAGTCGTTTCATTCGGTAACTCCTTGGAGTTGATTCTGGTTGCGAATCAGTTGTTAGCTTTGTTTTTGAATCAGGATGGCGACATAGAGACATACGACCTCGAGCTGCGTATGCGGCGGCAACAGGTACTGAATTTGGTATGCCATATCGAGGGACTGGGCAAAACTGCGAGAATTCACAGTCATGCCATTGGACAGACACCAGCGTGCGCTCTCACCCAGCACTCGCCATATCGTTCAGTGTTTCCCGGATCACAAAAGAGAGACTCAATGTTGGAACTGCGAAGAACGATTGCCAGCGCGTTCGAAGCGGCCTCCTATTTAGAATTGCCTTGGCGGGCGTTCGCCCTGGCCTAAGACCTACGCAGCACTTGAGCGGCCGCGCTGGGGTATTTCTTGGATGTCGATTTGCACGTCTTCGGCTCGTTCGCTGAAAAACGCTCTGTAAACCAAGCCGCCCCCCGCCCCTCCGGCCAATGGAGCCAGCCAGAATAACCACAACTGCTGGATGGCCCATCCACCGACGAGAATTGCCGGCCCGGTGCTGCGTGCAGGGTTGACGGATGTGTTGGTGATGGGAATGCTGATGAGGTGAATGAGCGTCAGGGCAAGACCAATTGCTACCGGTGCCAAGGCTTTCGGTGCTCGCTTGTCGGTAGCTCCCATAATTACCAGCAAGAAGAAGCCGGTGAGGACAATCTCTGCCAGCAGGCAAGAGAAAAGAGAATAACCGCCAGGCGAATGCGCTCCGTAGCCATTGGACGCAAAGCCTCCGGTAACGCTGAAATCGGCCCTTCCGCTAGCAATTACGTAAAGGACACCCGCTCCTGAGCATGCCCCCAACACCTGAGCGAAGACATACGGGATGAGTTCTTTTGCGGGGAACCTGTCCCCAATAACAAGACCAAGAGATACTGCCGGATTCAAGTGGCATCCCGAAACATGGCCGATGGCATATGCCATCGTCAGGACGCTCAATCCAAACGCCAAGGCTACGCCGGCGAAACCGATGCCGAGATTTGGATAAGCCGCGGCGAGAACGGCACTGCCACATCCGCCGAACACGAGCCAGAATGTTCCGATGAATTCCGCCACCGTTCGAGTACCAAGATTCATGGATTACTCCCCGCAGGATTTGAGCCTGCTTCAAGAAACACGCTGAGTTGCAGCAAGTGATGAAAGGATAGTCAGACGCAAGATTGGGAATAACTGTCAGTAGTAGCAGCCACCGCTCGCGCAACGCGCTCGTTTTTCAGAATGCGACTTTAGGGTAGAACTACACGTTAGTTCTGTAACGTTTGACAGTGTTTGTGAGCTTGTTCCTCCGATACAAACCTGATTAGCCCGCGAGCGTACCGCTGGCCGAACCGCTTCTCTGGCTTAAATCTCGGGGCGCTAAGTGGAGGGACAATGAACAAGATGAAAGTCATCGTGCTGTCACTGATGATCCCGATATCATGTCACTTGAACGCACAGATGTTTAAGAATATAGAGTTGTCGGGTGGCTGGGCGCACGTCACTGGGAACAATGGCTTGGACGGCTACAACCTGGGTGCTGCGGCATGGTTTTCAAAGAGGGTGTCAATAGCGTTCGACTTCGACAAGATTGCTGACACGACCTCGCTGAGTGCCTTCGCGCTTCAGAGCACTACGGGGTTGATTACGATTAGGAGTAGTATGCAAGACTACCTAATCGGCCCCAGAGTCTTTTTCTCCAAAAAAGACGTAAAGGTATTGCGTAGCCTACTGCCCTTTGCAGAGTTCCAAGTGGGTGGGTCTCACTTGAATACCAAGGTGAGCCAAGTGGGGGCCCTCAGCCAGAGCGCCTCAGACAACGCTGGCACTTGGTTGCTCGGGGGCGGGGGAGACTTCTTGCTTGGCGAGCACTGGTCTGGCCGCATTAACCTTGGGTTGATGCGCACGCACCTAAGCAATGCCGGCCAAAGCAGGTTGCGGACGCAGCTCGGGGTGGCGTACACCTTTGGCAGCCGCAAAGTGAAATAGTCCTCCTTCCCATGGGGCATGAATCGCCGTTCAATGCCGTTTTCGAACGGCGGTTCAACCCTCGCGCGGGCACCAACTGAAAACCGTAGCTTGGGTCGGGACGAATGGTTACCGACGGCGCACTCTTGCGCACGAAAAGTCGTTACACAAAACCATGACCAACAGGATTTTAGTCAGGCTTCGAACGCCGTGATGTGGCCGGTCAGAAGTTGGGCATCTGCAATATTGCTCCAGGGCCTTTCTAGTCGCCGTTATTAGTCGGCAGCACTTTCTTTCATTGAAATCTGCATTTCGACGGGCAGAAGAATGGCAAATGCCGATCCAGCTCCCGGCGCACTCTGAACCTTAACGCTGCCCCTATGTTGCCTTATGATTCCGTAGACGCTCGAGAGTCCTAGGCCAGTTCCTTGGCCGGCAGGTTTTGTCGTAAAAAAGGGGTCGAAAATCAAGGAGTGAAGTTCCTTGGGAATGCCAACACCAGTGTCTGCGACGGTGATAGACACTGAATCGGGCACTTTCTCCCCTTTCAGAGTTTCTACGCTTGGTTCCATTGCCGTCGAGATCCTCAATTCGCCACCGCGCGGCATCGCATCGAGCGCGTTCACAATGAGATTGATGAGCACCTGTTCAATCTGAGACGCATCAGCTTTGACCAGCGGTAGGTCGGGAGCTAAATCAACCTTGACTACCACATTGTCCCGAAACAGGGAGCTGACCAATTGAAGGACACCGGAGACCACATCATTAATTTTTAGGCGGTCAAAATGCATTTCCTGAGTTCTGCCAAACTGCATCAGCCGGCGTACGAGATCCGCAGCCCTGGCCGCCGCGACACTGATTTGATCGAGGTAAACGTGGCATTCTTCAATCGAGATGGCCTCTCCGCGAGCCCGTTCTGCGCTTAGCATGATCGTTTCCAGCATATTGTTCAGGTTGTGAGTCAACCCCGCAGCAACTGCACCGAGGCTTTCCATCCGCTGCAACTGCGACACAGCACGCCGAAGGCCCACTTCAACGCTTTCATCCACGGTTATGAGGATCACGCCCGACAAGCCCATGGCGGAGAACGGGTATGCCCAAACCAGGAGCCACTTGGAAGAGCCATTGGAGAAAATTGCGTGCACTTCTTGTGTTTCCACCCGCTCCCCGCGAAGTGCCCTCATTGCGGGATAATTCTCGACCCGGATTTCACGTCCAGCGGCGTCTTCGAGCCGATAGTGCGTGTGCCACTCCCGAAACGTAGCAGGGCGGTGCTCGGCGCCTCCCAGCAGGTCCAGCGCAATCTTATTGGCAAATACGAGATTCTGTTGCTGGTCGACGACGGCGAGGGCTACGCCGATTTCCTCAAAAATCGTTTCTAGCAGTCCTTCAGGGTGGAGTCCGAAGATCGGCATATCGCTCCAATTGCAGAGTACGAGTCCCAAGGGGTAGCGGAACTGTTAACTTGCTCAGTCTTCGTGTTGGCGAATGGTGTTCTTAAGGCGTTTGTCTCAGATGTTTTTGGGCCTACCTGCGGGCAACGAGTGACGCGCTGTTGCTTTTCTCAGTGGCGGGTCCGGTACGCTTGGTTGCACTCTTGATCAAGTCACGAAAGCTCCAAATCAAATGGAGAATCAAGTCGAGAGGGCACCAATGTCCGCCAATATTATTTCAATCATCATTGCCCCTTTTGTCTTGGTATCGAGCCTGATGGGGCAGACCTACACGTCGGTCGCGTACAAATACGCCAATATCAAGTTCCCAGGCGCAGCGTTGACAATTGCGAACGGAATAAACAATAACAACGTGATCGTAGGATCATTTTTCGATGCAAACTCTTCTGTTCACGGGTTTGTCTACAGAAAAGGGAAGTACATCCAAGTCGACTATCCGGGCTCCACGGAAACGGAGATTCTGGGAGTCAATGACAATGGAGCGATGGTGGGCACCTACCAGGTGCCAGGCCCGCTAAACTTCCACGGATTTCTGTTGCGCGATGGCAGCTTTACAAGCATAGATGCACCCCAAGCGCAATTTGGAACCAAAATCTTCGGAATCAACAAGGCGGGGACAATGGTGGGAAGCTTGGATGACACCCACGGCTTCATCCTCCGGGAGAGTTCCTTCACTATTTTTGACGCGCCCGGCCTAGCCGGCCAACTACCTACGACCCAGCTCAATGGAATCAGTAACCTCGGCTGGATTTCCGGACAGGTGCTTTCGGGGTCCTGGCGAGGGTTTTGGTTCAAAGGCAGCGATTTCGACTTCCTGGAAAGGCAGGGTGCGAGCGATAACCAGGTTGCAGGCATGAACGGCCGGGGAGATATTGTCGGATGCCATGACGCGATGTCCGGGTTTGTATCATTCCACGCTGAAAGTGGCGAGGTTCACGAACAGGGTGAGGCCTTTCCGCGCCAACAGAGTCTAGCGTCCTGTGCTTCCGGCATCAATTATGCCCGGGTCATTGTTGGCAACTACTTCCGAATCAATCAGCCAGCTGCCTTTATTGCGGTTCCGCAGCTCACTCTGAATGTCGCCGGCCCCCGGGATCACTCGGTTGTCAGCACTCCGGTGAGTTTTTCGGCGGCAGCCTCAGGATTGAGCTCCATTCAAGAGATTCAAGTATGGGTGAACTCAGTGAAAGTCCGGTTCGTCCGTGGGGCAATCTTTAACACAAAAGTGGCATTGCCAATTGGGGCAAACGAACGGGTGGTCCTGCAGGCAATCGATTCCAAAGGGACAAAAACAAAGGTTGTCCTGACGCTTACCGTTCAGTAGGCGGCCAAGAGGCGCAAAGGTACTTGCCAATACTTTCCATGCACAAACCGTCAAAAATGACAGTTATGAGTACTTGATCGAGCTGATATCCAGAGTAGAACGGACGTAGGGCAATTTAGCCGAACACCTTATTAGCCATCGCACCCGCTGGAGGGTCAAAATGAGAAAGTATCGAATTATCATTGCAGACGATCATGAAATAACCAGAATCGGGCTCAAGTCTATCCTCGCCAGTACCGGAATCTACGAGGTATGCGGAGAAGCCGGCGATGGGCATGAGGCCATCGAGAAAACATGCCAACTCAAGCCAGACCTCTTAATTCTGGATGTAGGCCTGCCCCAGCTAAACGGTGTAGAAGTCGCACGCCGCATCGAAATGGAGACGGCGCATACTTCGATTCTGATATTCACAGAAGTGGAATCAGAACGTTTAATGCTGGATGCATTGCGTCTTGGCGTAAAAGGGTTCATCGTCAAGTCCGAGAGCGCATGCGATCTTCTATCGGGGATCGATACCGTCCTTCACGGCAAGACCTGTTTTACCCCTCGCATTAGTCAGATCCTGCTGGACTTTGCCAGGCAAAACGGGCGTGCGGAAGTCTTGACCTCACGGGAGCGGGAGATTGTCCAACTCGTGGCCGAAGGACATTGCACCAAGGATGTGGCGCGGATGCTGGCCATGAGTGTGAAGACAGCGGAAACACACCGCAGCAATATCTTGCGAAAACTGCAGGTGCACACAACCGCAGAGTTGATCCTTTACGCGGTGCGGAACCAGATCGTGCACATTGAGCACGCACCTCAGGAGCTTTGCGTGCTGCCATTCGCCAAACCAGCACATTCAACCAGTCAAGCGTCCTCGCAGCTAGCAGCCACTGCATAGGGATGAATCTCCATGCAGCTAGCCCCAAATCTCGTACCCTCCAAGCCTGTGCGTTCGCCAAGGAGAGTTATTTGTGTCGACGATAATGAGTTCGTCCTTGAGATATTGCACTGGTATCTCGAGTCCCTCGGCTATGTGGTAACGCGGTGCGTAAGTGGGGAAAGTGCCATTGCGGTCCTAGAAAGGGAACTCCCTGATGCGGTGACGCTTGATTTCGAAATGCCGAAAATGGACGGGGGACAGGTAGCCCGGGCAATGAAGGAAAGAGCGCCACAAATACCCATCGTCATGTTTTCGGGCATCGAGAATGTGCCCCAGCAGACTCTCGACCTGGTCGATCGCTTTATAGCGAAAGACGCACCCAACGCGTTCGCACGGGTCGCGGCCGCTTTAAATTCTGTGCTGGCACCTTCAAAAAAGAGATCGCCAGCCATCCGGTCTTCGCAAAAACGACACAACGCAGCTTAGCAAGAGGCTGGATCGATCTCAAGGAGGCCTTGCCTCGCTTGGCAAACCATTCTTAGGCGGTACGTTTCAGAACAATAGCCGTCAGGTCATCTTGCTGCTGAGTTCCGTCAGAGAATTCCAAAGCAGCCTTATAGAGCGCATCGATAATTGCCTTGGGATTCTCTTGTCGCACCTGGCGAACGACTTGTTCCAGCCGCTCAGGGCCGAACTGTTGACCAGCTGTATTTTCCCATTCGCAGAATCCATCGGTGACCAGAACCAGTAAGTCGCCTTCACTCAAGTGGAGGTCCCGGGGCGGGTCCGCGCACAGTGCGGGAGCAATACCAAGTGGCAGAGCCTGAGCACCCATCGATTCCATCCTGTCTTCCCGGAACACATAGACGAAAAGCGGGCCGTGTCCGGCCGACAACAGTTCCACCCGGGGGCTATCGGGAGAACAAACCGCAGCCACAAGAGTCGCAAATCGGCCGGGCGCCAGATCTTCCACCAGTGCAGCATTAATTCTTCCCATAGCTGTCAGCAATCCATCCTGAATGCTCAGGTTAGCTCTGGCATAGGCCCGGCAGACGGCGGCTAGCATTGCCGGGCCGAGTCCGTGGCCGGTCACGTCTGCCAACATCAGAACCGTCTTGCCATTTGGAAACACTTGCCAATCATAGAAATCGCCGCCGGTTTCGTCTGCAGGAAGATTCCACCCGGCCACTTGAAATCCTTTGATCGTGGGTACCTCGCGGGGAAGCAAAGATTGCTGAATCGAGCGGGCCACGTTCATATCGTGCTGCAACCTTTCGGCACGACGTTTTGTCTCCGCTTCGCGAAGGGCGGCAGCCACGTATTTTTGTACTTCCCTTGCCACGGCTCCGGCGATTGCTCCGGCCAGCAGGAGAACGAATGCATAAGTAATGACTGCCCGTTCCGGCGATTGGATGGAAGCGTGAGAGTGCAGCTGGGGTCTCCAGCCTAGATAGTACGAAGCACAAAGGAACGATACTGCAGCCATGAAACCCGATAGCAGCGACGCGGATGGACTGAGGCGTAAGACGGAGAGGATGATAAAGAAGAAGAATGTGAGGACAACGGGATTGGCAAGTGGACGATAGGCAGCTGCAATGACCGAGCTCGTTAGCATGGCTATGCCCAAGGAGGGGATTGCAGATTCAAGAACGATGGGACTCAACCATACGAATCGGGAGACCGCCGATCGACTCTCTAAGGCACGCTTGATGCTGCGCAGCGCGAACAATTCATAGAAAACAAGCAACAATACGAGGATGGCTTGCGCTGCCAGGTGCGTCCTGTCTTCTTGGGCGTGCAGGACAAGCATGCGCACGGCCTGCAGCAGAAGGAGCGCGAGCACAGCTGCAATGACAACCATAATGCGAAGCCTTTCGCTTCGAAGTTGCTCCCTCTCGAAGGCAGGCGTTTCGACTTGCAGGCTATCTGAACCAAACATCTTCATAGATCACACCCAGGGTGTAAGTTTAGAAACCAGACCAAATGCGGCAAATGGAATACAGGCGGTCAGGCACGAGCACCGGCAAGAGATGCTATTCAATTTTGGCGATGCTGACTCGAGCCCCCAGCTTTTGAAGAGTTCTTCTCACGCTTGCCGATGAGTGCCCGTCCGACATCAGGCAGGAACTCTTTCACCACACCGAACCCCATATTGCTGACCATGGTGATTCCAAAACTGATGGCGGCATCTCCCGTAGAATGCTGGCTGGGAGGAAGCCAAAGCCTGGAGATAAAGGCTCCCGCTGCTACTCCCGCAAGTTGAGACACGGATGGATGACGGCTTCCATCATCATGTCTTGCCAGCAGACCACTCTCAAGAGCGTACCCAGTACGCGGCCAAAAGCCATTCTTTCCAGAATTGAAGTATCGGTTGTCTTCGTGCAGGCCGCTGGACAGCACAAATGTGACGCTTCGCTGGATGGAATACTGTCCCACGATGTTGGCAAATCGTTTTCCGTAACCTGCAGCTCCCTGCGGCCACTCCTTAGGCTTATGGTTCCACTGGTCCAAGCCCGCAGAAGACGCAGCTTTGAGGTAAGTGATGGGATTGACCATGCTTTTCCAGTAGATGCGAGTCCGCTCCCGCTGCGACATGGGTTCAAATTGGTCCGCGTTCTTCGTGCCAGCCATGTTGAGGTAGTTAAATACGAATTCAACTCCTCTCGACACTGACGAAGGTTTTGAATCTGATTCCCCGGGGCTCTGTGCATAGATCGCACAAGCGCACAGCAACATGAGGAAAAGGCAGGATCCGTAAAGAGGTCGCATGGTTTCGGGTCGAAAGTTACCTATCGTGGAGTCTTAATACGCCACCAAAGCACGGGCTCCGGCGCTTAACCCCTCCTACGCAATCCATGTTTCTCCCTTGAGTTCCTATGCGTGAACTGTAGCTTCTACCAGTGGTTTTCAGCAGAACGCTAGGAGCTGCCTCCGCCCATAGCCCCATCACCATCTTTTCGGCGGCTTGGGTTAGAGATTCTCTTCGTCCGAATAGGGCCCTAACGGAGCCGCAGATGCCCTCCCTCAAAAGAGCAAACCTAATAAGCCTTCAGACCTTGCGCAGTGAAGATGTTTCGGATCAGGTTCACCTGGGTCGCAAGCGGAGGCGAGAGGTCTTCCAGCTGGTAGTTCAACTTCAATTCCTTCCATTTAAACTTCCCCAATTGATGAAAGGGAAGAACATCGACTCTCTGAATGTTGCCCAAGCTGGCGGCAAACATGGCGAGTTGCTGGATATCCTCGGAATTGTCCGTCAGCCCTGGGACGAGCACGAACCGCAGCCAAACCGGCCTTCGCAAGCGCGACAAGCGAGAGGCGAAGTTCAGAACAGGAGCGATGTCCATCCCGGTCAGCATCTTGTGTCGATCTGCAGACCAGCTTTTTATATCCAGCAACACGAGATCGATTTTGCCCAGTTCCTCATCGCTGAGCCGTTCTCCGAGGGCGCCGTTGGTGTCCAGGGCGGTGTGAATTCCCATGACATGCGCCGCCGACAAGAGCCTGACGGCGAAGCGATCCTGCATGAGCGGTTCGCCGCCGCTTAGGGTAAAGCCTCCCTTCATGACCTTGAGGCCGTGCCGGTATTTCTCCAATTCCTCGGTGGCCCGTGCTACGGTGACGGGAGTCCCGTTGACCAGATTCCATGTATCAGGGTTGTGGCAATACAAACATCGGAATTGACAGCCTGTGGTCCAGGCAACAACTCGCACGCCGGGACCATCCACTGTGGACCCGGTTGTGAAGGAATGCAGAAAGCCCATCTCGCCGGTTGCGAGAGCTCGCCTGATGTCAGACTCAGGAACGTCACGGGCGCGATCCACTCTGAGTTCGTAGGGGCTTTTCGCCTCAAGCGCGTTTTCTTGCGTCTGCTCAACCCTCATGAAGACCTCACTCTCCGTGGAACGTGCGGTTGATTACGTCCATCTGTTGATCCCGCGTGAGGCGCACAAAGTTGACGGCGTACCCCGAAACCCGAATCGTCAGATTGGGATATTTGTCCGGGTGATCCATGGCGTCAATCAACATTTCTCGGTTGAGCACGTTCACATTCATGTGATATCCCGTCGCGCTGAAGAAAGCATCGAGAATGTTGCGCAGGTTTTCAATGCGGTCTTCCGGGCTTCTTCCTAGGCTCTCGGGGATCAAGGTGGAAGTCAGTGAAATGCCATCCGCTGCATCGCGGTAAGGAATCTTTGCCACCGAAGCCGCGGATGCGTGAATTCCGTGGTTATCTCGTCCATGCATCGGGTTTGCGCCGGGAGCGAATGGTTCCCCGTGCCGGCGGCCATCCGGCGTGTTGCCAGTGCTTTTTCCGTACACCACGTTGGAAGTAATCGTCAGTACCGATTGCGTGTGCAGAGCATTGCGATAAGTCGGGTACTTCCTTAATTTGTGCATGAATGTGCTGACCACCCAAGTGGCAAGCTGGTCCACTTTGTTATCGTTGTTTCCGAACTGGGGAAATGTGCCTTCGATCTCATAGTCCGTGACCAGGCCTGTCTTGTCGCGCAGGACCTTAACTCTTGCGTAGCGAATGGCGGAGAGACTGTCGGCGATCACCGAAAGCCCGGCGATGCCGAATGCCATCGTGCGCATAGGGGCATAGTCGTGAAGAGCCATCTCCAGGCGTTCATAAGCGTACTTGTCGTGCATGTAGTGAATGACGTTCATGGCATTGACGTACACCCCAGCGAGCCAGTCCATCATGGTTTCGAACTTGGCCAGAACGTCATCGAAGTCCAGGTACTCGCCTTGTACCGGAGCGAGTGTCGGGCCGACTTGCTGTCCGGTGATTTCATCCCGGCCCCCGTTGATCGCGTACAGGAGGCATTTGGCCAAGTTGGCTCGGGCGCCAAAGAACTGCATTTGTTTGCCTACGAGCATGGGAGACACGCAGCAAGCAATCGCTCCATCATCCCCCCAGCTGCGGCGCATGATCTCGTCACTTTCAAATTGAATGGAACTTGTGTCGATCGCGACTCTTGCTGCAAAGTTCCGGAATGAGTCCGGAAGGCGGGGAGAATACCATATGGTTAAGTTCGGCTCGGGCGCGGGTCCAAGGTTGTTTAGCGTGTGCAGAAAACGGAAGCTGGTTTTGGTCACCAAAGGACGCCCATCATCTCCCATCCCCGCTATCGATTCGGTCACCCAAGTCGGGTCTCCGGCAAACAGAGCGTCGTATTCGGGAGTCCGGAGAAAACGAACAATGCGCAACTTGATGACAAAGTCATCGACAATCTCTTGTGCTTGTTCCTCTGTCAGCAGGCCGGCTGCGAGATCGCGCTCTAAGTAGATGTCGAAGAAGGTCGATGTCCTGCCCAGCGACATGGCAGCGCCATTCTGTTCCTTGACCGCTGCCAAGTAGGCAAAGTACAGCCATTGCACGGCTTCCCGAGCGTTTGTGGCTGGCCCAGAAATGTCAAAACCGTAGCTGGCTGCCATTTGTTGCAGCTCTTTGAGAGCCCGGATCTGCTCGGCCAATTCTTCACGATCGCGGATGATCTCGTCCGTTGACATCTTGAAGTCAAGGTCGCGCTTTTCATCCTGCTTGTGGTCGATGAGGCGGGAAACGCCATAGAGTGCCACGCGACGGTAATCGCCAATAATGCGCCCACGTCCGTAAGCGTCAGGAAGCCCAGTCAAGATATGCGAGCTGCGGCAACGTCTTATGTCGGCTGTGTATGCATCGAAGACAGCGTCGTTATGGGTCTTTCGATACTTCGTGAATGCTTCAACCACGTTCGGATCAGGTTCGAATCCGTAGGTCTTCAGAGCGGAGACGATCATCCGGAAACCGCCATTGGGCATAATCGCACGTTTCAGCGGAGCCTCGGTCTGAAGCCCGACGATCACTTCATGCGCCCGGTCAATGTAACCGGGTTTGTGCGCAGTGATCGAACTCGGAATGAGGGAGATATCGAGAACACCCTTCTTTCGCTCTTCTCCGAATAACGCTCCCAGCTTTTTCCAAAGCGCCTCGGTGCGAGCCGTGGCGGGTGCTAGAAAAGATTCATCGCCGTAATAAGGAGCATAGTTCTGCTGAATGAAATCGCGCACATCGATTTCTTTGTGCCAAAGTCCGGGGACGAAGCCGTTCCATGCCGCAACCGACTTGTCGGATGTGGAAGATCGCAAAACCGTGGTTACCATAATGACCTCCTTCTTAAGAACGAGTGAGCAGGTTCTAAGCAACCTTCCTAATGGAAGAAGCAGTCGCGACTCTGCCCGTTTCCCGTAAGAGAAGAGTGAGTGCAATCGCGATTAGAACTCCGACTAACATGGGGATAAATGCTGTCTGGTAGTGAGACAGGCTAACCCTGGCCGCTCCACCCGAGGAGTGGCGAAGCATCCAGGTGAAAGCGGGAGCGAGCAGCGCACTGAGTGAGAAATTCAGGAAAGTGATGACTCCTGTGGTTGTACCGCCCAGGTGAGGCGGATTTGCCTCCTTAATAACGGTGTACGGAATCATTGCCGCCCCAGAAGCAATCCCAGCTAGCAGCCCCACGGTGTAGGGTGGCAAGATTCCCGGTGGCGCAAACAGAATCCAGATCAAGCAGGCAAAAAGAAGCAGCGCCCCGCCGATAATGACAGGTTTGCGCCGTCCCATGCGATCTGAGATGAACCCCAGCAACGGGCAGCCGATAATCCAGCCGATGGAAATCGAGGAAGAACGAAAGACAGAGGCCGTGTATTCGAACCCGTGTGCTTCCTGCAAGTAGCGCACGCCCCAAATCATGGTGAAGATGGTGGTTGGAATAAACAAAAGGCCGGCGATGACTCCGCAGTATATGGATTGCGGATTCTTAAAGACAGTGACAAATCCAGAAATCATGCTCTCCCCGCCAGACTTCGGCGCCTGTTCGTTCCCTTCGGCGGGAAGCAGAATGAGTAACAGGGCAGCAATGCAAAAACCGGCGACACCGATGTAAAACCAAAATGTGTTGCACGATACTCCTCCATTTATGAGGGGACCAACAAAAAACTGGCCGGCTGCTCCGCCCGCCATACCGAACATTTGCGTAGCTCCGATCAGGGTGGCCGCCTTTGAGAGAGGAAATCTTGTGCTGGCAATATAGATTGCGCCCACTGGCGCAAAGCTCCCAGCAGCCCCTTGAATAAGCCGCCCGAGACTGGCCGCGCTGCTATTTCCGGTTGCAAACATCAGCCCGCCGAGGCCGGCCATAGCGGCGGCGATGGGAACGATCTTCCTCGGACCCAGGCGATCCATTCCCACTCCCGCTGCCAGACTGAATATGGAATATCCGTAGTAGAAAAGCCCCACGATCGAGGCCACCCCAAGTGCGCTCTCACCGAGTGAGGCGGAGAGTTGGGGCAACATCACGGATGGAGCCGCGCGTTGTACATATTGATAAAAGTAGAAAAGCGCGGCAACCACCCAGGCGACCCAAGCGGTATTAACGAGCATGCCGGCGCCGGGCTTGCTTACAGGATTGATCGTGGCGGCCATGGAACTACCCAAAGAGGCTTCGCTAGTTGAATTTGCTTTTGGTCAGCAGAGCACCAGCGACACTGCCAAGCCGCCTTCCGAGGTCTCCTTATACTTCGCGTTCATTTCTTTCGCGGTCAACGCCATCGCGGTGATAGTTGTGTCAAGATCGACCCGGCGTTGTTCGGGGATTTCTTCACTCGCGATGCAATAGCCAGTCCACGCCTTTACAGCTCCGTAGGCGCAGCGTTCGATGCACGGAACTTGCACATATCCGGCTACCGGATCGCAGGTCATTCCCAAATGGTGTTCAAGAGATGATTCCGCCGCATTGGAAACGACCTTTGGCCTGCCATCGAGCGCCTGGGCAATCATGGCCGCCCCCATGGAGGAGCCGACGCCCACTTCCGCTTGACAACCTCCTTCGGCGCCCGACAGGGTGGCGTTGTGCTTGCACAGGTAGCCGATTGCGGCCGCGGCGAGGAATCCTTCCCGAATTTTCTGCGGAGGCGTATTGAGGTCGCGCAGCGACTTAAGAACGGCTGGAATGATCCCAGCGGAACCCGCGGTGGGGGCGGTCACGATGATATGGCCGCGGGCGTTCTCCTCGCCCATGGCGAAACCGTAGGACGCCACTTGGGTCACCGCCCGCGCTGCACCACCCTTGCTACTCTTTTTCAAGTTCCTCTGCATCGCGGCTGCCTTGCTTTGCAGCTTGATAGGGCCCGGAAGGACACTGTCGACCGATAACCCCGTGTCGACACCCCGAACCATTACTTCTGCAACCTGATCAAGGAACTCCCAAATGTCCTTTTCGCTCTTGCCGGATATCTCCATCTCATTGATGAGCAGAATCCGCTGCAAAGGGATCTTGTCATCGATCAGGTATTTCTTGAGTTCTTTGGCATGTTCGTAGGGATACTTTGGCTGGCCTTTGTCTGGTGGCTTATATCCTTTCCATTCGATGAACCCGCCACCGACCGAGTAATACTCCAGTTCATAGAGAGTCTCGCTGCCCGCGAGCAGCCGGGCAGTCATGGTATTGGGGTGCGGGAAGTCGCCTTTGGTCGCATCAAAGATGATGTCCTTCAGGGTCAAGTTGAGCGTCGTTGGACCAAGGGTGAGCTTGTGGACCTCATCCGGGTTGTTGGCCAAGCCATCGAGAAACTGCGGCGGGCAGGTGGCGGGTGCCTTTCCGAGCAGGCCGGCGAGTGAAGCTCTATCGGTGCCGTGTCCTTTCCCGGTTGCGCTGAGACTTCCAAACAGATGCACCTTCAGTGCCGTTGCCCGCTTGAGCTGAGCTTCCGGCAGTTTTGAAACGCGTTGGAAGAAATCGTAGGTAATTCTCATGGGTCCCATGGTGTGGGAGCTCGATGGCCCGGGGCCCATTTTGTAGAACTCCTCCAAAACAGTCATGATCGGGCCTTTCGACTGTTTCACAACTTCCAGGTCTCCCGCGAGCGGCGGGGCAGGGGCTGCTTGCGAAGATTCCTCGACTGCGGTTTCGGAGGACTTCTTGGACGTGCATCCGGCTAGCAAAGCTGCGGCTGAGGCGCCTAGCACCGTACCACCAAACTGGCGCCGGCTGATCTCGATCCGTGGCTTTGGTGGGGCGGGGCTCGTACCACACGTCGTACATGAATTGTCGGCACACGTACCACAGGGAGTTGAATTGCCGATGATGTTGAGTGAAGGCGCCATATCGATTCTCTCAAGCTCCTAGCTGCTTCAAGTCGGAGATCTTGGTGCACAGCTGCGCAACGCTTGGTTGCGGGCAGGCGTGAGTAAAAACTTTCATAGGGAGCTTTGAGGCAGAACTGTTATTTCTTTCAGGGTTCCAGGTCTTATGTTCCCAGGGCCGGACATTCAGCTAATTTCAGTTCGGGAATTTCAGACGCTGGGGGTCCCTATGTTCCTTGCCCTTGAGAACTCCACGCAGCGTGACCCGTGCGTAGTGGAGCTGCGATTTACTGGTGATAGGCGCGATTCCGAGCTGGCCACCAACTTCTGTATGGTTCATGCCATGAATGTCGTGCAAGATGAGCACACGGCGACGCCCTTGTGGAAGCGTGGCAACGGCTTGTTTCAATGCCAGAAGCGTAAAAGCAGTGTACCCATGACGGGATGACCGCAGGACGGCGCTCGCGGCTACATCACTCTCGGAGGTGGATATCAGCGGAACGACGCCCGAGTCCTTGCGGCGAATGCGAAGGAACATCATGGCCGTGTTCATGGCAACTCGGTATAGCCAAGTACTGAAGGCCGCGTCGCCTCGAAAACCATGGAGTTTTCTGTACACATTGAGGAAGACTTCCTGAGTGAGGTCTTCCGAGTCGGAAACGCTTTTGGTGAATCGCATGCACAGGCGAAAAACCCTTTCCTTGTGCTGGCGGTAGATTGCTTCAAAGGCAACGTGGTCTCCTCGCTTTGCCTGCTCGACGAGCTCTTGCGTCTTCCATCCTGGAAACGCGGTGTCCTTACTCGGCTTTATGCGGTACATGGAAGCGCTCACCCTGTCGAAGATCGAACGCATCTGAACACGCAAAGCACACAGGTGTGAACTGATAAGACTGACAGCGAGGCGAAAACTGATTGGAAAACACGGTCGAAGTTTCCATTGCGTGCGGAGAGCTCACTTCGAAAGCTCAAAGCGGGGTTTGAGATTTGCACTCGAGGCCAGAGGTCGGCGCGTGAGTAGTGGAGAAGCCCCCCGGGCGCATTCGCGCCCGATGTCAATCCTTTGTCGCCTTCCAGGCGCTGTCCGGGTTGTATCGATCCATTCTGCTGACGATTTGGAGCGAGTTAGGCCCTAGGTCCTTTTCGTAAACGATTCCGTCGTAGCTCACCATGAATGTCTTAACCCCGGTGACTCTGTATTCAACGGGCACTGCCACTAGGGCAAAGCCGCCAATCATCACTCCGTTGATGACATAGTCGAGTCCCCCCAGTCGGGCGGCAGGGCCTTGACCCTTCAGTACCTTGAAATAGTAGCCGTGATAACCGGTTTTTTCGTTCGCGGAATAGCCCTCGTCGATGGCCCGTGCCACGGCTTCTCCAACCGGTCCCCCGGCTGAGCCATCGGGATTTCGCCAGAATAGGCCGTCATGCTTTCCGGAAGTGCTAATGATCTTCTGTGCATATTGATTGACGCCGGAGTTGTCGTGAGTTTCCGAAGCGTATTCTCTCTGCGCTTCTACGAATCCTCGGCAAATCTGGATGGCATCGAGCTCATTGGCGCCAATCCGCCGATAGAGGACCTCATCGTGTCCCTCCTTGGCATCGAAGTGCCACCTGCCGTTGGTTCGCACCAGGGGAACCGGCATCGGCCAGTTGTCATCGCCAACCGTGAATGTGGCGCGGGATGGATTCTGTGGGTCCGGTTTCAGCTCCACTTTTTCACGGGCCTTGGTCACAAATGCTTCGATATATTGCTTGTCGCGAACCGGATCGGGCGAAGAAATAAGGTCTTTGCCTTCTGAGCCAAAGATTCGCAGCAACCCGGCCAAGTCGTAGGAAGAGGCTCTGGCAACAACTGCGTCCACCGCTTGACGAGCGGTCGCGAAGGTCTCCTGTGTAGTTTGCGGACTACTCGCAGTGGCGTCGGTATTGCCGGCTTGCGCCGTCGCCGAAGATTTACCGAGCAGCGCAGAAATTAGCAAGCAGCCACTAAGCAGGTTGTGCAATGCTGGTATCAATCGTGTCTTTTTCATCGCCTCATACTCGATCAACGGCGCCGACCACCGCCCCCTCGCCCGCCCCGTGAGGCGCCCATGCTCGATGCCCCTCGTGAACTGCTGCTTCTTGCACTGGCGCCGCTCGTCCCCCCGCTGCCGAAAGCGCTTGAACTGCGAGATCCGCTCCCGCTAGAGATGCTCCGATCGCCGACGCGGTCCCCAGATGCGCGACTGCTCGGGTCGCCGCCAGCGCTTCGGGTGCTTGCGGTTCCGGCTTGCCGGGTACTCGATCCGCTGCGCTCGCGCATTGCGGCCTGTTCCGTTCGTCCGGTGCCCCCGTTTTGCCGGGCAGTTTGCAGCGATTGATTTTGGCGTGCCGTTTGCTGGCGATTGCCCAATGACTCCCCGCGAGCGGTGCCGCCGTACTGCCGAGCGGTAGCCCTGTCTGAGTAGGGAGCTCCGCCACGATGTTGGGGATTGTGTTGCCAGGTGTTGCCCGTGCGCGTCGTTCGGTTGGATATGTTTCGGTTGGATATGTTCTGATTGTTGTAGCTTCGGACAAAGTTGTTGTTGTTATTGATATAGATGTTGTTATGACCGCCGCCCCATCCGCAATTCCAGCCCCAACCACCACCCCATGCCGCTCCCATGGCGACTCCTACGCCAAAAGAAATAGCCATGCCGGCTGCGTAGTATCCCGGCGGCGGATAATAAACCGGCGGGTACGGATAGACTGGAGGTCCATAGACAACCGTAGGGTTGTAGGTTGGGACATAGATGACTTCTGGTTTCGCCTGTTCGACGATGATGACCTGCTTATTCTCGACAACCTTCGTTTCGACTTTTTGCTGATCGCTCGACTTTAGATTTCCAGTATCCTTGGCTTTTTTTCGCATGCGCTGTACGGCATCCATCACATCGCTCTGTTGAGCGAGGAAAGCGTTGCCAAGGTCACTCGTCCACTTGATATTTTCCGAGAGGCGTTTCACCACATCAGGCAATGAAGCTAAGGCTTGGATGCTAGGGTCCCAGTTCTGCTTCTTGGCTGCCTCAGCCAATTCCTTGTCCTTCAGCCCGCTATTCTTGTCCAACCATTGTTTGAGCTGAACCACTTCCAGCGGGTAGGTCGACGCGACTAGCGTTTGGCTTAGCAGCGGGTCGGGATAGAGGGCAATGGGGGCGACTAGGGAGTCGAGTTCCTCTGGCGGAAGCTTCGCAGCCTCCTGCGCGGTGGGCTCAGCAGAAGGCTGGTTTGTTTGTGGATTCGAGGATTGGGTCGTTGGGGAGCTTGCCTGTTTTGATTGAGTCAGCAAAAGGGGATTGCCTCGGACAAGCGCGAGGATGCACAACGCCGCAATCATGCGGCGAAGCCTTTGGGTTTGAAATGCCGATAGGAAGACCTTATTCAGCATAGACAAGCATTTGCCCCTCTCTCGCTACCAGGGATGTTTCGATGCACCAGGTCCATAGTCGAGCCGTTGCCGCATCCGAGCTGATGATGAGTGGCTCCTAGCACACTGCGAACTGCCAGAAATGACAGTGCAAGGTTCGGGCGTCATCCAGGAGACAGAGTTGCTGCACCACTCCGATCGGGGAAGCGATTCTTATGGCGACTTCAGTTCTCCTGGAAAGGAGACGTGATCGAGGTTCGGCGGCGCAATGTTGGCCGCGCCTGGTATGCGGGGGAGTGCTCGGCTTGATTAAGCTTCGACAAGTGGGAAATGACGTCGTCGAATTCCGAACTGGAGAGTTCGTACGAGTCTCTAGGGGGGAGGATCTTAGCTAGCTCCTTTTGCAGCTTTGTGATCCGATCCTTGGTTTCCGGGTGCGTGGAAAACGCCTTCGATACCAGTCCAGGTTTACGCTTTTGCATTGCCTGGACTCGCTCGAAGAACGAGATCAGGGCCTGAGGGTCGTATCCGGCTTTGTACAAGTATTGCACTCCCAAATAATCAGCCTCCGCTTCAAAGCTACGCGTGAACTTGCTAAAGCCCAGCGGCTTGGTCACGCCGGCGGCTGTCTGCAAAGCCATACCGATTGGACCGCCAATGAGCACCAACGGTATGGATGCGAAATCGAACATCTTCTGGCGCGTGAGCTGTCGCGTGGCGTGACGTGCGGCGACGTGGGCAATCTCATGGGCCATAACTGCAGCCAGTTCTGCTTCATCTTGGGCTGCCAACACGAGGCCGCTATTCACGTATAGGAAGCCCCCCGGCAGTGCAAATGCGTTGACCTCTTCAGAATCGATTACCTTGATTGTGAACGCGACCTTCGCGTCGGAATTGCGAACGATCCTCTGTGCAACCTGGTTTACATACTCAGTTACCAACGGATCTTTCATTAATCGTGTGGTCTGGTCGATGGTTCGAGCGTACTCGCGCCCGATTTGTGCTTCACGCTCGAGGGAGTACCAATTTCCAGCTCCCGTCTTACCGATATTTCTGCTACCAATCGCGTCTATGTCATCTTTCGGGGAAATGTGCTTGCTGCCCTTGCCCGCAGATGGATGTGAATTTGGATCTTGATTCTGGGCGGGACAATAGAGGCCTCCCCAAAGCAAGCAGAGTCCCAAGAGTGCGGTCCAGTGTTGCCGTCTCACGCTTAACTCTCTGCGCCTTCCCATGAGGCTTGCCACGGAGTCCTTCTAAGCAATGTTCACGGTCAGGAGCAGATCCCGAAACTGCCAGTATTGCCAGTTCTGGCAGTGAAGCCAACGGCATAGAAGCGAATGGTCGCGGAAGAACTGAGAAAGGGGTACTGGCGATGAGGATTCAGGTAGCTCTGATAAGCGGTATTGCGGTCTTGGGGATCTGCACGGGCGTGGCTCGTTCTCAGGCCAAAGAAGAAACTCGCAACGTTGTCGTCAATGGGCGCAGGGGGCAGGTTCAGGTATTGCGGGTCAATGGCAAGGAGTACATGGATATCGCTGCCGTGGTGAACATTACGCAAGGTTCACTTGCGTTTCAGAGTGGTCAAATGGTGATTACAGTCCCGCCTTCCGATGCAGGAAATCCAGCGCCGCCATCCACCACAACCTCCGACCCCAACGCCTTATCCCGGGAATTTATGAAAGCGGGAATCGAAGAAATGACACTCCTGCGAGAGTGGGCAAGCCCGCTAGCCAATGCGATTGAAAATGGCTTCCCAATCAACGATCAGTGGGTCAGCGGATACCGGGCCAATGCCGGGAATGGACTTCGGCTGGCTTCGGTGGCAGTGGCTACCCCAGCGGACAAGAACGCTCTTGAACTGCTGAGCAATGAGTTCCAGTTTGTCGACCAATGGAGCAAGCAATTGCTGGAAGAGCATAAATCCATGGACACAGCGAAGTACACGATGTCCAAAGATACCCTTAAGAACGAACCCCAATCCCAGAAAATCATTTCATGTGGCCATTTCTTGGAATCCATGTTGGCAAGCGGCACGTTTCAGGATGACGGATCGTGCCGCTAACAGTGGCATCCGCTTCAAATGAGACAATCCCGGTCGAACGCTAGTAGTTCTGCCAGTCGGTTTACAGTCCTTTCTTACTTAGGATGGGCGTTCGTTACGACTCCAAGAATTTCGTTGTCGCATCCACAATCCATGAGGAACCCCATGAAGCTCAACAAGAAGATACCCATATCCTCCCTCGAGACAAAAGAGCAACGTCGGTTGAATGAAACGCGGGAATCCGGAGTACCTTGGAAAAAATGGGGACCCTACCTTAGTGAACGGCAGTGGGGAACCGTGCGTGAAGACTACAGTGATGACGGCAACGCGTGGGACTACTTTAGTCATGACCAGTCACGCTCACGAGCGTACCGTTGGGGAGAGGACGGCATAGCTGGCATCTCTGACGATCAGCAGATCCTATGCTTTGCCATTGCCCTGTGGAATGGGCGCGATCCGATTCTCAAGGAACGTCTGTTTGGGTTGACCAATAGCGAAGGCAACCACGGCGAAGACGTTAAGGAATACTACTTCTACCTCGACAGCACGCCCACGCACTCCTACATGAAGTACTTGTACAAGTATCCGCAACGTGAATTCCCCTAC